>Ga0134096_1001668_pt1 | contig 16764 bp, 9 predicted proteins | sample 7_2taG_FD_94448 | JGI IMG/M metagenome (GOLD analysis project Ga0134096, IMG submission 94448) | Switchgrass degrading microbial communities from high solid loading bioreactors in New Hampshire, USA - 7_21_20_110_A3 metaG | ecosystem: Engineered > Bioreactor > Semi-continuous > Anaerobic >... | reverse complement strand
TCCTCGTCGCGCGGGCGGAAGCTGAGGCGGATCGGCGTGCCCGTGAATGGATAGTGCTCGCGGATCTGGTTTTCCAGATAGCGCTCGTAGGTGAAGTGCAGCAGCCGCGTGTCGTTGACGTGAAAGAGGAACGTCGGCGGGTCCACGCGGACCTGCTGCGCCATGAAGATTTTGAGCGGGCGCGGCTGCTTGGTCGCGGGCGCGTGTTTGAGCATTGCTTCGCGTACGATCGTGTTGAGCTCGCTGGTCGGGATGCGGACCATGCGCTCTTCCTGTACCTGAACCGCCGTCTCCAGCACAGTATGGATACGCTGGCCGGTCTTCGCGCTGACGAACAGCACCGGCACGTACGGCATAAACGCCAGGTCGCGCCTTACCTGCTCTTTAAATTCGTTCATGGTCTGCGGACCCTTCTCGATCAGGTCCCACTTATTGACCACGATCACCGCGCTTTTCATTGCTTCCTGAACCATCCCGGCGATGTTCGCGTCTTGCTGGGTAACGCCCTCGGTCGCGTCGATTAGCACTAGCGCCACATCGGCCCGCTCAATCGCTTTGATCGCGCGCAAAACGCTGTACTTCTCCACGCCCGGCTCGATCCGGCCCCGGCGACGAATCCCAGCGGTGTCGATCAGCGTGAGCGGGATGCCGTTCCACGTCAGCGACGTGTCGACCGCGTCGCGTGTCGTGCCTGCAACCGGGCTGACGATCGCGCGCTCCTGCCCGAGTAGCTTGTTGAGCAGCGAGCTTTTGCCGACGTTGGGCCGCCCGATGATCGCAATGTGGATCGTCGGGTCGTCTTCGTCCGCCTCGTCGAGCATATCGCTCGTGGGGCGGAAGGGTAGCGCCTCAACCACCGCGTCGAGCAGGTCGCCCGTGCCCGTGCCATGAAACGCCGATACCGGGAACACCTCGTCCATACCCAGCGCATAGAACTCGAATGCGTCTGTGCGCCGCTGTTCGTTGTCCGCTTTGTTGGCCGCGACGATCACCGGCTTGTTCGTCTTGTGCAGAATGGTGGCGACTTCTTCGTCTGTGGCGGTGATTCCCTCGATCGCGTCCACCACAAACACGATCACGTCGGCGTCGGTGATGGCAAGCAGCGCCTGCTCGCGGATCTCCTCGACGAAGCGTTCGCTGCCCTCTTCAAGCGGGCTGCGCGGCGCTTGCTTCGGCTGGTAGACTTCCAGCCCGCCAGTATCCACCACGTTGAACAGCACGCCGTTCCATTCGACCTCGCCAAACAGGCGGTCGCGGGTCGTGCCGGGAACCTCGGACACTACAGCTTTGCGCTGCCCAACCAGCCGGTTAAACAGCGCGGATTTTCCCACGTTGGGCCGCCCCACCAGGGCGACAAGCGGTTTTCTCATCGGTTTACCACACATTTCTGCGGAAGCACTGGCTTGATTCTAACAGATCGGTCCGGCGGTTGGAAGGCTCGCCGGAGTGGGTGGCGAGCGCCAGAAAAAAAGGAAGAGCGCACGCGCGCCCTTCCGGCTGGGTATCGCAACAGTATATCAGGTGGGGGTGGGGAGCATACGGGTTCGCGATACCCGGTCACACCGATGGATTGAACCGCATCGACTGACTAGCCCTAAGGTACCATGCTGAAATTAAGGGGCGATTAAAAACCCGTAGAAACAAGATAATGGTCTGCGCCTCAGGCTTCGGGTGTCATGATCCGCTGCCGCTCGGCGTCGGGCTGGCGACCTCGATCGGCTCCATCGAATCGATCGGGACGGTCGCGGTAGGCGTGGCTAACCCAGTCACCGCCTCGATCGTCAGGCTCAGTTCCTGCGGCTCGACGCTCAGCGACAGGTTATCCGGCTCCGGATCTCCGTTCACCATCGGCACCGGCCGGATCTGGTGGTTGCCTGTGCCCAGCTCGGATACGCTGACCTCGACCGTCACGTCGCCCGGTTCCGGAAGGCGATCTTCCGGCCCCGTGATGAACACCGTCACCGTGTTCGCCAGCCCGCGCACCTGATAGCGCGCTTCGTCCAGCCCGGTGACGATCACCGGCACCTCTTCGTACTGGCGGGTGGTCGTCTGCGGAGAAATCCGCACTGTGACGCTGATCAACTGGTCTTCCGGCACCAGCCGCACGCCCGGCGGAAGCTGCACCGGCACTTCGACGGTGAACGTTTCGGTGCGTCCGCGCAGGTCAATCGGCGCCGTGCGGACCACGCGGTTCATGCTGGCGATCGCGTCCCGATCGCCCGTCACGCCCACAGAGCGCGGGGAGAAGCTGGCGTAGCCCTCGAAGATATACCCATCGGGCGGAGAGCCAGTCGTTGCAGGAAGCACCTCGATCGGCGTGACGTCCTCGCGCACCTGAATATCGACCGAGCAGACGACGCTCGATGGGGATAGCTCGACGTTGCTCACGGTGCGCCCTTCGGCGTTGACCGGGATTAGGTCAAACGACTCGGTGAACGGATTGCGCTTGTCGCTGAGGTCCATGCGGACTTCGGCGGCGCGCACGCTCTGAACGCGCTCCGCACTGCCGCGCACGACGACCTCGGTCTGGTCGCACACCAGTTCCGACGGATAGCTATAGCCGAGCGGCGGCTCGCGGCGCACCACCACGTCGATCGGCGCGCGCGCTTCGGCCTGCACGCCGATTTCCAGCGACAGCGTGCTGGGGCGAACGGCTGCCACCGTCCCGAAGCGCGGTTCGTTGATCGTCGCGCGAAGCTGGACGCGATATTCGCCCGGCTCGCGCACGTCTTCCGGCTCTGCCACCACTGTCACGTCGTCAGGTACGAGCAACTGCCACTCGCTCTCTTGCGTGCGAATAAACACGCTCACCGTCTGCGGGAGCGCCTGCTCGTTGATCAGCACGTAGCCGTCGGGGATCTCGTACTGGACTTCGACGCCGTTTAGCTCGCGCTGCTCGACGGGGTTGTTCGCCATCGTCGCGGCGACCCACACGACGAACGCGAGGAAGATCGACGCAAACAGCCAGCCGATGTTGCGGCTGATAGTTTGCAGAATAGAAGAAGAATCAGAGGTCATAACGTCCCTGGGCCTGGCAGCGCCTCATGCGCGGATCACGCGGCTCTGCGCCCGCGACCGCTATCGCCGCCCCGGTCGCGGAGCCGGGCGATCTCGCCACGCGCGCGGTTGATCAGCCCCGCAACCGACCAGGCAGGCGCTTCTTCCGGCCGGTCGTTGGTGTAGAAGGCGCTCAGAATGGTGCGGAGCCGGTTCGCATCCAGGCGGCGGATCATGCGGCCCCGGTTCGCGACGGAGATGCGGCCGGTTTCTTCCGAGATGATGACGGTCAGCGCGTCGGAAACTTCGCTGATGCCCAGCCCGGCGCGGTGCCGCGTACCGAGCTTGCGGTCCGTCAGGTTGCGGCCAGACGACAGCGGCAGCACCGACGCAGCGCTTGCCACGCGGCCGTTGCGGATGATCACCGCGCCGTCGTGAAGCTCGGTCTTGGGCCAGAAGACGGTCAGGAATAACTGCGGGCTAACTTCCGCGTCGAGCGGCACGCCGGTTTTGATAAATTCCTCAAGCGTGTCGTTGCGCTCCAGCACGATCAGCGCACCGTGCCGCCGCTCGGACAGACGCGCCGCAGCCGCGCAGATCGCGTCGATCACCTGCTCGTCGGCGGTGTAGGTGGGCGCTCGGGAAAAAAGGTTGTTGAGTCCGGTGCGTCCGACACGTTCGAGCGCGCGCCTCAATTCTGGTTGGAAGATGATGGGGATGGCGACTGCGGCGGCCGTGAGCAGGTTATTCAGCACCCAACGGAAGGCGACCCATTCCAGTGTTGTGGCGAAGAACCCGATCACCAGCACGACGACCAGCGTGCCGCGCAACAGCGGGACCGCCTGCGTTCCCCGGATGTACAGGCCCGCGGCGAAGATCAGCGCCGCCACGACGAGCACATCCGGCACGTCGCTCCACCGGAACGTTTGAATGGTCCAGATTAATCTCATTGCTTACACACTGCCTAACTGCACTCTCATGCCCCGGCGACGTTCTGCGTCGCATCCAACATTCCAACCGCGCCCACATTCCGGTTACAGTGTGCTGCTCTCACGCCCTCGGGTCGCGTCGCCGGGGCGTGCTGTCACTACCAATACACGCTCACCCGCTAAGCTGCTTCAGAAGTCGCCGATAATCGTTCACCTGCGGCGGATTCAGGGCGATGATCCGCCGGATCGTCACCAATGCGTCGTTGTGCAGACCGGCCTCAAGCTGAAGCTCCGCCAGCGAGTCAAGCTGCTCGACCGCTTTGTCGATGCTCCCCGTCTGCCGGTAGACCGCCGCCAGCCGCGAGCGGAGCGCCATGTCCTGCGGATAGCGGGTGACCTGTTCCTCAAGCACCTTGATGATCTGTCCGGCGCGGCGCTGGCGCGCGTAAACCCGCAGCAGGCCGTCCAGCTCTCGCACTGCCGAAACCGGATCGTTTAGCCGGTAGTTGAGGTCGACCAGCATGCGCCGCGCGCGCTCGTCGTTGGGATCCAACCGGCGGATCTGCTCGTAGGTCCGCATCGCCTGGCGCAGGTCGAACATGCTCACGTCGATGTCGCCCAGCCGGTGCAGGATGCGGATCGTCTTTTCCGCTGGAGAGTTGACACGCTCGGCAAGCTGGATCGCCGCCTGATACGTGGCGCGGGCGGCTTCCAGGTCGCCAAGCTGGTAGTAAGCGTCCGCCAGATCGATGTGCTGGTCGAGCACCTCGTCCCAGCGTTCCTGACCTTGCAGCAGGTCGATCAGGCTGCGGTGGAGCTTGACGTCCATCGGCGCGATCTTGAGCGCTTCTTGCAAGATCTCGGCGGCGCGCTCGGCGTCTCCGCGCATCAGGTAGACGTTCGCCACCAGGTCGTACTTTATGATCGCTTCCTGGATGTTGTCGCGCTCCAGCAGGATCTGCCCGATCCGCCAGTGGATCGGCAGGTAATCGGGCGCAGACTCCAGCAGGTAATGCGCCTGGTCCATCGCCAGGGTCAGCAGCCCGTCACGTAAATACTCGTCGATCAGGTTCAGCCCCTCGGTCACCCGGTCGTTGATGTACGGCACAATGCTGATCAGCGAGTCCGGGTCTTCGAGGGTGATCGTTTCCTCAAGCTGGCGGCGGGTCTTGCTGACGCGCTGCTTCCAGTTCGGGCCGGTCAGCAACTCGAGGAAGCGCTCATTGACGCGCCGTAGGTGTTCGTCGTCCGCCTCGTCGATGTCGGCCGTCAGCTTGTCGTAGATCTGACCAAGCTGCGCGGCGTCTTCTGGCCGCTCAGCGAGTTCTATATCGACCAGCCGCAGCGTCTGGACGAGGTAATATGCGGCGGCGCGGTGATTGCCCTGCGCGAAGTGCGCCAGGCTGAGGGCCTGCATTGCGCCGGGCGCAAGCTGCGAGTCTTTGCCCGCCTCTTCCAGATAGCGGACCGCCTCTTTCCACTGCCCGAGGTCAAGCAGCAACACGCCGAGATTGAGGTAGATACCAGGGTGCTCGACCTTCGCTTTCAGCGCGGCGCGGTACGACTCGACTGCTTGTTCCACCGCATCGAGCCGCTGGTACTCAATCGCGTCGAGGATCTCCGTCCCGCCCTTGCCCAGCTCGCCATGCTCGAACACCGCTGCCGCCAGCGCTGCCAGTCCGGCTTCCATCGCCTCGCCGAGCGGCCCGCGCGGATCGGCGTCGCCCTGATCGACCTCTTCCTCTTCGAGCGCGGTGGCGTCAAACGCACGCTCGCGCCGGGACACCGTGGCGGGCGCCGCCTCTTCGAGCACGTCCGGCGAAATAAGCTGGCCGGTCATCAACGCTTGCCGCGCGTTCAGTGCCTGCGGGTGGTTCGGGTCCAGGCGAAGCGCGCGCTCGACGGCCTGCGACGCGATGTCGGTGCGGTCTGCGCGCTGGAAGGTGAACGCCAGGCTGAGGTATTCGCGGATCGCGGCGCGGCGCTGGCCGGTGCGCTCGTAGGCGAGGGCGAGCCGCTGGTGGATCTGCACCAGGCCAGACGTCAACTGCGTGGCGCGCTCCCAGTTGGCGATCGCCTTCTCAAGATCGCGCTGCGCCAGGTAGATCTCGGCAACGTTGATGTATTGCTGCGCGGCTTCCTTCAAGCGGCCAAGCCGCTCCAGCACGTCCGCGCTTTTCTCCAGCGGGATCGGGTCGTCGGGCGCAAGCTGGTGGGCGCGCGTGTAGACCTTGAGGGCGTCTTCAAGCCGCCGTGCCTGAAGCAACGCCAGCCCGAGGCTGTTGTGCGCTGCCGCGTCGTCGGGGAACTCTTGCACGGCCCGCCCGTACGCGGCGATCGCGCGGTCCCAGTGCTGATCCCATGCCGCGCTGTGGCCGACGTTCATCGCCTGTTCGTAGATGTGACGGTTCCCTGGCATCTTGCGCTCGGTTCGTATTCAGTCGCGCCTAATCCGGCACGCTTTCGGATTCTTCGGGGTCTTCAAACTCTTCTGGTTCTTCGATCTCTTCGATTTCGTCAATCTCGTCGAGGTCTTCGTCCTCGGCTGTCTCAACCCGTTCATGAGAGCCCTTGCGGATCCCCTTGACGAGCTTCTTGTAGCGCTTGTGCGCCTTCGGGCTGAGAACGCCTGCGGCTTCCAGCAGATACACCAGGATGCCCTTCTGGACGTGGAGCCGGTTCTCCGCCTGCGGGAACAGCCGCGACTGCGGGCCATCCGCCACGTCGTCGGTGATCTCTTCGCCCCGGTGCGCGGGCAGGCAGTGCATCACGATCGCGTGCGGCGCGGCGTGCGACAGCAGTTCCGCGTTGACCTGGAACGGTGGGAAGACCTGGCGGCGCTTCTCCGCTTCTTCTTCCTGGCCCATGCTGGTCCACGTATCGGTGTAAACCACGTCCGCGCCTTCGACCGCCGCCACCGGGTCGTCCGTCACGTTGACGGTCAGCCGCCCGCGCGAAAGCCGCTGGGCCTTTTCGACCGTCGCCTGCTTCGGCTGGTAGCCTTCCGGGCTGCCGATGCTCATGCTGAGGCCGAACTGCGCGGCGGCCATCATCAGGCTGGTGGCGACGTTGTTGCTGTCACCCACATACGCCAGGTGCAGCCCTTCCAGGCGTCCAAACTCTTCGTAGATCGTCAGGATGTCCGCCATCGCCTGGCACGGATGGTTGTAATCGGTCAGACCGTTGATCACGGGGACGGGGCTCCAGCGTGCCAGCTCAAGAATATGCTCGTGGTCGAAGGTGCGCGCCATGATCACATCGACATAGCCGCCCAGCACCCGCGCGACGTCCGCGATGCTCTCGCGCTTGCCGAGGCCGATCTCTTGCGGGCTGAGGTAGAGCGCGTGCCCGCCGACGTGCTGCATCGCCATCTCAAAGCTAACGCGTGTCCGCAGCGACGGTTTTTGGAAGATCATGCCGAGCGCTTTGCCTTTCAGCAGACGCTTGTTGGCGCCCGTTTCTTTGCGCTCTGCTTTCAATACGCGAGCAATGTTGAGTATTTCCCAGAGGTCTGCCGATGACCAGTCGGCGAGATCTATGAAGTGTTTCACCGTTTTTTTGTCCTCGCGCTCTCGCAGGAAAGGGTGAAGAATGTACAGATTTCGGCCCGTAGTATAGCACACTTTGAGATGGCACACTTTTGAACTATACCCGCTCGGCGAGCGAAAAAAAACGGCGGCATGCTGGTGACATGCCGCCGGCCACATGACGCGCTTTGCGTCGCTTAGAGGCTTGACGCTACGACGACTGGCCGCCAGCGCCGCGAGCCGCGAGCTGCGCTTCCTGGTCAATCGAGCGATAGTTCCAGTGCGGGCCGCCGAACAGACCGTCCGTTTCAAACGGGCCGGTGTACCACGGCTTCACCAGCGAGTAGTCGAGGCGCATGTAGAGGGTGATGATAGGATGCTCGCCCTCAGGGCCGAAGAACATTTCCTCGATACGATAGTACAGCTCGGTGCGGACGTCCGGATCGTTCTCCTGCGCCGCCTGCGTGATCAGGTCGTCGACCTCGGTGCAGGGCCGCTTGAAGGTGTTTTCGGACTCGCAGTGGAGCACGTCGCCGACCCAGTTGTTGGCGTCGGGATAGTCGGGGCCCCAGCCGAGCGTCCAGACGTTCGGACGATCCTCAGGCGCGTTGCGCGGGTCAACCGTCTCGAGCAGGACGGAGAATTCCTGCTGCTCGACTGTCAACAGATTCGGGTCGCAGCCCAGCTCGCGCTCGACCGAAGCGGCCAGGAACTCCGCCCACGAGCCAGCGCCCTGGTAGGCAACCAGTTCAAGCGGCGGCAGGCCCTCGCAGTTCGGGTAACCGGCGGCTTCGATTTCCGCACGCGCCAGTTCCGGATCGTAACCCACGCCAACCTCATTGATCGGCGGTGCGCCGAACATGCCGGGCGGGGTCAGGTGGATCATCGGAACACCACGGCCCTGCCACACTTCCTGAATGAACGCGTTGCGGTCGACGGAAGCGGAGAAGGCGCGGCGAGCGCTCACGTTGTCAAACGGCGCCTTGTCGTGCGCGAAGCCGAAGTAGAACACGGCGAGGTCCGAGGACTGGAAAAGCTGCTCGGCGTAGGCCGGGTCGTTCAGGACCGACTGCAGTTCCGCCGGGGGAACGCCCGAGGTATCGATCTGGTTGTCCTGGTAAAGCGCGAAGGTGGTGCCCACGTCTTCGACGATGGTCGTCACGACGCGCTCGACGTTACCCGGGCCGCGCAGATCTTCGGGCAGGTACGGGTTGCGCAGGAACACGCGGCGCACGCCACGCACCCACTCGTCAAGCACGAATGGGCCGTTGGTGACGATGTTGCCGGGCTCGGTCCAGTCGTCACCGAGTTCCTCGATGACGTCACGCGGAACGGGGCGGTACATCCACATCGGCGTCTGGCTGAAGAAGTAGCCCGCCGAGAATTGCAGATTAACCTGCAGCGTGGTGTCGTCCAGCGCAGTCACCTGCACGAGGTCGTAGTCCGCGTCGGTCACTTCGTCAACCGGCTTGGTCGACACTTCGTCGCAGCCGAGGATGATCTTGTCCGCAACGCTGGTGTAGTAGGCGCCCAGGCGCGGGTCGCAGGCACGCTTGATGCCATATTCGATGTCGTGCGCGGTCACCATGCCAAGCTGCTCGGCTTCGTCGGTGACCGGATCCCAACGCACCCAGGGCACGTCGTTGCGGATGGTGAAGGTCCAGACCGTGCCGGTCTCGTCGAATTCCCACTCAGTCGCCAGTTCGGGCACGATGTTGCCGGGGTTGAGCGGGTCCGCGTCGGTCAGGCCGAGAAACAGGTTCTCGATAGCGGCGATCGAAATCTGGTCAGACGCACGCTGCGGGTCGAGCGTGCTGATCTGCGAGCCACTGGTGCTGTAGATGGTGATCGGCTCGGCTTGCTGCATGGCGCTGACAACAGTCACGTCAGCGCTGCTCGCAAGCACGAAGCCACTGGGCAGCAGCGCCAGCACCATCGTGAGGATGATCGTCAGTGGTAGCGCGCGGTAAATGGGGTTGCGCATAGTAGATCCTCCGTTGAGCTGTGCGAAAACAAAACTAGCTTCTGCTTGCCTGAGCCGACCTGTTGCCTCGGCGAGCGTGGGGGAATACTTCTGATCGCGCGCCTCCTTGCTTGCGTCGATGCGACTCCGGATCACACCTTCAGAACAAAGCCTTTGTATCAAGAATGAAACAGGTTTCCCGTGCAGCAGGCTGGAACGCCCCCATCGGCACAGAGATGCCGGCGCGGGGGCCTGGGCAGGTGATTGGAAGGGAGTGTGCAGAACCGGCGCGGCGCCGTCTACAACCCGATCACCGCCCAAACAACCTCAATAGAATTGCATCCTGATCCATCACAGCTTCGTTAGTATATATAACACATACGGCCCCATAGCAAGTTTTAGATGTTAAAAATGACCAAATGTGGGCGTATGTCTGGATATATAAACTACTCGGTGAATGACATCATGGTTCAAGGTTAGCAGAAATAAAAACAAGCGCGGCAAAGCGCGCTTCCACATAGCGATCGTTCGAGTGGGGCAGAGTCAGGCGTTGACGGGCACCCAGGCGTATTCCATGTGCGCAGCGGTTTCGCGCGCCGCCGCCGTTCCGAGCAACCGCTGCACCACATAGAGCGCGGTGTCGATCCCGGCGGTGATTCCGGCTGAGGTGACGATCTGGCCGTTGTCCACGAAGCGCTCACCGGAAACCACAGTGCAATTCGGCGCAGCTTCCATCAGCTCGTCCAGCGCACCGTGATGTGTCGTCGCCGTCAGCCCATCGAGCAGCCCGGCCCGTCCGAGGATCAGCGCGCCGGTGCAGACCGACATCACGAGCTCCGCCCGGCGTGCCTGCGTGCGGACGAATTCGAGCAGCGCGGGATTGCGGCTTTCGTGGCGCGCGCCGAGGCCGCCCGGCACGACCAGAATGTCCGCCTGGATCGCATTCTTGAACGTGTAATACGGCGTGATTCGCAGGCCGCTGCGGGTGGTGATGGGCGGGGAGTTGCGCTCGGCGACGGTCGTGACGGTGAACGGCACCGGACCAGTCGCGCGCTGCCCGGTGATCGCAAACACCTCTAACGGCCCGCAAAAATCAAGTGTATCCACGTCGTCGAACAACGTGAGCAGCACATTTCTCGCCATTGTGTAAGCTTTCTACTTAGGAGCAGCTTTGTGAAAAGCTCTCTTGTTCTGGCTAGCAGGCGCACAGTTTCGCTGAACCGCGCCTATCTCTATTCTAGCGGATCAGCGACGTTTAGAAAACCTTTACATGGATGGCGATTATCCCACGATCACAATACTCACGCGGACTTTTCAGCCGGAGATTACCCCGGATACGGAGACATTTCCGCCCAGTTGGTGCCGGTGCGCGCGTCCGCAACCAGCGGCGCGTCAAGCTGCCACGCGCCTTCCATCACCTCGACCGTCAGCTTGGCGACGGCGTCGATCTCGTCTTCCGGCACTTCGAGCACCAGCTCGTCGTGGACTTGCAGGATCATACGGGCATCATAGCCGCCGTCCTTCAGCGCGCGCGCCAGTTTGATCATCGCGATCTTGATAATGTCCGCCGCCGTGCCCTGGATCGGCATGTTGATCGCTTCGCGTTCGGCCCGCTGCCGCGCCTGGAAGCTGGCCTGAACGGGCCCGTCTTGATGAAGAATCGGGAAATAGCGGCGGCGGCCCATTAGGGTTTCGACGTAGCCTCGCTCGCGCGCCCGCTGTAGCGAAGAGTCGAGGTACTTCCGCACGCCGGGAAACTGCTGGAAGTACGCCGCGATGAACGCTTCCGCCTCGGCGAGCGTAAGCTGGCTGTCCCGCGCCAGACGGAACGCGCCCATGCCGTACATCAGCCCGAAGTTGACCGACTTGGCGAAGCTGCGCTGCTCGTACGTCACCTCTTCAAGCGGCACGTGGTAAACGGCCGCGGCAGTTGCGCGGTGGATGTCTTTCCCCTCGCGGAAGGCGGAAAGCAGCCCTTCGTCCTGGCTGAAATGCGCCAGAATGCGTAGCTCTACTTGGCTATAGTCGACCGACAGCAGGCGGTGGCCCTGCGGCGCGATGAACGCCCGCCGCACGCGCCGCCCTTCCTCGGTGCGGATCGGGATGTTTTGCAGGTTTGGGTTGCTGGACGACACGCGCCCGGTCGACGTGCCGGTCTGGTTGAAGCTGGTGTGCAGGCGCCCGGTGTGCGGGTTGACCAGCGTCGGCAGCGCGTCGACGTACGTGCTCACCAGCTTTTGAAGCTCGCGCCACTGCAGCACCTTCTCGACAATCGGATGCTCGCCGCGCAGGCTTTCGAGCACATCAGCCGCCGTGCTGTAGCCGTGCGAGGTCTTTCGCAGCCCGTCGGTCGTCAGCTTGAGATGCTCGAACAACACCTCGTTTAATTGCTTCGGGCTGCCGGGGTTGAACGGCCCATAGCCGCCGCTGAGCGCTTCGATCTCCTGTTCCAGTGTGCGCAGCCGCGCGTTGAGGTTGGCGCTCAGGTCTTTCAGGAAGGGCACGTCGAGCAGCACGCCCGCCATGTCCATATCCGCCAGCACCGGGATCAGCGGCATCTCGATCTCGCTGAACAGCTTCCAGCCCTGCTTTTCTTCCAGCTCCGGCTTCAGCACGTCGACTAGGCGGAGCGTCAGCACAGCGTCAGCGGCGGCATAGGGCGCAGCCCGCTCGACCGGCACGCGATCCATCGTGATCTGCGTGCGTCCCGAGCCGATCAGCTCGGTGATCTCGGTCATTTGCACGCCGAGCCGCACCCACGCCAGGTTTTTCAGGCCAAGGTTGCGGCTGCCGGGGTCGCACACCCATTCCCCGACCATCGTGTCAAAGGTGATCGGCTGCACGTCGATCCCATAGCGGCGCAGCACCACCAGGTCATACGCCGCGTTGTGGCCGACCTTCGGGATGGACGGATTGGTCAGCGACGGGCGCAAGGCCTCGATCACGCGTTGTAACGGAAGCTGCTGGGGCGAGTGGCCTTCCACCAGGTCGGGCTGCATCGGAGCGGCCGCGCCGGGCGGGGCGTTCGGCGGGATGTGCCCCACCGGGATGTAATAGCCCATCTGGTCGTTGACGGCCAGCGAAATGCCGACCAAGTCGGCCATCATCTGATCGGTGGACGTCGTCTCCACGTCGAACGCGATTGACTTGGCGCTCTCAAGCTCTTTCACCAGCGCGGCGAGCTTGTCCTCGTCATCCACGATGGTGAACGGCACGACAACTTCAATCGGCACGGCGTCTTCCCCGGCCGGATCGGTTGCGGCGAACATCGTCAACTGCTGCACGCCGCCGTTCTCCACCACCTCGGCTACCGGGCGGCCCGGCAGGCGGCGGATCAGCAGGCGGAACTCCAGCGCGCGGAACAGCGCCTCGACGTCCTCATAGCGATAATCGTTTGCCACGCACTTCGGCAGGTGGATCTCGACCGGCACATCGCGCCGGATGGTCGCCAGCTCCGTCGACAGGAATGCGCTGTCGCGCCCCTCGGTCAGCCGCTTATTCACCGCGCCTTTGATCTCGTCCAGATGCGCGTAGATGTTCTCGATTGACCCGTACTGCGCGATCAGGTTTTTCGCTGTTTTGTCGCCGATCCCCTTGACGCCCGGAATATTATCCGATGTGTCGCCGACCAGCCCTTTGTAATGGGGAAGCTGGTGCGGCTCCATGCCGTATTCCTCGCGGAAGCGCGCCAGATCGTACACGCGCGCGTCGCCAAGCGTTTTGCCGGGCAGTTGGACGTGTGTATGCTCGGTCACCAGTTGGAGCAGGTCGCGGTCCCCGGTGATGATCAGCACATCCGCGCCTTGCTCCTCAGCCTGTGGCGCGACCGTGCCGATGACGTCGTCCGCCTCGTAGCCTTCCATCTCCAGGATCGGGATGTTGAACGCCTGCACCAGCTCGCGGATGCGATCGATCTGGATGCGCAGTTCGTTCGGCATCTTGTCGCGCGTGCCCTTGTACTCGTGGAAGAGTTGGTCGCGCCCGGTGAGACCCTGGTCGAAGCTGACGGCCAGATATTCCGGATTTTTATCGAGGATGTCCAGCAGGGTGCGCGCGAAGCCGAAGCTGGCGTTGGTCGGCTCGCCGCTGCGTGTGGTGAAGCTCTCGATCGGCAGGGCGAAAAACTGGCGGTAGGCCAGGGCATGGCCGTCGATGAGGACGAGGGTAGGGCGTGCCATCGGCGTTATTCCTCTCACTGGGGGGGCGGAACAGATGTGCGATTATTTATTATACCACTACGGGGCGAATGAAGGTATTGAATCGCGGTGCGAGCGGGAAAAATCCACCAATCGTATTATGGGTTTAAATAATTATCATATAAAACTAATATATTTGTTGTTCACATAAAAGATACACAATATAATATTACTTATCTCGTGTATGCGGTTGTTCACGAGAACAGTGTGAAAGGAAAAGGAGATGCGTAAACAAGGGCTCTTTGCAATTAGCATCGTAGTTGCGCTGGTAATTGCGGTGCTGCCGTTGGGCCGGGTAGCGATCGCGCAAGACACTCCGTTCAGCAATCTCCAATACGATCCCTGCACCGGCGAGTACAGCTTCGATTTTGTAGCCGAGGGAATGGAGGACCCCCCGGTTCTGGTTGAGGTTTACGTTCCGGACGGGGACGAACCGCTCGATAGCGACGAGCCTATTATCGAGCCTGGAGATGATCCTATCCAGGTTTCCGGGAATCTTGCAGTCGAGGTGCCAGAGGGCGTTGAGGAGCTGATCTTTAGGGTCACGCTTGGCGGCGAGTTTGAAGAGCGCCTCCAAGTGACTGTGGACTGCGAAGTCGAGCCGCCAGTCGATGACGAAGAACCGGTTGAAGAGGAGCCGCAGATCGTGCCGGGTTGCGACACGCGCATCTCGCTGAAGGATGCGGTGGTGGGGCGCGTGCTGGAGAGCGTGCCTGCCTACTGGGCGCCGGACTTCGAAAAGATGACCAGCCCTGAGGTGCAGATCCCGTGGAATAGCACGCTCTGGACGTTCGGAGTGGACGAGAGCGGCGAGTTCCGCAAGGTGCTGTTGGAGTGCACGTATCTGTGGATACCGGCTGACGCGATGGGCCCCAACTACGACGAGGTATGGAACGGCACACCGCTGCCGATGACGGTTGTGGACTAGCTGGACCTTCTTTGCACACTGTTTATACGCCCTGGCGACCGCTCGCCAGGGCGTTTCTTTTGCAGGTTTTTTACAACGATCTGCTGTAACTTCGCTTGATTTTTTAGCATTAATATAGTAATAAATATCAAATTGCGTTGCATTGTGCTCAGCCATTGCACTCACACTAGGAGTCGCCTCATGCTTTCCCGCCTGTCGCTTGTTTTTTTGGTGGTGATCCTCATCGCGGCGGTGGTCGGTCCCGCGCCTGTCCGCGCGCAGGACGATCCGGCCGTTCTCAACTTCGATCAGCCGGAGATTGTGACACTTGTACCGGGCCAGAGTCTGGTGCGTTCGTTCGCCGCGCTGGCGGGCGATCGATTTGACCTGCGCGTGATCGCGCTCGCGCCGATCACGTACAGCGCCGCGCTGCTCGATCCGCAGATGAGCCTCTCTCCGCTGACCGTCGATAGCGCGGGAAGCGCCACAATTACGGTCGATCCCGTGACACTCAGCGGCCGCTATACGCTGCTCATCCAGCCAGGCGACGTGGGCGGGGATATGGTGCTCCAGCTTTCCGGCGCGCCGATTCTGCCAGATCCGCTGGCGTTCAATGCGACGACGCCCGTTACGCTGACGGACCAGCCGCAGCGGTTCCGGCTCGAAGCGCAGCCTGCGTATGTTGAGACGTTGTTGACATTCACGCGCCTGCCCGCGCCGGACCAGGCCGAGCCGGTCGCGCTGCCGCGTGTAGTGCTAATGGAAGCGGAAACCGGGCGTATGATCGCCGTGCTCGAAGCGGGGACGCTGCCCGGCGCGTCTTTGCGCCTGCCGGGCAACGGAGTCTACTTCCTCGCGATCGAGCCAGGCGATCTGCCTGCCGAGGTCGAAGTGCGCTGGGAAGGAGCGGTCGCGGCGCAGGGCGCGGGCGGGCACGCTCCGGGGGGTGGAGTGACCGGCGCCACGGCGACCTTCACGCCTTTCCCGAGCGTGACGCCGGACGAAACGATCACCGTTACGCCGACCGTCACCGGCACGCTCACCGCGACGTATACGCCCGACCCGAACGCGACTGCGACGGCGATCCCGTCGCCCACCGCGCCGGGCGAGCATGACGCAACCGCGACCGTGACGTATACGCCGAGCTACACCCCGACGCTCGAGAACGGCGATCAACTGTTGCTCGAGCCTACTTACACGCCGACCTATACGCCGACTGTCCAGACGTTCCTGGAGGAAGCGCCGCCCACCGCGACACTGACGCCAACCTATACCCCGACCGTCGAAGCGCAGGTCGCACCGCCTGACGGGAACTACACGCTCCTTATTCCGCTTGATAGCACGTCGTCGGTTACCGATTTCGTGTCGTATCCTGGTGGAGACACGGAAGATCGCGTGTTCTGGGATGTGAGTGGGATGAACCCGAATGCGGCGCTTTCTGGCGGACGGGCGCGGCTGGTCATCTCGGCATCGTGCTTTGGCACGGGCACGCAGCACATCACCTTCTCCGCTGGCGGGCAGACGTTTAGCTGCGGGCAGACGATTTTCGACCGGGAGATCACCTACGACACGCGCACCGGCTCGGTGATTGTCTCGGCGGTTGGCGGCACCGGGACGTATGTCCAGTGGGTGCTGACAGCGACCGTGACGCGCGTGAACTAACCCTGCCAGCGCGGACCCAGACACAAAAACAGCGCCCCGGTGACTGCTCGCCGGGGCGCTTGCTTATGCGGACAGGGCCAGGCGCTTAGCTCATCTGCGCCTGGCGCTGGTACGTGATGAAGCGCCCGATCTCGCGCTCGCTTAGCTCGCGCGGCGGCGTGACGACATAATAGCCGTTCGCCCACAGCCGTCCCGCGCCGTCGATCAGCTCGGGGAAATGCTCCTGGGTGAGGCGCGCCGTTTCGTCGAACAGCGTGTGCAGCACGTCGTCCGGCAGGCTTTTCTGCGGCACCTGGATCACAAGCCGCACATAGTCGGACTCGATCGTCAGCTCGTCGATGACCCACGCGCGTTCTTCGGCGATATCCTCGATCCAGCCCGCGAGCGCCTGCGCGTAGCTCCCGCCCAGTTCCAGACGCGGATCCCACGGCAGCCACAGCACCGTATAGCCGGTGTAAGGCGTGTCCGGGCGGCGCGGCGCAGGAGCAGGTTGCTCGGCGGCGGGCGGGGCGGGGCGCAGCCCTTCTGGCGCGCGGAGATCGGTCGGGCGGCTGGCGTGCGTGGTGGATGCTTCCGGCTCCGG
>Ga0134096_1001659_pt1 | contig 16846 bp, 16 predicted proteins | sample 7_2taG_FD_94448 | JGI IMG/M metagenome (GOLD analysis project Ga0134096, IMG submission 94448) | Switchgrass degrading microbial communities from high solid loading bioreactors in New Hampshire, USA - 7_21_20_110_A3 metaG | ecosystem: Engineered > Bioreactor > Semi-continuous > Anaerobic >... | reverse complement strand
GTAAAAGCCACAATCCAGTCATGGGCGTGAATTATGTCAAAAACCCCAAATCCATTGATAAGCCGTATACACTCCTCGCTAAGAGCAAAGTTTAAGTGCAAAACCCAATCTATGAAATTGTTGGCATCTATTCTATAGGAATGAACCCTATGTACAAAAACATTCTTATCCTTCTCAAATTCTTCCGCCCCCTCTTCCCAGCATGTTACTACGTGGACCTCATTGCCGTGTTCTCCAAGCTTTTGAGCCAGATCGTGGACAACCCTCGATATTCCGCCTACGATTCTCGGAGGATACTCCCAGGACAACATTAATATGCGCATTTCTTTTCTCCTTTCAAGAGCCCCGTTAAAACCTTTCTTTATAATAATCTATATTACTTAATAAAGTATTGTTCACCTTCTTTTCTTTTATGTATCATGAGCTGCCTCCTTCAAAATGCGATAACCGTCCAAAACTCAGGAGCCGGAACAATTTAATCCAGTGGCCGCCTATGAATACCAAGCCGGCATCCTATCATGTGCAGATTCTCACTTCAACTTGCGTTGTTTGCAGCCGCAGAACCAAGTTTTGCAAATTCCCGGTCTTTTCGCCGCATAATATAAACCGAACAATGAAAAAATATAATGAATATATATTTATATATTGGGCTTTTGACGTCTTTGTATACGGCAATAAATATTGTATAATAAATATAAATAAACCAAATATTGGTGTAAACTACTGCATTAAATGCTGACTTTGAAGAGGAGTGGGAAAATATGTCTGAGGTATACTTGCAAAAGGAAGGTTTTATGCCATCGGGCTACGGCGACAGCCAGATAACTTTGCTGGCGAGAGACCCCTACTGGCTTTATGCATATTGGGAACTTTCACCTGAGAGCAAAGACGCCTTTATCCGAGACTTTGGGCTCGAATTATGGGAAAAATCGGTGCCGGCACTAAAGGTGACAAACATATCAAAGAACGAGAGTTTTTTTGTGAGGATCAATGACTTTTCAGACAGCTGGTATATAAATGTTAATGACCCAAATTGCCTTTATGTTGCGGAACTGGGAAGAAAAGTTTCAGAACGGTTTTTTATAAGCATTGCAAATTCCAATTATGTCAGCACTCCCGGCTGCAGTGTAAGCAGTAATACTGCAGCTTATTTCATAAATTACAATGATTTGAAAAATGGATTGGCCGGTATAAAAACGCCCAATGATATAAATATAAGCGTGCTTAAGACATGCCAGGTTTTTGATTTAAACTTCAAATTAAGCGATATGGCCGGCAGCAGCTCGGAGACCCTCATTAAATAAAAACTTTTGGTTCTGCAAGTACTATTAGGAAAGGATGATCTTTTTGTCAAAAGGATATGTGGCATTCATACTTCACGCTCACCTGCCTTTTGTGCGGCACCCTGAGCATGACGATGTCCTAGAAGAAAAATGGCTCTTCGAAGCGATTTCTGAAACATACATCCCCTTGATAAATGTGTTTGAATCCTTATTAGACGAAGGCGTGGATTTCAGAGTGACAATGTCCCTGACCCCTCCCTTGCTGTCGATGCTGTCAGATCCTCTGCTCCAGAAAAGGTATTTAACTTACCTTGAAAAACTTATAGAGCTCACCGAAAAGGAGATGGAGCGTACCCGGAATAAGCCTGAATTCCATCGTCTGGCCGAAATGTACCATAAAAAGTATAAAAGTGATATGTACATATTTAAAGATAAATATCACTGTAACCTTATAAAGGCCTTCAAAGCCATACAGAACACAGGAAAGCTTGAGACCATCGCCTGTGCGGCCACCCATGGATTTCTCCCCCTCATGAATACATCAGCCGAAAGCATAACAGCCCAGGTAAGCATAGGGGTCAACACACATGAAAAGTTCTTCGGCAAAAAGCCTAAAGGCATGTGGCTTCCTGAATGTGGATATATTCCCGCTATTGAAAAGCCTTTAAAAGAAAACGGCATAGAGTATACTATCCTGGAATCCCATGGAATTATGTACGCAAATCCAAGGCCGGTTTTCGGGACCTACGCTCCTATTGTTACGCCTAACGGCGTTGTCGCTTTCGGAAGGGATGTGGAGACTTCAAAACAGGTGTGGAGTTCAAAAGAGGGGTATCCGGGAGATTTTGACTACAGGGAATTCTACAGGGACATAGGCTATGACCTGGATTATAACTATATAAAGGATTATATCTGTAATGACGGCCAGAGAACCTATACGGGAATCAAATATTACAGCATCACCGGAAAGGGAAATGATAAAGCTCCCTACGATCCCGACCGGGCAAAAAATAAGGCCGATGTCCATGCTACCGATTTTTTGCGCAACAGGGAAAAGCAAGTCGAATATCTGCACGGTAAGATGGACAGGCCTCCTGTGATAGTGTGCCCCTATGATGCGGAACTGTTCGGCCATTGGTGGTACGAAGGGCCTTACTGGCTTTATTCACTGTTTAAAAAAATACATCATGACCAGGCTGCCTTTAAACTTATAACTCTAAGCGAATATATCCATGAGAATCCTATAATGCAGGTTTCAGCCCCCTGCGCCTCCACATGGGGCCATAAAGGATACAACGAGTTCTGGCTGAATGACCGCAATGACTGGATTTATCGCCATCTCAACAAAGCCGCCGAGAGGATGGTAGAGCTCGCTGATGAAAACATGTTTGCTCAAGGCATAAAAAGGAATGCCCTTAACCAGGCGGCAAGGGAACTGCTGCTGGCCCAAAGCAGTGACTGGGCATTTATAATGAAGGCCGGCACGATGTCCCAGTATGCAATAAAGCGTGTCAATGACCATATAAGCCGCTTTTCCAGACTGTACCATGATATAAAGGAAAACAGCATTGATGAACGTTGGCTTAAAGATGTAGAGGAGAAAGATAACATTTTTCCGGAAATTGATTATAGGGTGTATTGCAGCAAAAAAAAGAAAGTAAATGGCTGACTTATTGAGTAAATAGGAGTAAATAGGTCTAAAATATTATTGACATGAGTCGTAAGCACTATTATAATATAGGTATTCGTCATGAATGGATGACTCTCTTTTCTTTAACCCGGATCACATATTATTAATATTACCAAAATCCAAATGCAGGACTTTAAGGAAGCCCTGCATACAATTTTTTCATCAAAAAGTCTTTATAAAACCCCCAATTTATGCCGACAGCTCGAGGAGCATTTATTGGGAAGGACAGTCCGGCCTTTATGCCCCACAGACCCTAAGCCAATGGCCAACGTATCTGTATTTGAAAAATTTTTTACTTGCAGTTTTTGGCTAAAGCCGAAAGTTTCCTCCCCAATATCTTCCACTAACTTATCCTTAGCTCCCAAGTCACCTGTCTGCAAGCCAACGCACTAAACTGACCTATAAATTCTACTGGTACAGCAATATAACAGCCATCAGCACCAGGGGCTTATCACCTATATTTTCGATGGAATGGGTGGCTCCTCCCCCCGTGAGCACCGCATCTCCCGGAGCTACTTCCCTCTTTACGCCGTCGTCGTCTACAAGAGCTTTACCTTCTAGTATATAAAATATTTCCTCCTCATCGACATGCTGGTGCGGTCCAATAGAGCAACCGGGGTTTAAGGTAATTTTCGCAAATAACCTGGACTTCCCCTTGAGTTCATCCTTCATGAAAACGTGGGTTAGCTCTACGCTGCCCTTGCCGCCGCGCATCTGCTCCTTGATTTCTTTTACCATCTGTTCAGCCTTTTTTATCATGCTTAAGTCTCCTCCTTAATTTATACTGCTTGGTGCTGCACTTTAAAATTATATTGGTTTACATAAAATTTTAAAGTGCGGCATCAATAATTTTAACTTAAATTATACACGTTAATAAATACTATTTCTATATTATTTTTACATGTTTATCCGAAAAAATTTTTACAAAACATATTGGTTAGTATCATCTGAGTTACACATGGAGGAAAAATGGCTGCAAACGTTCACATTTTTTACAGGAAAACTCAATCCGCCTGTCCCATATGTCACTCCCCGATGTATATGGTGTACTGGCGCAACAAGAACAGAAGTCTCATGTGCTTAAAATGTTACTTCGGCTTCAATTACAGCCATTAGCTTATGACCAGCCTTCCTTTTGTTTCATTTTTAATTAAAAGTTTGTTACTTTAGTTGTGGCAAGGCATATTTTTTATCAGCTCAGGCATATATATTGTACAGTTAAAAGATGAACTCGAAATCCCAGGCATAGCAAATTGAAGCCGAAAATCAGCAATCGTCTAGAACTGAGGCAGCTGCGGCAACAGGCCGGTTGCTGCAATTTTTAAAGTACAATGCCTATAAATTGCAACTAAAGTCGGCTTGCCTTAAAATAAGGGAGGCTCCGTATGGTCAAAATATTCACTTTAATGTATATAATATGTGCTGTATACTCATCCAACCCCCAGGCGTCAGAACATGTTTTCGCCGAAAACCTTGCCAGAGAAATAGTCTCTCAAAGCTTTACCTGCTCCGGCGCCATGCCCGCTGTGGAAAAGAACGCTGCCAAGGTGGAAGCCGATCTTCTTGATTATATAGGGCAACTCAAAAAGCTCGGCTATTACAGGAAAGAAACGGAGGATGAAAATTTAAACGTCAGGAACGCCATCCTCCGTTTCCAGAGCGATCACAACCTGACCGTAGACGGAATCTGGGGTAAACAATCCTCCAACGCCCTGAAAAAGAGGCTGTCTGACGAATCCTTCAGCCATCCTGATACAATAGAAGCAGCTCCTGAAAGCGAAAAGTGGATAGCCGTCAACAAAACCAAAAGAATCCTCACCCTTTACGAAGGCAAAAGGGTATTGAAGAAATATCCCATCGCTGTGGGTTCTCCCCCCTCGCTCACTCCCAGCGGGAAGTTCAGCCTGGTGAACAAGGTGGTAAACCCTGCGTGGGGCGGAGGCGGATATGCAAAACCCGTCAAAGGTGGGTCTCCTGATAATCCTTTAGGCTACAGGTGGATGGGTATTTCTCTTAAAGGCGGAAACCGCTACGGCATACACGGAAATAACAGCCCCTATTCAATAGGAAAAGACGTCTCCCATGGCTGTATCAGGATGATAAACTCCGATGTAGAAGAACTTTTCGAAATTGTTCCACTCCGGTCGGAGGTATGGATTGGCACCGAAAAGGAGCTTGATGGCTGGGGAGTTGTACAAAAAGAGTATTAGCGAAAGAATTTTATTAAAAATCCCCTTGAGCCTATAAAATTTGGCAAAGTAGGTTGCCGAGGCTTAAAAATCCTTAGATACTGACATAGCAGGAAATTAGTTTACATAAAAATATTTACACTCCTTTACTGTTTAATGGTTCTTTGCTGTATCGAACAATTTTATCATATATCAGCTCCATCATTTTCTCATCAATAGTTGTGTCAGCTTTATAACCCATAATGAAATCGTTTAATCTTTCAACTTTTAATACGGTTATCGGTGAATTTTCCTGCCCTTCTAATATTGTCTTTTCATTCGATAAAACCACAATTTCTTTAATAGGTATATTCATTTGTGGAAATTCTTTTCCCAAAAATTCCTTCAGCACCTTTTCATGCCTTCTTACTTGGAATAAAGGGTTTTCTATTCCTCTGGAATACCCATTTTGGCTGATACTCCAGTCGCCTTCTTTATTAATTATAATTTTTGCACCGTATTCACCGCCATAATTCTTAGTTTCCAGGTGAAAAACCCCGTTAGGGCCAATTACAATATGATCAAATTCCTGAGGCTCCAGTGGATTAGGTAACCTTACATTATTCAGGACTTTATAGCCATCCAGCCACTTCAGGTGATACCTGACATTGGCTTCCCCTTCTTTTCCGCTTTCTCTTGCTTTTTCCTCATTGCTCTGCCATGTTTTATACTGAAATCCCCCATTTTTATAATCATTCACTGCTTTGGCTATATACCGGTACAACGCAGATTCATATTGTTCTGTTTCCTTGTTTATTTTATGCAGAAGACCTTTTACACCTTTTAATATAAATAATGCCAGATTAACCACTATTAAAATCCCCGCTATGTAATAAACAGCTAAATTAATATTGGCATGGGTATAAAAGTCGTAAGCCAATATCATGTAGTCATAATAGTACATAGCAAGCTTTTTTATAACAAATCCTAAGGCAGCCAAAAGCAGTCTTTCAGATTGTCTCCTGCAAAAAATCGAACTATAGATAAAAAACAACGCCAATAAAATCCCCAATATAACATTGACGTCGGGCAAAATATACTGGTTAAATATGTACTGGGATAAAAAGTAAACAAAACCGGTGATGATAGTTATGATGATGCCGGCAATACTGCTCCTGGTTTTCTTTTTCCCATGGTTGTCGGTATTTTCCCGATTATCTGTCTCATTATTCTCACTATCGTGAAACAATATTATTTTTAACGAATTGCGCCAAATTTTAAACCCTTTAGCCCAAAATACTATAACAAAAAAGCCCATAACTGCAATGAAAATCGCCATTATAATAAAAAATACAGAAAAGATATCCATATGCCACCTCCGGTTAATTATACGCGATTTACTTACAACTATACGCCGCCATAAACCCCTTTACCCGGTTTCAATATATAGATTTAATATTTTACAATTTTTCCAGCTTGGGAAAAAGTTTGCATTCGGCCAACAATTTCATGCCTGTAAGCCTTTGACTGCAGCCTATTATTATATCTTAAACACTGTTGTTTACATCAACTCCTATCCATGTATTTTTGTAATAAGCCGGCCTACATTGCAATAATTTAAAATATACCATAATTCGACATATTTGTGTATCCTCATTATAAAAATAATTAAAATATTAATAAAAATAAGGGCCATCTGTGCCCCTGTGCACAACTCATACTTTTCTGCAGATGTACATTACGCATAGAATGCTCTACTTTATTATCAGTGCACCAGATGGGAAAACAAACACTTAAATGCATGTCAGATAAAGGCCATAAGGAATCTGCCAAGAACCTAAAACTATATATGCCGTCCCGAATGAAAAGACTCGAAAAGATGGATTAAGCTTAACTTTTGCTCAAATTTTCTAAAAAAATTTCTCATAATCCCCTTGCAACCTAAACAATATAATGCTATAATATCCTCTGTCAAATTGATTGCGGGATTGTGTAAGGGTAGCACAAGTGACTCTGGATCACTCTGTCTGGGTTCGAATCCTAGTCCCGCAGCCAGGAAGCCTTGAAATCTCGGATTTCAAGGCTTTTTGCTTTTTACGCTCATATTTTGTACTTCAATAATAATTGACGTAAAACCAAAAAAACAGGATGCTATCTCTTATAATTATAAGAGACAGCACCCTTGATTTATTCTATACCAAATCTCTCAAAACCCTGGTACATAAGGCTTTTCCTATTTCTGCCCCAGGTCTCCTTCCTTCTTGACCACTGCCTGGGCGGCGGCCAGCCTTGCTATCGGCACGCGGAAAGGTGAGCAGGATACATAATCCAAGCCTGTCCTGTGGCAGAACTCAATAGATGAAGGATCTCCGCCATGCTCGCCGCAGATACCCAGCTTAATATCCGGCCTTGTCTGCCTGCCAAGCTTTGCAGCCATTTCAATGAGTCTCCCTACTCCGTTCTGGTCAAGCTTTGCAAAGGGGTCGAACTCATAAATCTTCTTATTATAGTATTCTTCAAGGAACTTGCCTGCGTCGTCGCGGCTGAATCCAAAGGTCATCTGGGTAAGGTCGTTTGTACCGAAAGAGAAGAATTCAGCTTCCTTAGCGATTTCATCTGCAGTCAGCGCAGCCCTCGGTATCTCAACCATCGTTCCAACCTTATACTCAAGCTTGACGCCAGCCTTTTCTATAATCTCGTTTGCAGTCTTAACCACCACATCTTTGACATACTTCAATTCTTTAATTTCTCCAACCAGCGGAATCATTATTTCAGGTACGACGTTCATACCCTCTTTGTTTACATTTATAGCAGCCTCTATAATAGCCCTCGTTTGCATTTCCGCAATTTCCGGATACGTTACCGCAAGGCGGCAGCCCCTGTGCCCCAGCATGGGGTTGAATTCATGCAGGCCTTGAACCACATGTTTTAACTCTTCAAAGGTTATTCCCATTTCCTTTGCAAGAGCAGCTATATCCTCGTCTTCCTGGGGCAGGAACTCATGGAGCGGAGGATCCAGAAGCCTTATTGTCACAGGATAGCCCTTCATCTCCCTGAACAGGCCTTCGAAGTCTTTCCTCTGCATGGGCAGCAGCTTATCAAGGGCCTTTCTTCTCTGCTCTTCGGTCCTTGCAACTATCATCTCCCTCATTGCCGGGATCCTGTCGGGCTCAAAGAACATGTGCTCGGTACGGCACAGCCCTATACCTTATGCGCCGAATTTTAATGCCTGGGCAGCATCAGCAGGGGTATCTGCATTGGCCCTGACTTTCAGCTTTCTGATCTCATTGGCCCAACCCATCAAAGTCGCAAAATTTCCCGTCATTTCAGGCTGAACCGTCGGCAGTTGCTCTCCATATACATTACCCGTCGACCCGTCGAGGGAAATCCAGTCTCCTTCAACATACTTCTTGCCGTTTTTATCTATGAAGTACTTCTCTTCTTCGTTTATCTTTATTTCGCCACAACCGGCAACGCAGCAAGTCCCCATGCCACGCGCAACAACAGCTGCATGTGAGGTCATGCCGCCGCGTCCGGTGAGTATGCCCTGGGACACGTGCATCCCTTCGATATCCTCCGGTGAAGTTTCAAGCCTTACCAGAATAATGTTTTTCTCGCCGCTTTTGGAAGCCTCTACGGCATCCTCGGCATCAAAATATATTCTGCCGGTAGCTGCTCCGGGAGAAGCGGGAAGGCCCTTTGCTATCGGTTTTGCAGCTTTCAAGGCCTTTGGCTCAAAGGTAGGATGCAGCAAGGCATCCAACTGCTTCGGATCAACCTTCATTATAGCCTCTTCTTTGCTTATCATGCCTTCATTATAAAGATCAACCGCTATCTTCAATGCCGCGGCTGCCGTCCTCTTGCCGTTTCTTGTTTGCAGCATGAAGAGTTTACCTCTCTCAATTGTAAACTCCATATCCTGCATATCCCTGTAATGATTCTCAAGGATTTGTGCGATTTTCGCAAACTGGTCGTAAACATCAGGCATAACTTCCTTAAGATGGTCTATTGACTGAGGAGTTCTTATACCTGCGACAACATCTTCACCCTGGGCATTCATCAGGAATTCACCATACAGCTTCTTTTCTCCTGTTGAGGGGTTTCTTGTGAAAGCGACACCGGTACCTGAGTCATTGCCCATATTGCCGTAAACCATTTCCTGGACGTTGACAGCCGTACCCCAATCGCTGGGTATGTCGTTTAACCTCCTGTAAACTATGGCCCTGGGGTTGTCCCATGAACGGAAGACGGCTTTAACAGCTTCCATCAACTGAACTTTGGGGTCCTGAGGGAAGTCAAAGCCTTTTTCTTTCTTGAACAGTTCCTTGTATCTTCTGACAACCTCTTTCAGGTTTTCAGCAGTCAGATCCGTATCAAACTTAGCTCCGTTTTCTTCTTTCACTTCGTCAAGTATTTTTTCAAATTTTGATTTTTCAACCTCCATGACGACGTCGCTGAACATCTGGATAAATCTTCTATAGCTGTCGTATGCGAACCTTTCATTATTTGTCAGTTTGGCAAGACCTTCAACAACGACATCGTTAAGACCCAGGTTTAATATTGTGTCCATCATTCCGGGCATTGAAGCCCTTGCCCCCGAGCGGACCGAGACAAGGAAAGGATTGCTGGGGTCGCCAAATTTCTTGCCGACGATTTCTTCGGTTTTTGCCAGTGCAGCGTATATTTCATCCTCAATCTCTTTGGCAATAACCTTGCCGTCGTTATAATACCTTGTACAAGCTTCAGTTGTCACAGTGAATCCACGTGGAACAGGAAGCCCTAAGCTTGTCATTTCAGCCAGATTTGCACCTTTACCGCCGAGAAGGTTTCTCATCGAAGCATTGCCCTCGCTAAACAGATAGACATACTTTGCCATTAACAAATACCTCCTTATGATGTTTATTTTAATTCTTTTTATAATGTGTATTATAGTACTGTAGTAATTGTGTGCTGTAATATGTACGTTGTAATAATGTGTATTGTATACATAATTACAGTGAAATCGTGATTCAGCAGATACATTATAACATATTATAAAATTTTTTCATTATTTTTTCCAAAAGTTTATTTTTTAACAATTACATTCCAATACACAACTGCTACATTCATTAGAAGTACCCATATATTAAGGTTTCTATTCCCGGGAAACAGCGAAAGCCGGACCATTTTGGTCCGGCTCCCACAAATAAAGTTCTAAATTTTTACAGGCTGCATTGATCACCTATATCCAAGCATTGTAAACCTTAAAATTCAAATTTACCTTCGAAGTACTCCTCCAGGTCGTCAATTTTTACCCTGACCTGCTGCATGCTGTCTCTGTCCCTTATAGTCACGCTTGCATCATTTAATGAATCAAAGTCGAAAGTAACACAGTAGGGCGTGCCTATCTCATCCTGTCTCCTGTACCTCTTGCCTATGCTGCCTGTCTCATCATACTCGCAGACATACTTTTTTATAAGCCTTTCATACACTTTGTATGCCTCATCCCCAAGCTTCTTCGAAAGAGGCAAAACAGCTATTTTAACAGGGGCTATAGCCGGGTGAAAATGGAGAACCGTCCTCATATCACCTTCAGCAACTTCCTCCTCATCATAGGCATCGCACAGGAAAGCCAGGGCGACCCTGTCAACGCCAAGGGAAGGTTCAATGCAGTAAGGAATATACTTCTCGTTTGTTATAGGGTCAAAATATGAAAGGTCTTCCTTCGAGTACTCCATATGCTGTTTCAAATCAAAGTCGGTTCTGTCGGCAATGCCCCACAACTCACCCCACCCGAAGGGGAATTTGAATTCTATGTCGGTGGTAGCATTACTGTAATGAGAAAGCTCCTCTTTGCTGTGGTCGCGCATCTTCAGGCTTTCCGCTTTGATTCCCAGGCTTATAAGCCAGTTGTAGCAGAAATTCTTCCAATACTCAAACCATTCCAGGTCTTTTCCCGGCTCACAAAAAAATTCAAGCTCCATTTGTTCAAATTCACGAGTTCTGAAAGTGAAATTGCCGGGGGTTATCTCATTTCTGAAAGATTTGCCTATCTGCCCGATACCAAAGGGAATTTTCTTTCTGGTGGTACGCTGCACATTCTTAAAATTTACGAATATGCCCTGGGCCGTTTCAGGCCTTAAATATATTTCAGCTTTTGAATCTTCGGTAACTCCCTGAAAGGTCTTGAACATAAGGTTGAACTTCCTTATATCAGTAAAGTTTGCAGACCCGCATTCCGGACACTTTATGCCTTTTTCTCTTATATAATTCATCAGCTGTTCGTTTGTCCAACCGTCAACAGCTATGCCAATATTGTTCTCCTTATTCCAATCTTCAACAAGCTTATCAGCCCTGTGGCGTGTTTTGCAGTCCCTGCAGTCAATCAAAGGATCGCTGAAACCGCCTACGTGGCCCGAAGCAACCCATACCTGGGGGTTCATCAATATTGCGCAGTCAACGCCGACATTGTACGGATTTTCCTGTATAAATTTCTTCCACCAAGCTTTTTTTACATTGTTCTTAAGTTCTACTCCAAGAGGGCCGTAATCCCACGCATTCGCAAGACCACCGTATATCTCCGATCCCGGATAGACGAAGCCCCTGTTCTTTGCCAATGCGACAATCTTTTCCATAGTCTTTTCTACAGGCATTATATAGTCCTCCTATCAATTATATATATAATGTTAATTCATTTTTAAAAGCGCCATTACCTCGTCAAGAATTTTATGAGCCACGTCAAGCTTGCTCATAATGGGCAAATCCTTTATATCTCCATTTTTTGTTATTATCTTTACAATGTTCGTGTCCGTGCCGAAGCCTGCTCCCTCCATGGTGACGTCATTAGCTACAATAATATCGAAATTTTTAGACTGAAGCTTCGCTCTGGCATTGTTCACAACATCATCGGTCTCGGCGCTGAAACCTACATGGACCCTTTTGCCTTTCAGGGCACCTATTTCCTTGGCAATATCAGGGTTTTTAACAAGTTCAACAGTAAATTCCTCATGGTTCTTTTTAATTTTTGTCTTTGCCACTTCCTTGCACCTATAATCTGCAACGGCTGCAGCGAAAATCAGCACATCGTAATCACTGTAGCTTTTCAATACCTCTTCGTACATCTCCTGCGCCGTCACTACGTTGACTACATCCACATTATCCGGCTTCTGCACATTGACCGGGCCTGATATCAGTTTGACAGTCGCTCCCCTCTTTGCCGCAGCCGCAGCCACAGCGTATCCCATCTTGCCTGAAGAACGGTTTGAAATATACCTCACCGGGTCGATGGCCTCCCTTGTAGGTCCGGCAGTAACCAGCACCCTGATACCCACCATATCCTTGCCGGAAAGGAAAATACCGGCTACGCTGTCTACTATGGCCGCAGGTTCAGGCAAGCGTCCTTTGCCTGTGGTGCCACAGGCCATCCTCCCTGTATCCGGCTCGAGGAACAGATATCCCAAGGCCTTCAATTTAGAAATATTGCCCTGAACAATGCTGTTTTCGTACATGTTGTGATTCATTGCAGGTACAAACAGGACAGGGGCCTTTGTCGCCATTATGGTAGTGGTAAGCATATCGTCGGCAATCCCGGCCGCCACTTTTCCGATTATATTGGCCGTAGCAGGAGCAACAAGCACCAAATCCGCCTTCTCAGCCAGGGATATATGCTGGATATCCCAGATTTTCGGCTCGGCAAACATATCTGTTACCACAGGATTGTGAGAGATCGATTGGAAGGTAAGCGGCGCCACAAATTTTGCTGCGTTCTCCGTCATGATCACATCAATTTCCGCATCCATCTTCTTCAAGCGACTTACCACTTCAACAACCTTATACGCAGCTATCCCGCCGCAAACGCCTACTATGATGTTTTTGCCTTTCAGCACCCGGCCACCTCCCTTATTATTGCATGAACAATAAAAAACCATAATAAGGAACGGCTATAAACCGTTCCCTCACTTTTCAATCCCGAAAATTTTTATGCCCCCGATGCATCATTTAATTCCATTCTTGGTGCGCACATATGTAATCTTATTCTCATTAATCTCCTGGATTGCTATAGTAACGGGTTTATCAGAGTTGCAGTCTACAAGCTTTGGGGCACCTTCAGCCAGTTGCCTTGCCCTCTTTGCGGTAGCCACCACTAAAGTATACCTGCTGTCCATTCTTTTCATAAGCGAGTTTATAGATGGCTCAATCATATTGAAACTAACCCCTCCTGTTTAAATTCCCAAAACTTTTAATATGTCATTATTCCTTTTAACCCTTAATTTTTCAGCTACAAGTATGCTGCTTATATCATCCACAGCCTTAGATATATCGTCATTAACAATTACATAATCGTAGTTATTGATAAACGTAACTTCCTTTCTGGCCTTATCCATACGTTTTAGAATCATTTCCGGCGCTTCAGTATTTCTGCCCTCGATTCTCCTCCTGAGCTCCTCAAAGGATGGGGGCAATATAAACAGCAACACACTGTCAGGATACTTACTTTTGATTTTTTGGGCTCCTTCAACCTCCAGTTCCAAAAACACATCAAACCCCTGTCTTATGGTTTCCTCTATATACTTTTTAGGAGTGCCGTAGAAGTTATCACAATACTCGACCCATTCGATCAATTCATCGTTTTCAATCATTTTTTTGAATTCATCCGGTGTCTTAAAAAAATAACTCTGGCCCTCTACCTCTCCTTCTCTCGGTTTTCTGGTTGTTGCAGAAACAGAAAGTTTTATGTTGCTGTTTTTTTCTTGCAGGCGCTTAATAAGCGTACCCTTTCCTGTGCCGGAAGGCGCAGATATTACGACCAACAATCCGCCTTGAAACATTCCTTCCGCTCCTTATATCAATCTATAACTTCATTTTCTTCCTCGATATCTGCATCTTTCACATTCAATCTGTGAGCCACAGTCTCAGGCTGAACAGCCGAAAGAATTATGTGGTCGCTGTCTGTGATTATTACAGCCCTTGTCCTTCTTCCATAGGTTGCGTCAATAAGCATTCCTCTGTCTCTTGCTTCCTGTATTATTCTTTTTATAGGGGCTGATTCAGGGCTTACTATAGCAACAAGCCTGTTTGCCGATACAATGTTGCCAAAGCCTATATTTATTAGTTTCATCAATACACCTCCCGGACTCGAAATTATAATGTATACTGTTTTAAAAGTTTTACATTATTATTCTATGTTCTGCACTTGTTCTCTCATTTTTTCCAATTCACTCTTTACCTCTACAACACTCCTTGATATGGCAAGATCGTTTGCCTTGGAGCCAATGGTGTTTATCTCCCTGTTCATCTCCTGCATAAGAAAATCCAGCTTCCTTCCTACAGGCTGCTGCATGTTGAGAGCTTCCCTGAACTGATTAATATGGCTCTTCAACCTGACTATCTCCTCATCAATGCTGCACCTGTCAGCAAATATTGCAACTTCCATAGCCAGACGGCCCTCATCTATAGTTTGCTGCTCAGTGAGTTCTTTTATCCTGTTCTCCAGTTTTTGCTTGTATTCCCTCACCACATCGGGAGAGCGCAGCGCAATCTCCTCGACAATCTTCTCGATATAGAAAGTCTTTTCCAGCAAGCTGTTTTTCAAGCCCTCACCTTCGCTCTCTCTCATGGCTATAAGATTGCGCAATGCTTCTTCAAGAGCGGTTTTTAACAAATCCCAGATTTTTTCCTCATCTTCTTCGGCTTTTTCCACCCTCAATACGTCAGGAAGTTTAGATATGAGAGATACCGAAATATCGTCAATCAGGCCGAACTTAGCCTTCAGTGTCTGAACGGCATTAATATAAGCCCTTGCTAAAGACTCATCAAACACAACATACTTTGAATCTTCCCCGGTATCTTCATAATTGATATACACATCGATTTTCCCCCGGGACAGGCTTTTATTCACCAGATATCTTACTTTCTCCTCCAAGAAGGATATCTGCCTGGGCATCTTTATATATATGTCGCTATATCTATGGTTAACGGTTTTTATCTCAACAAGGATCTCCTTACCGTCTCCCTGAGCTGAACCACGTCCGAATCCTGTCATGCTCCTAATCATACGTAAAAATCATCCTTACAACATTTTATTGTGATAAACGTTACACCTATAAATCCGGCACTTTAAAACTTAAAACCTTAAAACCGCCGGCAAAGCAGCGTCTTCTACAGTGCCGATTTTCAACTTCAGGTTCACTGTAAGTATTATAACATAATTCCAAATATTTAATAAGCTTATTTTTTGAAATTTTATATATTTTCTTCAAGTTTTCTTCTTCTTGCTCTGTTTTTCTAATAGAATAATCCGCCCACATCTCCCAGCTCATACATGAGTATCGACAAAACGGCAATGCCTGCCGTCTCAGTTCTAAGTATCCTGGGACCCAGTGTAACAGGCTTAAGTCCTGAATCAATGGCCTTCTTTATTTCATCTTCTGAAAAACCTCCTTCAGGGCCTATCATAACAGCTATTTTTGCAGCCTTTTCTCCGCGGATGCATTCTTTCAGGCTCACTCTTGTATCATGTTCTTTCTCGTATGGGATGATTCCCAAGTCCGCCGCCTTACAAAGTTCTAAGGCTTCTTCAAAGCCCATCGGAAATTCTACCCGTGGTACAATGCCCCTGTTGCACTGCTTAGCAGCCTCAAGGGAAATCCTTTGCCACCGGCTGATTTTATTCCTGGCGTCTTCCCTGTTTTGAAGCTTTATCACCGCCCTTTCGGTAGTGATGGGCACAATTTTCTTTACGCCAAGTTCAACACACTTCTGTATTATCAGATCCATTTTATCAGCTTTAGGTATACCCTGAAAAAGCTCAACCTCAAGCAGAGGCTCAGCGCAGTTCTTTTCAGCACTGATAATGACGGTAACTATGCTGTCATGATTAAGACTTTCTATGCTTACCAGATAGTCCTTTCCCTTACCGTCGCATACGGTGATCCTATCGCCGGGACCAAGCCTTAGCACCTTTCTTATATGATTGACGTCATCGCCCGCAATTACTATGCGGTCCGAATATATATCCCTCTCATCTACAAAAAATTTCGGCATCTAAAAACCATCGCCACCCATTCTCCCATATCTTCCGAAGCCGTTAATTCAAATCCATGCGTCAGGCAGGCTTCCTTGACTTCATCCCTTCTCTCTCTGATAACGCCCGAAGTTATAAACAAGCCGTCAGGTTTCAAATACAGCGGCACAATGTTTGACAAATCGATTATTACATCTGCGATTATATTTGCTATTACAATATCAGCCTTTTCTTTATTATTTAAATCCCTCAACTCCCCTTTTAAAACGCTTACGCACCCCTCAACACCGTTAAACCTGCAGTTTTCCTCCGCAACTTTTACGGCCACACCATCTACATCTACTGCGTACACAACCTTTGCACCAAGCTTAGCAGCTATTATCGAAAGTATGCCTGTGCCGCAGCCTACATCTATGACGGTATCTCCCGGCTTCATATGCCTTTCCAGAAGGGCGGCGCACATCCGCGTCGTTTCATGGGTGCCTGTTCCAAAGGCCATTCCGGGGTCAAGCTCAATCACAATCTCCTGACCCTTTCCGGCATAATTCTCCCAGGATGGCTTCACCACTATACGTTCGGACAGGTGGAAAGGCTTGTAATGCTTCTTCCATCCTGTAGCCCAATCCTCATCATCCATTTCAGAATATCCTACATAGCCTTCACCGACAGCAAGAAAATTTGAAATGAAATTTATTTTTTCATT
>Ga0134096_1001629_pt1 | contig 17080 bp, 17 predicted proteins | sample 7_2taG_FD_94448 | JGI IMG/M metagenome (GOLD analysis project Ga0134096, IMG submission 94448) | Switchgrass degrading microbial communities from high solid loading bioreactors in New Hampshire, USA - 7_21_20_110_A3 metaG | ecosystem: Engineered > Bioreactor > Semi-continuous > Anaerobic >... | reverse complement strand
CTTTGGTTTCTCTTTTGTCACGGGACAATACCATAAAGCGGGCGTCCTTGTATTCCTTCCTTATGCTGTTTATGATGGACTCTAAAATCGCGTCATCGCCGCTGTTTTTAAACCCGTAGTAGCCCGATAGCACAAAATCATATTTTTTCTTGTCGTAATAATCCCTAAGCACGCTTTCATAAATGGCAAGCTGGGTCCTTGCCAGCGCCACCGATGAAAAATTTTCCTTCGCGTGTTTATATATATTTTCCCCGTACCTTTCCCGCTCTTCCTTATTATTTATAAGCTCCAATAAAATTTGGGAAAGTTTATGGTAATTACCCCTTTCAAAAAGCCTTCCCGTTACTTTGTCAATAACTAAATCGCTTATGCCCCCAACGTTGCTGGATACAGTCGCTTTTTTCATTTTCGCCCCTTCTAAGAGCACATAGGGGAAGCTTTCGCTTTTGCTGGTTAACACATTTATATCTATAAAATTAATAAAGGAATAAATGTCCTTTACAAACCCGCAGAACACGAAATGTTCCTCATACCCCTTTGTCATAGCCTTCAAAGTGTTCTCAAGCGGCCCTTCCCCGGCAAAGAGGAACCTTGCGTTTTTATTTTCTTTCAAAACCAAAAGCGCCGCTTTTATAAACACATCATGGGATTTTACCTTGTCAAACCTTCCGATAATGCCAATGTTGGTTTTGCCGTCCTGGGGTATATTAAACCTCTTTGCAAACTCCTCTTTGGATTGGAACTGCGGCTCCTGCTCAAAATCAATGCCGTTATAAATTGTGTATATGGTATTGGGCCTAAACCCCCTGTGGATAAGCCTGTTTTTAAAGTCGTTAGAAACTGCCACATAGTAGTCCATCAGCCTGAAAGCTATGCGGTTCAGGTTGGTAAAAACCAATTTTTTATAAGGGGTGTCAAAATCCAAGCGATAGTCCGAGTGCATGGTGGTAATTATGGGGATATTTATCCGCCCTTTTAAAAACGAAGCGACAAAATTGGCCCTTGCCCCATGGACGTGGAGAATGTCAAAGCCTTCTTCCTCAATGATTTTTTTAATTCCCCCCACCACCGACAAGTCCAGCCTGTTTTTTTGTTTTAAGAAAACCAAATCAATGTCCTTTTCTTTTATCTCGCGGTAAAACACGCCGTCTACAAAGCAGACCACTTTTACCCCGATATATTTTTTCAATTCATCCAAAAGGGCAAAAACATGGGTTTTTGCCCCGCCTGAGTCCCCGCCTGAAATAACATGCAAAACCTTAATATGAAATCACTCCCTAATGGCAGCCTCGTTTTTTGCAAGTTTTAACACCGCAAAAATCATGCCAAGCATAATGAAAAACGCAAACATAACCCTTGGGTAAAACCACGGGTATTCCGCGACGCTCATAAGCATTATCCCGCCAATTGCCGAGATTGAGGCCGCCACCATATTTTTTATCTCCTGGTTTTTCACCACAAAAATATACCTGTATGCTTTTTTTACCGTATTTATTATCAAGGCTAAAAAGGATATAAGCCCCACAATCCCGCATTCAACCCAGACTTGCAAAAACAGCATATGGGAATGGGGCGCGGTCAGCGCCAAAGGATTTGCGAATGACGGGTAAATGGACTGGAAACTCCCCGGCCCTATTCCTGTTCCCGTTATGGGAAAGCTCTTTAGCATGTTTATGACCCCTTCCCAGATATAAGGCCTGTACGCGTTGGATGAGTCCCGCATGTCACCGATGGTTTTAAACCTCGCCAATACCGTGTCGGGCAAAAATGGCAAACACGCAAGGCCAAAAAGCACAAGGTATATGGAAAGTTTATAGTCATACATCAGTATAAACAGCCCCGCCGCGAAGATAAAGGCAAGCCACCCCGACCTTGAATAGGTTAAAACCAGGGCGTAAACGGGAAGAAATAACGCCAAAAGCGTCAAAATCCGCTTTGCGCCTTTTTGGTTTAGGGCATATGCCGCCGCAAAGGGGGTAAACATTATGATAAATTCAGCATAGTTATTGGGGTTTCCAAAAGTGGAATAAACCCTTCCCGGCATGCCCTCGTTTACTTCCATATCGGTAAGGGTCACGTCAACTTCCACTCCCACAATCCCCTGGTATATGGCAAAAAGGCTTGTGATGATGAGCGCAAGATATATGACCCCGACAAATTTATTTATCCTTCCAATGCTTGATAACAAGTAGCTTAAAATTATGGCAAACAAAAATGAAATCAGGTAAAAAATATATATCCTTATGCTGTCCTTTACGTCAAAGGAAAATAAAACCCCTCCTATGGAAGACACCATAAAGATGAAAAACGCAGGATGAATGCTTTTAACATCCGCCCTTGAGTCCTGGTCCTTAAAAGATTGGAACAAAAAGACTAAAAATACCAAAAACAAAACGCCCAGCGCGTAAATATTGTTCCATCTCTCATGGGGGACAATAAACATTAACATTATCAAAAGCCCGCAGAGGATTTCAGGCTTTAAGATTACGCTTGTCTGGCCAAGGTCGCATATCTTTTTGGTAATGCTTCCTTCTGATACCCGCCTTGCAAAATAATAAAACCTCTTTAGGGGAAGATAAAAAAAGTTAAGTACGGAATTTATCGCGCTATAGAATATTGAGCTTTCAGTATAATCCTTCTTTTCCCTTTTCCTAAAAGGGGTAAAGAGGAAGCTGTTTATAATCGCGTAATAGAAAAAACCCAAAATTTTAATTAAGGTTTTATAAAACATGCTGTCTTTAAAGACTTCGTTTAACTTTAATAGTAGCTTTATAAAAATACTTTCTGTAAACATAAAAGCCCACCTTTTATTATTCTTTTACAGAAATGTCATAAACGCGCAAATACAGCTTTGCGTCGCCGGCTTTCAAAACAAAGGTGTGGCCCACGGCATACTTTGACGCATTTATAATCGCGCCGTTTTCATATATGGTTCCTTCCACTTCTCCTGTAATAATCGCGGAATAAAAACCTTCCCTTTCGCTTTTTTTGTATTCCCCTTCATCCGTCATGCCCCAGCTTACTGAAGGCATAATCTCAACATCGGTAACTTTCCCTAAAGACACGTTCCTTCCGTCGTCCAAAAGGGCGTCGCCCACTTTTACCCTGTTGATGACAAAATCGTTAACTTCTTCAATGTAGTACTTCATGACAATTGTCTGTTTCCCGCCGCTTTGCGAACCGGATGAGTTCATCCTAAGCCCGAAAAACACACCTATGCCGATGATTAAAAGCAGCACCAACAAATCAATGATGTTAATTTTCCCAAAAACTTTTCCCTTTTTGTCAATAATCATTTCCTTCTCCCTCTCTTTGTTATTCTTCATAGCATGTTCTAAAAGTGTCTTCTAAAATTTTATCCAAGTTAAATTTAGCCCTCACGGTGTTGTAAGCATTTTCCCCCAAACGCTGCCTTAATTTTGGGTCATTTATCAGCTTTAGGATTTTGTCCTTGTATAAATCCGCGTCACCGTAAGGCACCAAATAACCCCCATCTTCTTCCCCCCGCACTATATCGGGATTTCCCCCGACATCGGTTAACACCACGGGGATTTTGTGGCTCATGGCCTCAAGGACCGCAAAGCTTAATGCCTCGTAGCATTTTGAGCTGTTTAAGTATATATCCGTTGAAGCCAAAAGCTTATCAGAATCCTTTATATATCCTAAAAGTTTTACGCAATCTTCCAAACCTTCATTTTCAACCCTTGATTTTATCTTTTCAAAGTCCTCACCGTCCCCCGCGATTGCCAAAACAAAGGGGATTTTTGACTCATTTTTTACAAGCTTTATTGAGTCAATTAAAAAATCCAAGCCTTTGGAAAAATAAAACCTTGCAAGAATGCTTATAAGCACGGTGTCATCATTAATATTCAATTCCTTTTTAAATTCATTGGATTTTATTTTTTCTGAAGGCCTAATCCCGTTAAATATCACCGTAATTTTATCAGCTTTTACCCCGTTTTCAATTAAAAGTTCTTTGGCGTTATTGCAAACCGCGATAATTTTTTTGTTAAAGGGGGTAAAAATGCGGTTTAAAACGCGCCATATAAAGTTGTTTTTTAAAGTCAGGTGGCAGGTGTATATAACTTTTGTTTTTGGCCAAAAAAGCTTTGACAGTATCGCAATAAAATTCTCCCGCGGGTACTGGGTGTGGATAAAGTCAATATGGTGTTTTTTGCAAATCCTTGCGATTATATATGCCGCCTTCAAATCCAGCGGGGATGTCATTTTAACCTGAAAAAGGGGTATACCTTTTTCCTTTAGGCTTTGCGACAGTTCCCCTTCCTCATTATAGCAAAAAAAGCACGCAGCCTTTTTGTTGTGGTACGCGTCAATTAAATTCTTTACATATTTTTCAGTTCCCGCTTTGCCCGCATGGTTAATTAGATATAGAATATTCATCCCTAGCTACCTCTATCCTATACTTTATTATCCTCGCCGGGTTTCCGCCAACCACCGCATAGTCGGGAACATCCTTTGTCACAACCGAGCCTGCCGCGATAATGGCGCCATTTCCAATGGTAACCCCCGGCAAGATTATGGCGTTTGCGCCAATCCATACGTCGTCCCCGATTTTCACAGGCTGTTTCGGGGCGGTCTGAAGCCGCATGGGAATGTCGGTCCTGTCGTTTTTGTGGTTTTGGGTAAAAATCATAACATTCGGCCCCATCATAACGTCATTCCCAATTACCAATGGCCCCGTTACCCTGCAGTTTATGCCAAGGCCCGAATTGTCCCCGATTTCAATTTCCCTGCCTGAGGCAAAAAACGCCCCATGCTCGATGTTTACGTTTTTGCCCATTTTCTTAAAACAGCCTTTTGCGAAAAAACGGCGTATGTACTTTGAGCCAAAGCTGTAAGGAAGATCGCTTTCGGGCAGGTGCCTTGCAAAAAGGTAGTAGCCAAAATATGAAAATATAAACCAAAGTTTTCGCAATAACTTCAACATCATCACTTCTTCCTAAAAATTGCGCCTTTTATCTTTTCATAGATTAAATCCACTTCCCTGACATGAAAAACCTTGCATAGGACAAAATAAACTATCACTCCCGCAAGCACGGGTATAAAGAGCTTTACCAGCCTGTACAAAAACACATCGGGCAAATTAGCCAAAAGCTCGTTTATAAGGGTAACCGCCAAAAACATAAAAACGGACGCCGTAGCGCATTTAAAAAACGTGAGCTTTAAATTTTTTGTAAACTGCCCGATTTTTCTTTTTAATCTTCTAAATAACACATATGCCCCCACCAGCGCGGAAACGGAATAAGCAAGGACAATCCCCCGTTCCCTCATAAAGGTGATAAAAACCAAACTTAAGGAGACATTTACAAGCATGACAATAACCCCCGTAACCGCCGGGGTTTTTGTGTCCTTTACTGAATATAAGGCCCTGTCCAATATCTCTTTAAAGCTAATTCCCAAAATCCCTATGGAGTAAAGGGCCAAAAGGGAGGCCCCGAAGGAGACGTCATTTGCCGTGACTTTTCCGTACTTTACTAAAAAATCCAAAAGCGGCACCCGCATGGAGATAAACCCAAAAGTCATGGGAAGCATTAAAACAACCACGCTTTGCAAAACCTCATTTAGCGTGTCCTTATAGCTTTGAAAATCCCCAACCGCCGCGAATTTCGTCAAATTCGGGTAAATTACCGCCGTAATTGAATAAATAAGGGCCAAAACAATGTATAAAACTATATTTTGAACCACATAAAGCATGGTTACAGCGTTTTCAAAATTCGCCATAAGGGTTATGTTAAAAAACATATTTAGCTGATAGGCCGAAACCCCCAAAAGCACTGGCAGCGCCTTTTTTGCCGCCAAAATAATGTCAGCGTCTTTTATGTCAAAGACTAATTCATACCTAAACCCAGCGCGGATTAGCGGCGGTATCAATATTAACGCCTGTGTGGAAAGCCCTATTAGCGTTGCGATTAAAAGCCCGAACACCCCGTAGTAATCGGCTAAAAACACCACATAAAAAATCACAATAAGGCTGCTTGGGACGCTGACTAGAGCGGGCATGTTGTATTTTTCAACGGATTGAAGCATTCCTTGGAAAATATAGTTAAGCCCGTAAAAAATCATCGCAGGCATCATTATCATTAAGGCTTTTATGGTAAAAGACAAGGTTTCCCGCCTTTGGGCAAATTCGGTAAACCTTGCCAAAACGGGTGAAATGGCGCAGCCGAAAGCCACAAAGATTATTGATATTAAAATCGTGATATTTATCATGTTATTTGAAAATTTCTTTGCCCCAATTTCATCCCCGTTGGCGATTTTTCCTGAAAAAATGGGGATAAACACAGTGGAAAGGGCTGTGCCAAAGCAGGTAAACACCACATTAGGTATGGAAATGGCATAGGAGTATATATTTATATACACGTCCGTTGCCCCAAACTTTGCCATGTAAAACTGGACGCTCACAAAGGAAAGGAGACGCGCCAGTATCATAAATACCGCAACTAAGCTGACGGATTTTGCATTACTTTTCATTAGCTCCTCCAAAGTCTAATCATGGTTTCCAGTAAATACCCTCTTTTAACACCTTTGCCGGGTTTCCCCCTACAACGGTCTTAGGAGGCACATCTTTAGTTACAACGCTTTCTGCCGCCACAACGGCGCCTTCGCCAATTCTCACGCCTTTTAATATCATTGAGCGGCAGCCAATCCAGACATTGTCTTCAATCACAACTTCGCCGTAGCGTTCAACTTCGGAATTAAACTTGTGATAATCCCTGTCCATTATGCAGCAATCCCATGATATATTACAATTATTCCCAATTTTTACGCTTTTACCAGCATGGATTTCGGTCCTGTCCCCAATATTTGTGTTGTTCCCAATCTCCAAAGCCGCGAAATTGTCCGTTCCCCAAACGCTTAGCTTGACGTTGTGATGAAGCTGGACCTTGTCCCCTATTTTAATTTTCCCGTTCTTTTTTAAAATCTGTACACCTTTTCCTACACGGAACAAATTTCCCACTTCGTCAATTTTATGCCTCTTAAAAATTCCTCTTACAAGTTTTGAAAATATATCCCAGTATTCCCCAAAAGTGCGGTCTGCCATAATATCCCTCACAAAACCATAAAAATTTTACATTTCATTATATCACAGCCAATTAAACAAAGTCAAATAAAGGGCGTAACTTACGGCCGCGAAAAATAATCAGCGTGCCAAGCGGCACGCTGGAATTTTACATCTCATATTCAATTACATTTATTACTGGCTCAAGCAGGTTATCCCACATAAATGTTTTTACATAAACCTTGCCGTCATATCCTTTGGTGTCCAGCTCAAAATTAAATTCGCGGGTTTTTTCGTCTTCTAATACATTGTTTTTGTAAGAAACAACATCAATCAGCCTGTTTTCCCCGTCATATACAGCGCAGTAAATATCAAATTCCATGTCCTCATCACTGTTGTTTGTAACAGAAATTGCGCTTATAACCCTTCCTTCCCCGTCCATTTGAGGCTCAAGGGTTTCAATAATCAATGGGTCTTCTTTAAACACAGGGGTAATTTCATACTCCCCGTTTGGAACAAAGGAATATGTGGTGCTGTTTACCTCAAAAACCAAATTCCTCGTTTTGTCACGGACTTCTAAGTGGTCAAAAATCTTTTCGTTGCCAGGCACATATTTAATATTTACAGGAAGGCTTGACAAATAGTCGGAAGTAAACCCTTTTGCCAAATCCCCGTAGCGGTTTTGGGTAATTTCCGCCCCGTCAATTGAAAAATACCCTTTTAGGTCTTCATTGTAAAACTTTATGCTTGAAAGTCCTGTGAGGTTTAGGGAAAACCTCTTGTTGTACCAGTTCTTTAGGTGGTCTTTAACAAGGTCGGGCCTTATTGTTAAAAAGTTTTCAAGATACCCTACCGCGCCAGACTTCCAATTGTTCACGCTGTTTGTAACACTCCCGCCGTGAAGGTTCCATCTGTAAAAATCCTTTCCGATTCCATTCTCAAGGCGTGATACCAATGAATACAAAACCGGGACGGTTCTTTGGCTTTGGAATGTGGTATTCAAATATGTAAAATACCTTGCGGCAAACTGGTTTCTGAATTCTTCATTGTTAAAGAGGCTGGTTATCATATTAATCGCCCATCTGGGCCTTCTTGCGTCAGTATTAGAGGGGGAAGTGCTAAAATAATCAAAGGTGTTTTGATAAATATTTGAATACGCGATGTCAAAGTCATGTATGATAAAGCGCCATCTCCCGTCTTTCCCGTAGGGCGCGGACTCGTCATACTCATTTGTGGTTTTCCACATTTTTATGTTGTTCCCCGGCCAGTCAATATTGTCAAAGAAGTTGTAGATTATGATATAGTCAATCAAATTGTCAATATCCACCATCTGCTTTAGCCTGTTGTATGACTCTGCCGTATGTATTGTCCCGCCTGTGATTAAGTTGTAAAGCTCCATAAATTCGTTATAATACTTTTCCTCTTCCCCGTCGGGCCCTTCTGAATATGAAACCCTGTATAAAGGATGGTCGCTCGGATAGCCGCTGTTTGCGGTATCCCAGTCAAAGTCAAGCTGAACCACATCGCTTTTGGATATGCCGTCGTAGTGGGTTGCCACAAAGTTGTTGTCAAACTGTTCCCTCATTTCATAAACGCCCCAGAATTCCCCGTTTATGAAAACCGCCGTTGACACTGTGGACATGGTGTCAGGCCGGAGCACATCCGAGATTTTTTCGGTTAAAGATTCCCTGATTGTGGAGTTTTCCCAGTCGGAAACCCTGAAGGTGATTTTTGCGTGTTCTTCCACTTTGCTGTCATCATAATAATTTTTCTTCGCCTCAGGGAACAGGTCGTAGCCTAAAAGTTTTTTATCATTTTCATATTTTCCCTTTGTAAAGTTTAAGCGGAGGGATTTTTTCCTTGCCCCTTTAGAAGCATGCCCTGAAATTTTCACTTCCGCGCTGTGCTTAAACCCAAGGGTGCCGTCAGCTTCGTAATACTCCATAAAACACTGGGGGGTATATTCGGTGTAGGGGTTTGTATACATCCCTTTTGGCCCGATAAAGTCGGAAGGCTCAAAGGTCAAATTTAATATTGGCATTTTAAACATATTAAAAATATCATCCGCCACAAAATATGTATTGGTAATGGTTTTGGTAAGGGCGTTCCCGTTTTGGTCAAAGACTTTAGCCCTGACAACCGTGCCGCTGAAATACGGCCTTGCCCCTACATTTGCCCCGTTTGTAATGGTTGATTTTACATCACCCGACATCGGTTCTATCTTTTTTATCTCAATGGGGGCAGTATATGAAATGGAATACACCGTCGGGTCGGAACCGTCTAGTGTGTAATAAATCCTAGCCCCTTGAATGTTTGTTGAAAGCTCTAAATAAAAAGAATTTTCGTACAATCCTCCCTCATGGGAAAAAGTTAAAACTTCATCCGCATAGGCTGCGGGAAGAACGGAAAATACCAAAAGAAAGACCAAAACTTGAGCCAGAGCTTTTTTCATAATTAATCCTCCAAACACTATATTTACCATCGTGCCGACAAACACGCCCAAACAAAAGCCCGTGATTTTCGGCTTTTGTTTGAAAACAAGGCGCTTTGCCCAAAACTACCCCAAAGCGTTCTAAAATGCAGTTTGTCTGCAGTCTGTATATGTAAACTATAGCACCGAAACACTTTATTGTCAAGTTGCGACAAATTTTGCGAAATTTCTTGGAAGTCTTTTATTTAGTTTTACTAATCATATTTAATTATAACTTATCTAGAAAAAATCTTTATATTTTTCACAAAATGTTAACACAAGTGGACATTTTGTACATAAAAAATTGCCCCATTGTGAATTTTAACAAAAAATCTATTGACTTATCCCTTTTGATAGTATATAATTTCTACAAATAATTTTATTGCTAATATATTAGCAATGCTTTCTTGGGATGAGCAATCATCCTTATTTTTTGTCTTTATAGGGGGATTTTTATGAAAATTTTGTTTTACGGTGACAGCATTACAGATTGCGACCGCGACAGGATTGACTCTTCTAGTTTGGGAAGCGGCTACGTTAAACTAATCGGGGATTATTTTAAAAACTCCGAAGTTGTGGTGTTAAACCGGGGAATTTCAGGAAACAGGATCCGTGATTTGAAGGCAAGATATAACGAGGACTGCTTAGACCTCGGGGTTGATGTTTTAACCATTCTAATAGGCATAAATGATATATGGAGAAAATATGACTCAAACGACGAGTTCGTTTTGGAAAACTATATAAACGATTACAAATATTTAATAGAAAAGGCAAAAGAAAAAGGCATAAAAATAATCCTCATGGAGCCTTTCGTCCTCCCGGCGCCGCCTGACAGGCACTTGTGGCGGGAAGACTTGGACAAAATGATATACGCGGTTAGATGTTTGGCGTATGAATATAAACTTCCCCTTGTAACTTTGGACGCCCTACTATTGAAAGAGTCCATAAAGCATGGGTACAGCGCACTTTGCTATGACGGTGTGCATCCTACGGATTTAGGGCACAGGATAATCGCTGACGAATGGATCAGGGTTTATAATGAAGAAATAAAATAAAACCTACATAATAGCTTATTTTGCCCTTTGAGGTTTCTCAAAGGGCTATTTGTTTGTTGACTTTAAAAAAAATAAAACTATAATATAAATTAAATAATAGGTATGCTTACCAAGGTTTTATCTAATATTTGCGGAGGAATTATGATTAAAAAAAATGAAGAATATATCACAAAAATTCAAAGTTTTACAAACGAAGGGTTCGGGGTTGCCAAAATTGACGGGTTTGCAGTATTTGTCCCCTATTCTGTCGTGGATGACGAAGTGAGGGTTAAAATTTTGTCCGTCAAAAAAACTTACGCCTACGGGAAGATTTTAGGGATAATCACACCTTCAAAACACAGGACCAACGCGCCATGCCCCCATTTTGGCAAATGCGGCGGCTGCAGCCTTTTGCATATTGATTATAACTATCAAAAAGAGCTAAAAAAACAGTTTGTCCACGACTCCTTCACAAGGATTGGCGGGTTTTTGGATATAAAAATTGAGGATACCACCGGAATGGATGAGCCCGATTTTTACCGCAACAAAGCGGTTTTCCCCGTGGGGGAGGCGGACGGAAAAGCCCAAATTGGGATGTATGCCCCAAGAAGCCACAGGGTGGTGCCAATTGAGGAGTGCTTTATTCAAAACAAAGTAAGCGTTGAGGTAATGAAAATAGTAAAAGAGTGGATTGAAAAATATAATATCCCCGTTTACAACGAAGAAAACCATACGGGGCTTATCAGGCATGTTTTTACAAGAATTGGCGATAACACAAAGGAACTGATGGTTTCAATAGTTGTAAACGGCAAAAAAATAAAGCACTCTGATAAGCTTGTGCAAATGCTCGCTTCGGCTGACCTTTCACCATATTGTTTAGTTTCTGTTATGCAAAACATAAACACTAAAAAGGGGAACGTAATCTTAGGCGATGAAAGCGTATGCCTTTACGGGCGGGAATATATCCATGACTCAATCGGGGATTTAAAATTCCAAATTTCAAACGGGGCTTTTTATCAGGTAAACCCTAAAATTACAAAACTATTATATGAAAAGGCCCTTGAACTTTGCGATTTAAAAGGGGATGAGACGGTTTTTGACCTATACTGCGGAATAGGCACCATATCCCTTTTTTTAGCAAAACACGCCAAAAAAGTAATCGGGGTTGAGATAGTTCCCCAAGCAGTCGAAGACGCAAAGGCAAACGCCAAGCTAAATAATATTGAAAATGTCCAATTTTACACAGGCGAAGCGGAAAACGTGGTGCCAAAACTCTATGAAGAAGGCATAAAAGCCGACGTGGTGGTTGTCGATCCCCCAAGAAAGGGCTGCGACCGGAAACTATTGGATACAATCGTAAAAATGAACCCCCAAAAAATCGTCTACGTCTCCTGCGACAGCGCCACATTGGCAAGGGACGCAAAAATTTTATCCGAACATGGCTTTTACCCTGAAAAAGTATTCCCCTTTGACCAGTTTCCCCACACTGCCCATGTTGAGTGCGTGGTATTGATGTCAAGGGTTGATAAGTAAAAGTGTAAAAGTGCTTGATATAAGGGTTTTTGGGGTTTTGTGGTCGAAAATCACTGCTCAGAAATTGCTTGATTTTTGCTTCGTTGTAACAGGTCGAAACAAGCAAATTTCCTTGTGACAGAGCGGTTTAGATGTCATTGCCTCGCGAGTGGTCAGGTTAGATGTCAGCCTTCGCGAGTGGTCGATTTAGATGTTTTTTCAGAATTTTCTGAGGTCGTGTGGTCAGGTTGGATGTTTGAATAAAATAAGCAGCAGTAAACAAGAGTTTGTAAAGGCATTTAAGCCAGAAAGGAGTTATGTCATGAGCATTACACCAGAAGAAAAAAGTATTTAGTAGAACAAACAGTGAAACTAACTTATGTCTACTGAACAAAAGTTAATTTTTGAGCAAATGGGTGGATATTACGAAGAAAAACTTTGAAGTCAATTATTAGGAAGGGGGTACTATATGAAATTTGGAGAAACAGAAATCGTTAGAAAAGAAGGCAATGTTTGCCTTTTGAAAATTGGTTGTAGAGGCGATAGAGAAGCTTTTTGTGTAATTGGCGATGGCTCTACACAACATTATGATGATTATGAAGATGCCTTAGATGAATTTAATTTGCGCTGGATGAAGGCAAAGTTTGGCGAATGAATCCCAATAAAGGAGTTTTACGATGAATATTGAATGTCATGTTATAAGTGCAAAGAACATCGGTTGGGAAGATAATTTAGGAGATGGTACATATGACTATTATTTCTTCCCAACTAGCAAATATAGTAAATCAGATGTCGTTTCGCTATTTACGCCTGTTCAAAAAACAACCCAACAAGGTTATCCCTATACGGCATATGAATATCAAGGCAAAACATACTACGAAATCATCCATACGATTGACACTGTGGATGAAAGCTATGTCTAAATATTTGAAAGGAGGGAGAGCACAATGGGCGAGAGATTTGCAGGAATAGATTGGTGGTGTGATAGGTGTGGTGCTTATCTTAACGGTCAATCAGGTTTTAATGACCATAAATACACATGGAAATGCACAGAATGCGGATTCAAGAATAGCATTTCGCGTGACAACATTTATGAGTCTCATGAAGACTTTTTCAGTCGAAAAAACAAAGACGATGACTAAATCAAATTGAGTGAAAAACATGAAAATATCGCTTCGCGGAAACAAGTCTATAAAGGCGCTTTTTGATAGTCAAGTGGTCAGGTTAGATGTCATAGCCCCGCGAGTGGTCGGGTTAGATGTCAGCCTTCGCGAGTGGTCAGGTTAGATGTTTTTTCGTATTTTTTTGAGGTTGTGTGGTCGGGTTGGATGTTGGTATAAAAAAGATGATAATAGGCTAATCATCATTCCTGTAATATGCTATAATGTTTGTTATCCATTGGAGAAAGGAAGAATATTATGAACCTTATAAATATAAAAGTATTTCATAATACGCTTGGGACAGGCTCCGTCATTGAATTTGACGGTCAATATATCACTGTTCAATTCGTAGGCAAGACGAGTAAGTTCATATACCCAGACGCATTCGATAAATTCCTCAAAGCTGAAGATCCAACCGTACAAGAAGCAATCATGGCTGATATTATTTCCGTCAAGCAAGCTGAGGAAGAAAAGCGCCAAGCCGAGCTTGCTGCTCGTAAAGCTGAAGAAGAAAGAAAAAGCCAGACTGCTGTATCAACCATAAGAAAAGCAACAAATATTGAAGACGGCTTTGGTAAAGACTATAATGTTGCGCACTTAGCGAGACAACCCATTCTTACATACCAAGAGGTTGAGGAACAATTTAATATCAAAATTTCTGGTTTCGGGAGAGGGATTAATATAACACCATCAACCGTTGTCTTAATTTCCTCTGTTGATAAAAAGAAGTCTGGATTCGTTTATCATGATCACTGGACTACGGATGGCGATTATATTTATTCTGGCGAAGGAAAAGTCGGAGATCAGAAGATGACATCTCGCAACAGGGCTATTGTGGATGCTGCTACAGAGGGAAAAGTTATTCACCTATTCGTTAAATTTTCTCCCAAAGAGTATTATTACCAGGGTATATTCGAGCTTACAAATTATACATATGAAGATGCATTAGACGAGAATGGAAATACAAGAAAAGAGTATAAGTTTAGACTCAAAAAAGTAAAGAGAGGCATAGAATCTTGATTCAGGTAACTGCAGCAATTATACAAAGGGACAGTAAACTGCTTATCTGTCAGAGACCTAAGGGAAAACGCTGCGAGCTGTTATGGGAATTTCCAGGAGGAAAGATCGAGGCTGACGAAACGCCAGAGGAGTGCCTTGCACGTGAATGTCACGAGGAATTAGGAATAACAGTTAAAGCAGAGCGGCTTGCACAAGAAGTTGTATATGCATATCCAGACATCACCGTCAATATTCGCTTTTATTTTTGTAAACTTATTGGTGGGGAGCCGGTTTGTATTGAGCATAACGACATTCAGTGGTTCACCCTTGATGAAGTGTCAAAATTACCACTATGTCCTGCTGACAAAAAGATGTTTAATTTAATTTCAGATAATATTAAAGGGTATCTGGCGCAGACAACTTCCAATCCAGACTAAATGGAGGTTAATTATGGCTGAAGATAATAAAAGAATTCATTTTATACCACCATTACCACCTAAGCGAGAAAAGCGAGTAGGCATCTACTGCCGCGTAAGTACAAACAGTACTGAACAGTTGAAAAGCCTTACCGCTCAAGTGTCAGCACTTACAAGATTGACAGCAGCCAATCCAAAATGGTTGTTGGTTGATGTGTATATAGATATTGCTTCAAGTAAGACAGGTTCCTCTCGAAAAGAGTTTTCTCGCATGTTACAGGACTGTAAGTCACGTGATATAGAGATTATCCTAACTAAGAGCATCAGCAGATTTGGCCGAGATACGGTTGAGATTCTTGATGCACTTAATAAGCTAAAAGTTCTCGGTGTTCGTGTCATATTTGAACAGGAACAGCTGGATACAGCTGATACAGACAGCGGCCTTATGATTTCTATTGTTGAGTCTTTTGCTCAAGCTGAAAACGAGTCAAGAAGTGACAATATTAAATGGGGTATCAAACAACGCGCTGCACAAGGTACTTCAAAGTTATACAATAGAAAGTGCTATGGGTATTACAATGATGAAGATGGTAATCTGGCTATTGATGAGAAAGAGGCGAAAAATGTCCGGATGATATTTAACCTCTATCTTCAGGGTAAGAGTGTTTTAGGTGTTGTAAAAGAACTGGAGCGACTGGGTATCAAGTCCCCTACCGGAAAGGATACATGGCCTAAGAGAACAATTGACGTAATGCTCAGTAATGAAAAGTATATGGGCGACGTTCGGTTATTGGACAACGGAAAGCATAGCTCATATTATTTGGCTGAGGGTAACAATCCGGCGATAATACCTAAGGAAACATTCCAAGCAGTACAACTTGAAAAACAGCAGCGAAGTAATGTTATAAAAAGTGAAGATGGTAGCCAGCGGAAAAACAAAAAATACAGTTCAAAGCAGTAAAAATTATAAAATAGCCTAATCGAGAATTATTTCTTGAGAGGTCAGGATAGATGTTAAACCAGTATAAACACAGCATTTTTACTGTATTTATTAAAGATGTGAAATAGCCTAAAAACTTCACGTGGAGATAGTATGTTTAATGTCTAGAAAGTGATGTCCAGAAAGCCTTGAGAATACTGAGTTTTATAAAATGAAAGTAAATCTGTCTACTCGACTTAAGCCCTCGATATGTGTACGTGGAAACATATCGAGGGTATATTTTTGTGCAAAATTTGAGCTAGAATATGGGTAGGGTTGAGTTGACAGATTAGATATATCTATAGGGTTGAGGAGATAGAATGGATGTGACATTCTATACACCTGACAATAGGATTTAGAGTAATAATTATTGAATTCAAATCAAAAATCATGCGAACTTAAAGAAAATGTTTGCAATATGATGATGCTAATGATATTATGTAATTATACATACATAGAGGTGATTATGATGGCAATTAGTTATAAAAAACTTTGGAAGCTTCTTATTGATAGAGATATGAAAAAGAAAGACTTACAGAAACTTGCAGGCATTAGTTCTGCTACGATCACAAAGCTTGGTAAAAACGAAAATGTTAGTACAGAAATAATACAAAAAATCTGTATAGCGTTGGAATGTGACGTCTGTGATATCATGGAAATGGATACCAAACGGAATTAGTATTTATTATTGTGAAATATCAATCAAATGGAGGCTTGTTTAATGATAAATATAAGAAAATTAGAATCAGAATTATGGGAATCAGCAGATCTCTTACGTCAAGGTTCTAAATTAAGTTCTCAAGAATATTGCATGCCGGTTCTTGGTTTAATCTTTTTGCGTTATGCATATAGTCGGTTTAAATACGTGGAAGCTGAAATTCTAAAAGACCGTCCTGTACGTAATGGTCGTGTACTTCCTGTTGAGTCAAGTGATTTTAAACAAAAAAGCGCTATTTTTTTACCTGAAAAGGCTCGATATGATTATCTGCTCAATTTGCCAGACGATGCTGATTGTGGGAAAGCAGTCAATGAAGCTATGGAGCTTATTGAGGCAGAGAGTACTCAATTGAAAGGAATATTACCTAAAACATATACTTCTTTTAGAAATGATTTGTTGAAAGAATTGTTGCGTATTTTTAACAATAGTGCATTGAACGAAATCAACGATGATATCCTAGGTCGCATTTATGAGTATTTCTTAAATAAGTTTGCTTCAGCTATCGCATCGGATGATGGAGTTTTCTTTACACCTAAATCTTTAGTAAAGATGATTGTGAATATAATTGAGCCAACTCATGGGATAGTGTTGGATCCGGCCTGTGGCAGTGGTGGGATGTTTGTTTCTTCCAGCGATTTTGTCAATGCTGAAGGAATCAATGCTAATTCTGCAATGACTTTTTATGGACAAGAAAAAGTAGAGTTTAACGCGAAGTTATGTATCATGAATATGGCTGTACACGGACTAAATGCAAAAATCAAATCTGGTGAT
>Ga0134096_1001585_pt1 | contig 17410 bp, 14 predicted proteins | sample 7_2taG_FD_94448 | JGI IMG/M metagenome (GOLD analysis project Ga0134096, IMG submission 94448) | Switchgrass degrading microbial communities from high solid loading bioreactors in New Hampshire, USA - 7_21_20_110_A3 metaG | ecosystem: Engineered > Bioreactor > Semi-continuous > Anaerobic >... | reverse complement strand
ATAATACGGTAAAAGGGGATACTACCGACGGGAGTATCGCTCCCCAGTACGTATCGATGAGCCTAAACAGGATAGACAGCTTGTATAGCGGCAGTATCAGTATTTCAATCGGAATCATCATCACAATCAGCACAATGGTAAATATCAAGTTCTTGCCTTTAAATTCATAAATCGCGAGGCCATACCCTACCATCGATGTAAAAAAAAGTGAAAGCAATGTATAAAGCAGTGTTATGATAACGCTGTTTCTGTACCAAAAAAGGTAAATGCCATCCTTTCCTTTAATAAGCAGCTCGTAGTTTTTTAAATTCATCATTTCAAAGTCAAGTTTGATGGTAATTCCGTTTCGTATCATTTCCGCCCCGGGCTTGAAGGATGACACGAGCAAAAATACAAAGGGCGCAAGGCAAAATACGGCAAAAACCGACAGTATGATAAACATCGCTGCAGATGCGGGTATATTGCGCTTAAGTCCTGATCCCATCCCTAATAGCCCTCCTTTCTGAAAAAGCCCATGAACTTCAGTTGAACCAGATTTACTATCATAACGATAAGCAAAAGAGTGATGCCGACAGCCGAACCAAAGCCCAGGTCATTTTGGTTAAAACCCTGTTGGTAAATATAATTGACCAGCGTCATGCCGATCTCGCCCGGCGAGCGCGGCCCTCCCCAAAGGGCAAAGGATTCGGCAAACATGGAATACCCTCCGTATACGCTGATGGTTAAAACGTAAATAATTACCGGCTTCAAGCCCGGCAGGGTTATGTTCTTAAACTTTTGCAGCGCATTTGCTCCGTCAATGGAAGCCGATTCATAAAGCTCGGCCGGTATTCCCTGAAGTCCTGAAAGAAAATATATGATATTTACTCCAAGCCATCTCCATGTACACAGCACCACCATCACAAACATCGCCGTATGCTTTCCCTGGAGCCACACAACAGGCGAAATGCCAAGTTTGCCCAGAATGGCATTCACCAATGTGGTTTCCTGTTCCCCGAAAGCCAGCCTGAAAAACAGCCCGGCTACTATTACCGACGTTAATGCAGGTATAAACAAGGCCGATCTGAAAAAATTGCTTCCGATCACAGATTTGCTGTTTAAGAATACCGCAAGGGCAATGGGCAGGGGTATCAAAACCAGAATTGTCCAAAAGGTGTACCTTGTGGTAACGCTTAAAGCGTTGAAAAAGTGCTCATTGAAAAGATTTTTATAGTTATCCAGCCCGATAAACTTTACGTCTTCAGGGCCTGCAATCTCTTGAAAGCTCATGATGACCGTCGATATCATCGGATACAAAAAAAACACCAGAAAGGAAATGATAAAGGGTAGAACGAAAATATACGGCACAACTTCTTTAGAGTTAAAAAATTTTTTCTTTACACCGGCTCTTGGCTTGAGATCCGGAGATGTTACAACATCGTCGAACATTTTATGCCCTCCTCTCTCTTACTTAATGCCGCTATGGCAGCTGAAAACAACGGCCTCAGGCGGCAGTTTCCGGAGATACCGGAAAGCCGCCGTGAGTGGTAAAAGGCCTTCGGGCATGCCTTTGGACCATTTCCTTTGGAAACGCTTCTCCGGGGAAAGTGAAAACAAATCTTTAGGAAGCCGTTCCCCGCTGCCGGCTTGACAAAGCGACATTAAAGTAAAAGACTCAACCAGAATTCCAGTTGAATCTTTTATCATCAATACCATTCAATCAAAATCGCGCAGCTTACTTTTCCATCAATTCCTCATTTGCCGCTTTCAATGCCTCCTCCGGAGTCTGGCTCTGTTCTTTCAATACTTTGAAGCAAACATTTTTCTGCACCAGCGAAACAGCGGCAGGATACTTTTCTCCGACATTTACTGATCCTATGTCGGTTACGATGGACTGGAGCGTGCTGAATATGTCGCTCCCAAAATACTCGGTATATTTATTCGGAGCCGTCATGGCAGGATCACTCCACGCATCCGACCTGATGGGGTCGAAGCCCAGGATGGTCCAGGTCTTTATGCTTCCTTCCTTTGAAAGTTTCGCAAAGGCCATGAAGCTTTTTGCCAGCTCCTGATCTTTACACTGATTGGTAATAGCCGTTCCCGTACCGCCCATGCCTGCAGACTTCTTCCCGCCCGGGAACACAGGCATAGGACGTATGATAATCTTCCCTTTTAAATCAGGCATGTACTGGACGAACCTGCCCATATACCACATGGGCATCCATACGGAAGCCGCCCCGCCCTTGTTCATCCAAGCCCAGTATTCTTCTGAATGATGAAACCCTCCGGGAGCGGGTACTGCAATTTTTTCTTTATAAATCATATCTTTAAGGAATTGCAGCGTCTTTATATTAATGTCGTTATCCAGTATAGGATTTCCGGATTTATCGAGAAAATCCGAGCCCTGCATGTTTATGAGGGGATAATATGACCAGTGTTCTGTCGTCTCTATCGTAGTCATGGGCTTGCCGGTGGCGCTCACTACTTTCTTTCCGGCAGCAATGTAGTCATCCCATGTTTTGATGTCATCGGCGTTCACACCTGCTTTATCAAGGTACTCCTTGTTGTAGTACATGACTTCAGCGCCTACATGGTAGTCTATGCCGTAATACTTGCCATCTTTTGCATAGTTTTCCAGTCTTCCCATAATCAAATTGTCTTTTACAGGCTCAACTATGCTGTTCAATTCAATCAAGCCGGGTTTGCTCCCCTTAAGGAAATTGGCAAACTTGCCGATTTCTATGTCGGCAATGTCAGGAGCACCCGTTCCGGACTGCAACGCGATTAATAGCTTGTTGTGCTGCTCATCGTAAGGATACACATCTGTTTTTAAAATAATCTGTTTGTCAGGATTGGCTTTGTTCCATGAATCCACCGCATCATCCATAAATTCCTTGTGCAATTCCTGGAATGTCCAGAAGTTTAATGATGTGGCTTTTCCAGAGCCTGCTTTCGGCTGTTCCTGCTTTGCTTCCTGTTGGGCACCCTGACCGGAATCCTGACCGGATTGGGCCTGGTTCCCGCCACAGCCGCCAAGGACAGCCGCCGTTAAAAAAGCAACTGCCAGCATGAGTGTGACTAGCCTTTTCAATACAATCTCCCCCTTTTACAATGTAAATGTTATAATGAGTCAGCGGCGTACCAGCCGCTATCGTTACCTGAAATAATATGTTCAACGCAGCGCCTGTTTAAACCATTTGCTCAGCGTTAAAGGCATTTATGTAGTTTAGAAAAGCCCTTTCCCGCTTCATATATGCATAGGAACTTTAATTTTTACGGTCGTCCGCCAAACTCCCTTTCCCTTATCATAAAGCCAAAAATACAAATTGCTTTTTAATCCTTAACCATAATTATAATCACATCGCTTTAACCGGGCATTCTAATTTTTTTACCTTTCACTAAATTATTTTTAGGTAACTGTCGCTTAAAAAAAGCTATTGTGACCTATGGGGCTCCAATGGGGCGGGCATGGAAAATTGGGAGTATACAAAACACAAGCGAGGGAATAGGACAAATTCCCTCGCTTGCATATTCAGGCCTTAAAGCCCGGTCAATATTGGATTTTTAAATTTTGAGCCCTAAGGAAGCATAGCTTTTTTATTTTCTCCGCTTTGCAACCAATCCTGTAGTTTATGCATTTAACGATTTTAATACCTTTGACAGGACCATGCAAACCCTGTCGCACTGTTCTTTCGTAATAGTCAAGGGCGGCTCGATCCTTATGGTTTTGGCGTTTACCAGGGTGCCGGCAACAAGCACTCCATTATCGAACAAGCCTTTGGAAGTTTCATATCCGATGAGATCGTTCACGAACTCAATGCCGATTAGGAGCCCCTTACCTCTCACTTCCACAACTTTATCTTCATGTCCCTTTACGGCTTCCCTCAGATTTTCAAGCAGATACTCCCCAATCTCTGCCGCACGTTCGGGAAGCTTCTCCTCAATCAAGACATTTATTGTTGCGATAGCAGCCGCACACGCAAGGGGATTCCCGCCAAAGGTTGTAGTATGGAGGAATGGGTTTTCAAACAGGTTTGAAAAAACCTCTTCCGTGGCAATTGTGGCACCTGCTGGCATAACCCCTCCGCCAAAGGCTTTGGCGAGGCACATGATATCCGGCACTACGCCATAGTGCTCACAGCAGAACATCTTGCCGGTACGTCCCATCCCTGTCTGGACCTCGTCAAAAATCAGCAGGGCGCCATAATCATCGCAGAGTTCGCGCAGCTTTGGCAAATAGTCCTCCGGCGGGAGGATTACGCCTCCCTCGCCCTGGATGGGCTCCACAATGACCGCTGCCACATCCTCCCCCACCATGGAACACGCATGCATCGTTTTATGCATCATGTCTATGTCGCCAAAGGGCACATGCCTGAAGCCGGGAATCAGCGGCATAAAGGGCTTGCGAAACACCCCTTTTGCAGTTCCCGAAAGGGATCCCAGGCTCTTGCCGTGAAAGGCCCGTGTGGTGGCAATAAAGGTAGACCTTCCTTTTTTATTCTGATGGGCTTTCGCAAGTTTAATTGCGGCCTCTACGGATTCTGTCCCACTGTTTGTAAAAAACGAATATTTAAGGTCTCCGGGAGTTATGGCTGCGAGTATTTTTGCCAGCAACGCCCGCAAAGGGTCCAACAGGTCCTGGCTGTGAAGGGCCTGTTTATCCATCTGGTCTTTTACGGCTTTCAGTACCTTAGGATGCCTGTGTCCCACATTGTATATGCCAAACCCTCCCAGGCAGTCAATGTATTCCTTCCCGTTCACATCGACAAAGCAGTTGGCTCCGGAATCCTTCCATTCTACCGAAGCATACTGGCCCCTTTTTGTGACTGTCTTCCTGTACTCAAGAAATCCGGGATTTACGTTCTCCCTAAAACCTTCAAGAGTTTCCTGAGTAATCCATGCTGCTTCCTCGGGTGTAACATCGGACTTTGAAATCAAATCCAGTACTTTCTGAGTATATGCATAAACCTCATCGTACCGATACAATATAAAACTCCTTTCGTTATAATATTTTTGTCATAGCATGTTTCATCTGCCTTCAGCCGACAGAAGAATTAATATGTTGAATTATTGCTGGATAAGCTCCCGACCTTCCGGCACGCCCCTTCATGCCGCTAATTCTGCTTTATCTCCGACCATATCCTGTCATACAGCTTTGTAGCTTCGCCAAGGTCCTTTAAGTATTCACCCTTCTTCAACTCCTCCGCCGGAGGGTAGGAAACCGGGTCTTCAAGTATCGACTTTTCGATAAACTGCTGAGCCGCCTTATTAGGGTTTGTATAAGGCCTTTCATTTACAAGGAGGGCGCTGATTTCAGGCTCAAGGATAAAATTTATGAAGGCTTCGGCAGTCCTCTTATGAGGGGAACCTTTGGGAATTACAAAGTTATCCTGCCACAGGTACATGCCTTCCTCGGGGAATACCGCCTGTATCTTCGGGTTTTCCCTCTTTGCCATCGCGGCTTCCGCGCTCCAAACCAGGCCGCCAATTGCTTCGCCGTTGACCAACAGCGTCTTGGGGCTGTCACTGTCAAAGGCTTTAATGTTGGGAAGCAGTTTCTTGACTTCCTCCTTTGCAGCCTCGAGATGGGCTTCATCCGTATCATTGAACGAATAACCCAAGACCTTCAACCCAACGCCTATTATCGCTCTCTGGTCATCAAGCACGACAAGGCCATTCTTGAAAACAGGATCCCACAGGTCCCTGTATGACTTTATAGGTTTAGTGACCTTCTCGGTATTTACGGCCATGACGACCGTTCCGCACATATAAGGGACGCTGTACTTGTTTCCGGGGTCAAATGGAAGATCTTTATAGACATCGTCAATGTTTTTGAAATTCGGTATATTGTTCATATCAATGGGCTCAAGGAGCGGCGTTTCTTGCTTCAGCATCACCTCTACCATGTAATCGCTGGCAACAGCAAGGTCATACTGGGATGTTCCGCCTGCCTGAAGTTTTGCAAACATTTCCTCATTGGAAGAGTAGGTAGAATAATTTATTTTTACTCCGTATTTTTCCTGGAACTTATCGATTACTTCCTGGGACATATAGTTGGTCCAGTTGAATATATTTAACTCCTTATCCAGTTTTTCTTCCTGCGGCGTTCCATCACCCGACGTCCCGTTTTCAGAGCCTGAAGCTGGTGTGTCCTTCGGCGCCCCCGACGAACCTCCTCCGCAGCCCGTTAGAACAAGACCGATCGTTAAAATCAAAGTGATACTTAGCATAAAAAGCCTTGAAAATGTTCTTTTTCTCATAGCTTACTACCTCCAGTTTTTTATATTCTTATTGAACTGAACTGCTATCCCCTTTTTATCCGGCACCTACATATAATGGGCCTAATCGCAAGTGCCAAAAGGCTTTTCTTCCAAATAACCGACACCCTATCACATCGCTACAAATTTTCACGAGGACTTTTTCAGCCTGATGCTTTGTGCAACTATCACGATGGACAGCGTCACGACAAGCATTATGGTTGACAGTGCGTTTATCTCGGGAGTAACGCCGTACTTCACCATCCCAAAAATTTTCATAGGCAGAGTTGTGCTCTTTGGTCCTGAGACAAAGAAGCTTATGATGAGATCGTCGATTGAAAGGGTGAAGGCCAGAAGGGCCCCCGAAACAATGCCGGGCATAATAATGGGCAGCGTCACCTTAAAAAAGGTTTTCCATGGGCTGGCCCCCAGATCCGCAGCAGCCTCCTCTATTGAGCGGTCAAAGCCCTCAAGCCTTGCTCTCACCACAACCACTACGAAGGGTATACAGAAAGCGGCATGGGACAACACCAGGCTCAGTAAGCCTAAAGGCAGGCGGAGCATTGAAAAAAATGCCAGCAATGCGATACCCATCACAATTTCAGGGATGACGACAGGTATATAGAGAAGCCCGTCAAGCACGCTTTTTCCTCTAAAGTTATATTTATACATGCCCACAGCGGCAAGAGTTCCGACCATGGCCGATATTATGGTGCTCAGTAACGCAAGGATGAGGCTGTTTTTAAAGGCGTCGATTATCTCCTGGTTTTTGACGAGAGAACCGTACCATTTAAAGGTAAACCCCGTCCAGACGATGTTCAGCTCAGATTCATTGAAGGAATACGCAATCAATACAAAAATAGGTGCATACAGCATTAAAAATATCAGAACCATGTATGCAATTGAAGTCCATTTATACGCCTTCCCAGCCATTAGAACACCTCCATTTTGTTTTTGTCGCCTATGAGCTTTACATAAACATCTATCAAAACAAAAGTTATAATAATAAGTATGATGGATACCGCCGAACCGTAAGGCCAGTCACGTGCCGTCAAAAATTGGTTCTTTATCAGATTGCTTATCAACAGTATCTTGCTGCCTCCCATTAAATCGGGGATGAAGAAATACCCTAAAGCCGGTATGAATACGAGAATCGACCCGGCAAACACCCCCGGCAGCGTTAAAGGCAATGTGACCCTCATAAAAGACTTCCATGGCCTGGCTCCCAGATCGCTTGCAGCTTCAAGAAGCGATTTGTCAAGCTTTTCTATGGAGGTATAAAGCGGAAGGACCATGAAGGGAAACAGCGCATATACCATCCCTAAAAGAATCGCATAATCATTGTAAAGCATCTCCAAAGGAGCAGAAATTATGCCAAGGGCCATCAAAACCGAATTGATGACGCCTTCCAGCCTGAACAGCACGATCAATGCGTAGGTCCTTATAAGCGAGTTGGTCCAGAAGGGTATCATTATGAGCATCAACAAAATCGGTTGGTATTTCTTGCTGGTATTCGATATAAAATAGGCAAAAGGATAACCCAAAATCAAACATATCAGGGTAGTAAAAAATGCAACTCGCAGGGAGACTAACAAAACCTTTAAATACATCAAATCGATCATTCTTGTATAGTTTTCCAAAGTCAGCCTGTATACGATGCCTCCGTAAGTGCCCCGTTCAAAAAAGCTTACAAGCACCACCATCAAAAGAGGCACTGCAACAAAACAAAGCATCCAGAAGGAAACAGGCAATAAGGTCCAAAATGCTCCCATGCTACCCAGCCGCTTAGCGGCTATGCTTCTTTTAGGTAAGGAGGTAACGGCGTTGATGGTGGCCGATGCCGACTTTTTTCCCCACATGATTTCATCACCCTTTTCTACACAAAACTTTCCTGGCATAAAACAGCTTCAACTTATAAAATGGCCTCCAGGAGTCCAGGTCATCCCGCAGGAAATTATTATCCGCTATCTGCCAGGGTACATGGACTCTTGGCACCGCATAATCAATTTTGGGCCTTTCATCGTCCGGAATTTCCTTTTCAGTATTAAGGCACGGCGTCTTGTAGTTAACCACAGTAGGCCTACTGTATCAGAGGTTGATGCTATACTCCAAGTCTCCTATTGCCTCCTTGCTAACAGATAATGGAGCCTGCCCGTCACAGGTTGATATTTCCCCTATGCGAAAATGAATGCCGGCTTTTAGCTCATTTGCTCATGGCCATGCTTTCTTTTAAAGCGTTGACGTTTAAACTCCCCAAGGCATGCCCGACTTCTTCCGGCCATGCTTTTACAACAACAGCCTGGCTGGGTTCCCAGGTAAGGAAAAGCTCCCTTCCCGGTTCTATCAGCGAGGAGCTGCTTTGGTCCACCGATTCATTAATCACAACTTCCATGCTGTTATCAAGGCTTATAATGGTTTTTAGGACTGACCCGACATAGATACGCTCTTTAAACCAGCCTCTCAGGGCAAACTTCTTTCCTTCAGGGGAATAGCTGAATCTGATCCTCTCTGGCCTGATGGACAGATAAACCGGCTCGCCTATAGTCAGCTCCTGGTTTACGACAGGGATCTCTCCGTTTTCGACCTGCAGTATGGTATACTCCCCTTCTATTCTTGACACCTGCGCTTCAAACAGGTTTGTCTCTCCTATAAATCCTGCCACAAACTTCGTCTTCGGCCTCTCATATATTTCAGCCGGCGACCCTATCTGCTCGATTGCCCCCTTATCCATCAGCGCTATCCGGTCTGACATCGTTAATGCTTCCTCTTGATCATGGGTTACGTAGACAAAGGTAATGCCCAGCTTTTTCTGCAGACGCTTCAATTCCGCCTGCATCTGCTTGCGAAGTTTTAAATCCAGGGCACCCAGGGGTTCATCAAGCAGCAGCACCTTCGGATTGTTCACCAGTGCCCGGGCTATGGCAACACGCTGCTTCTGTCCGCCGCTCAGCTGATTTGGCATCCTTTTTTCGTAGCCCACAAGCTGAACCAGCTCAAGAGCTTCCATAACCCGTTTTTCTATCTCTGCTTTGGACACCTTTTTCATGGTAAGGCCAAAGGCAACATTATTAAAAACATTCATGTGCGGAAAAAGCGCATAATTCTGAAAAACCGTATTCACATTCCGTTCATAAGGCTGTTTTCCCTCCATAGACACGCCTTCCATCAGTATAGTGCCACTTGTGGGCTGCTCAAACCCGGCAATCAGCCTCAATGTCGTAGTTTTCCCACATCCACTCGGACCCAGCAGCGTTAAAAACTCCCCTTGTTTTATGTCAAGGGATACATCCCTGACAGCAATATGATTGCCATAAGCCTTAACAACATTTATAAGTTGAATTATTGAATCAGACATTATCATCCCCCTCTTTTTATAAAAAAGTTTCACTCCGAAAACCAGCCCGTAGGTTGTACATCAAGATTTATATTGATCTGCTTCACTTCAGTATAAGCCTCATACCCAAAGGTTCCAAGTTCGCGTCCCATTCCGCTCTGCTTATATCCTCCCCAAGGAGCTTCGTTATAGGTCGGATGGTAGGAGTTGATCCACGTAATTCCCGCTCTCAGCCTTTTTACCACCCTCAAGGCCTTTGCCCCATCCTTTGTGAACACTCCACCCGCCAAACCGTATACCGTATTGTTTGCCAGCCTTACCGCCTCTTCCTCATCCCGGAATTTCTGCACCGCCAGCACCGGTCCGAAGATTTCCTCCTGAACAATCCGCATATCTTCTTTCGTATTTATAAAAATCGTCGGTTCCACAAAGAATCCCCGGCTGAGCTCCGGCGTGGTTATGCGCTTCCCTCCGCAAGCCAGCACAGCTCCTTCTTCAATACCAATCCGTATATAATCCAACACTTTCTCCATATGCTGTTTTGAGATGAGAGGACCCATCTCCGTCCCTTTCTTCAGCCCCGGCCCCACTTTTATTTTTTTGGCTCTCTCCACGAGGACCTCTACAAATCTGTCATGGATACTCTCTTCAAGGAGCAGCCTTGACCCTGCTGAGCATACCTGCCCTTGGTTGCAGAAAATACCGTATAAAGCATAATCCACGGCGGTGTCGAAATCGCAATCAGCAAAAACAATATTGGGAGATTTCCCTCCGAGCTCCAAAGAAATCTTCTTGAGATTGCCTACAGCCGCACTCATGATGCTCCTCCCGGTTTTGGTGCCACCGGTGAAGGCTACCTTGTCCACATATTCGCTTGCTGCAATCTCGTGCCCTACGACGCTGCCCGCTCCTAAAACCAAGTTGGCAGTTCCCTTTGGAAGCCCAACCTTTTCAAATATTTCGAAAACCTTGATAGCCGTGAGCGGGGTGAGTTCAGAAGGTTTGAAAACCACGGTGTTTCCGGCGGCAAGTGCTGGGGCCAGCTTCCATGCAGCCATCAGAAGGGGATAATTCCACGGGACAATTTGCCCGCATACCCCTATAGGTTCCCGGACCACCATAGCCTGCATGGGGTCTGCCACTTCATAAGTCTGACCGTTAGGTTTTGTGATTATGCCGGCATAGTACCTGAAGCACGCACAGCAGTCACTCACGTCAAACCTGGATTCTCTCAAGGGTTTTCCGTTATTCATAGTTTCAAGCTCTGCCAGTTCATCTCCCATTTCTTCAATCAGGTCCGCAACCTTAAAGAGCAGCCTTGCTCTTTCCACCGCAGGTGTACGGGGCCACTCTCCACTGTCAAAAGCCATCCTTGCCGCACAAATCGCCTGCTTTGCATCTTCTCGGCTTCCCTCCGTAACAACGGCGATCTCCTCTCCGTCCGCCGGGTTGATGATGCTCCTCCTTTCACCCGAGCTGGACAACACCCATTCTCCATTTATGAACATCTTCCCGATGTCTCTCATTTTTATCCCCCCATATGCAGATAATATAATTCGAAACTTAAAATTGCCTCCAATACGGCGCCGGCTCGATATAACTTCCACGCTGCACTGGTTTTGCCGATATTTTAAATTTCCTGTCCTGCCGGCGTAACAAATCAATCTATAAAATTTCAAAGTACGACAACTATATGTTGCGATTTAAAATAAAAAAAGCCTTCGGGTTTTGGCATAGCACCAAACCTCAAAAGGCTTCCTTGCTTACGGCAAGTTTACTGCCAGGTAAACCTGCAATAATTTAAATTCACTTTTTCTATTTATTATATCAAATATAAAATAATTTGCAAGTACTTCAATCTAAAATTTCATATTTAAATTGTTTGTAAGCAATTAACCCGCTTTGATTATCTTTTTTTGCAATATTTTCAGGATTATATTGCATCAATTGCCCAAAGAACGGGTTACATATATTTTATCATATTCATAGAAAAGATAAATGTAACAACTGACAAAACTTATTGTGCATCCTAAACAACCGCAAAACTTGACGTGTTTTTTCAATCCTTTGTATAATAGTTAGCAAATATTGATTTGAATTACCAGGATTTTGTAATTCTTACTTGCAACGAAGCCTGCACATCTTATTCCCATAAGATGTGTACGGTTTTTTGTTTTTTAAGGAGGTCGTATATCAAATGAGGCTTGAGAACCATATGTACCGGATGCCTGCCGAATGGACAAAGCATGAGTGTACATTCATGGAATGGCCTGTGTCCGACAAAGACTGGAAAGGCACCATCCATCAGGCCAGAATCGCATATGCGGAAATAGCCCGCAGCATCGCACGCTTTGAGCCTGTAATCATGCTGGCCCTTCCGGAGCTGGCCGATGAGGCCCGCAGGATGTGCGGACCCGGAGTAAACATCCTTAAAATGCGGCATGACGATTCATGGATGAGGGACAATGGACCCACATTTATTTTAAGCCATAACAACATGCTTGCGGGAATAAACTGGAAGTTCAATGCCTGGGGCGGGAAACACTACCCATGGGACCTGGACGACCTTGTGGCGCCAACGCTGCTGAAGCTGTTGGATATCCCCTGCTTCGACGCGCCTATAGTCCTGGAAGGCGGGTCTATCCATGTAGATGGGGAAGGCACCCTCCTGACTACGGAAGAATGCCTGCTGAATCCTAACAGAAATCCTCACTTAAGCAAACATGAAATCGAGGAGATCCTGAAGCAGTATCTGGGAGTGGAAAAAGTAATCTGGCTTAAAAAAGGAATTTATGGAGATGAAACTGACGGGCATGTGGACAATGTGGCCTGTTTTGTGAGGCCGGGAAGCGTTATGATCCAGTGCTGCTCAGACAGGGGTGACCCGAACTACGACATATCCCGGGAGAATACGGACATACTCCGCCGCGAAAGAGACGCCAAAGGCCGGCCCATCGAAATCATTACCGTGGACCAGCCTCCTGAGACCCACTTTAACGGCAAACGCCTTCCCCTCAGCTATATCAATTTCTACTTTGTAAACGGCGGTATCATCATGCCGGTATTTGGGGGCCACTGCTCCGATACCGACCGGAAAGCGGAAGAAACTTTTAAAAGGACTTTTCCTGACAGGAAAATCGTCACCGTAAACGGGCTGCCGATTGTTAAAGGCGGGGGCTGCATCCACTGCATTACTCAACAGATGCCGGCAGGCTACAAAAATAAGGTGAATTGGGGGAATATCTATGAGGAAGGTAATGCTGGCCGCAACACAAATGAGCTGTAGTTCCAACCCGGAAGAGAACATCATCAAGGCAGAACAACTGGTCCGCACCGCATCAGCCAAAGGAGCGCAGATCATCCTGCTGCAGGAGCTCTTCGAAACCCTTTATTTCTGCCAGAAGGAAAACCCTATATATTTCCGGTATGCCTCTGCGCTGGAAGACAGCAAAGCCGTAAACCATTTCAAAGCACTGGCCAGAGAGCTTAAAGTCGTGCTGCCGATCAGCTTTTATGAGAGAAAAAACAACGCAAAGTACATTCGGTGGCGGTCATCGACGCTGACGGAGAAATCCTGGGGCTTTACAGGAAAACCCACATTCCCGACGGACCTGGCTATGAGGAAAAATTTTATTTTAATCCCGGAGATACGGGCTTTAAAGTTTGGGAAACAAGATACGGAAGGATTGGCGTAGGGATATGCTGGGACCAGTGGTTTCCGGAATGCGCAAGGTCCATGGTCCTCATGGGGGCGGAAGTTTTGCTTTATCCGACGGCCATAGGCTCCGAACCATTAGACAGCAGTATAGACTCAAAAGCCCACTGGCAAATAACCATGCAGGGGCACGCCGCTGCCAACATGGTGCCGCTGGCGGCCTCCAACCGCATAGGAACAGAAGTCATTGAAGGCTCAGGCATCACCTTTTATGGTTCTTCCTTCATTGCCGACAATCTTGGGAACAAGGTGGCCGAAGCAGACCGCCTTTCCGAGGCGGTCCTTACTGCGGAGTTTGATTTGGATGAGATGCAAAGGCAAAGGGACTACTGGGGGCTGTTCAGGGACAGAAGGCCTTCAATGTATGGTCCCATCCTGACAAGCGACGGCTTTAACCGGAACCGGTGACAGCCCAAAGCATAAAAAGTCTTTTTTTGCACCCTAAAAGGGATGCCAAAAAAGACTTTTTCAACTTTTATCCTTCCTTAAATCCGTCCCGCTGTCTTCACCCATTATCTTTTGAATTTTAAATCCTATTCCGTATTTTATGCAATCTCTCAGGTCCTTCAGATTGCACCCCAACAACTCCTCAATCTTCTGAATCCTGTATTTCAAAGTATTGCGATGTATATACAGCCTTTCGGATGCGCTGGCAACATTGCAACTCTCCTCAAGGTAAACCTCCAGGGTATTCATAAGGTCGGAGGCGTTTAACCGGTCATATTGTATAAGGCTTTCAAAGGTCTCATTATAGAATTTCCTCAGGGTGTCCAGATCCCTGATGCTGAAAAGCAAGGAATAAATCCCCAGCTCTTTATAAAACTGAACCGCGCTTTTTTTGTTTTCACACTTAACAGCCCGCAATGCCTGTTCAGCCTCTTTGTAGCTCTTTTTCATCTCCTTTAAGCTGCTGTAGCTGTTTCCGATGCCGCAGCTCACTGTCAAGCCGTACAACCTTTTTTGGGCGATCTGGTTTATTTCGCCGGCAACAGCTCTGAGCTCCTTTTCATCATCGCCGGAGGACTCGACGAGGAATATTAAGGAATCGCTCCTCATCATCGTTAAAGGCTTTTTGTCCTTTCTGAGGAAGACTTCCCGGACAATCTTCTGGAAGCGTGACTTTATATCTATGACAAAGCCTTCATCTTTAATACCCTTTATTTTCAGAAATGACGCAAACCCGTCTATATCCAATATTCCAACCCTGTTTAGCCCTGTAAGGTCATAACCGTAACAGGCAGCCCTGTCAATAAGGTTTTCCTCTATGTCATGGTCGCTGAATAAAATATTTTCCAGGAGGTTGTTCAAAGACTTCTCTTCCATTTCCTTCATAATGATCGTGCCGCAAATATCCCTTGTAACCTCCACCAGCTTTGACTCCCAGGGCATTTCAAACAGCGGAAGTTCCAATGAATCAGCCAGAGCAATGATTTCTTCGGGTATGGACCGGATATACCTCCCTACGTTGATCACAAGCCCCGCCACATTTTTGGAATTAATTCCTTCGATCAATTCGGCAAGGGCCTTAAAATCCCCGTGAAGGCCCAAACCGGTGATGATCACCAGCTCGCCGCCGTGCAGCCAATGCACAATTTCCCTCGTATCCTCAAAACATTCGGCCACATAAATCCATCTTAAATTCCTGTGCAGGCCTGCTTTTCCGGCAACAACTTTCAGCCCTTTTAGAGAAGGAAGGTTGAGTATCTCATCGCATCGGACAGCCATAAACATTCCTTTTCATCAAAAAATATACATTTAATCCAAAAAAATATACATTTGACCTTTTAAGTAAATTTTATGGCCGGCCGCCGCACAAGTCAAGAAAAATTTGTCAGAAGGCGCTAAACCGCCGTGGCAATCGCTTCCGCCAGCACATCCATCCCAAAGCGGACCTGCTCCTCCGACATGACAAGGGGGGGCAAGAGCCTTAAAACATTGCTGAATATGCCCGCTCCCAGGAAAATTACGCCCTTGCGGTAGGAGTAGGATATGATTTTGTTCACAAAGGCCCCATAGGGTTCCTTGGTTCTCCTGTCTTTTACAAACTCAACTCCGGCCATGGCTCCCAAACATCTTACATCTCCGATCACCTCATATTTTTCAGCCATCTCCGTAAGCCTTTCCCGGATGATTTTCCCTATTCTTTCCGCTTTTGCAGGAAAATTTTCCGCTTTCATCTTCCGTATCACCGCAAGGCTGGAAACGCAAGCCAAAGGACTTCCTCCATAGGTGCCGCCGATTTCCCCCGGATTCGTGGAATCCATGATTTCTTCCCTTCCCACCACCGCACTGAGGGGCACTCCCGCTGCAATAGCCTTGGAAAGCGTCATCATATCAGGTTCAAGGTTGAAATGCTCCGACGCAAACATTTTACCTGTCCTTGCGAAGCCCGATTGTACCTCATCCACGATAAAAAGAATTCCGTTTTCACGGCAGATGCTTTGTAAAGCCTGCAGGTACTCTTTAGGGAATACGATAAAGCCTCCCTCCCCCTGAACCGGCTCGGCAATCAGCGCTGCAACCGTATCCGGCGGCATTTCTCCTTTAAGAAGAGTCCTGAACTTTTCAGCACAGGCAATTCCACAGTCAGGGTACTTGCAGCCAAGAGGACAACGGTAGCAGTAAGCCGAAGGGATCTTATAGGTATCGGTGGCAAATGGACCAAAGCCGTTTTTATACGGCTTAACCTTGCTTGTCAGCGTCATGGCCATATAGGTCCTTCCGTGAAAAGCAGTTTCGAGAGAAATGATCCCTGTCTTCCTGGTATACTTCCTAGAAATCTTGACTGCATTTTCAACAGCTTCAGCTCCGCTGTTCGCGAGCATAACTTTTTTTGGATATTTTCCGGGTGTAATGCATGCAAGGGTCTCGGAAAGCTCTACGTAAGGCTGGTACATCGCCACATGAAAACACGGATGGATGTATTTATCCGCCTGGGCTTTGATGGATTCCACCACATCCCTGTCGCAGTGTCCAATATTCTGGACCCCGATTGCTGCGGCAAAATCCAGGAATATGTTGCCATCCACATCCTTCATCAGCGCGCCTTTTGCCTCTTCGATAAAAACCTCAATACCCGTGCTCACCCCTCTCGCTACGTATTTTTTCCTTTTTTCCAGCAAAAAGCCGGATTTCTCTCCCGGCAGTTTCTCTGTCACAATCTTCGGTAATATTTCATCAATCATTTGATTAACCTCCATTTTCTACTTCCATATCAGATACATTTCAGAAAGAGCTGTTCAATTTCATATATCTCCGGCACCCGTGGACTATTTAAGATTGCATAGGACATGGTTCTCAAACAGTTGGCAGTCAACCAGTCCACATGCTCCTCCTTAACCCCCAGCTGGCCCAGCGTCACATTCATACCTATCGTCGACAAAAGCTTTTTGACCGCATCAATGCTTTTTCGGGCAGCCTCCATGCCGGAAAGACCATGGACCTCTTCTCCCATCGCCTTTGCAATATTTGAAAATTTCTCGACGCCGTCCTGATAACTATACTCCATAAATGTGACCAGAAGGGCTGCCAATCCTTCCCCATGTCTTACATTCAGCAATCCGCTCACCGAATGCTCCAGGCCATGTGCCAGGGCAACCCCTGCAATATCGATGACCATACCGCCCAGGGTGCTAGCCAGCGCCATATTCTCCCATGCATTCATATCCTGAGAGTTTTGATAGACTTTGGGGAGATTGCAACTTATAATCTCTATAGCCTTGATTGCCATCATATCGCTGAGGGGATTGCTTCTGCGGGAAACATATGCCTCAATGGCGTGGCATAAAGCATCAAATCCTGTTGCGGCTATCAAAGGCTTCGGCAGTGTTTTCATGAGTTCGGGATCCACAATGGATACTTTGGGATAAATGAAAGGCGATTTTAAAGACTTCTTGTCTTTCGTTTCAGGGTTTGTCAAGACAGCCAGGGAATTCCCCTCAGTTCCTGTCCCTGCCGTCGTCGTCACTGCTATGAGCGGTAAAGCACCTTTTCCCTGCTTTCCAAAAATGTATTCACTGATATCCCCGGGGTTGACCGCGCTAAAGGCGATTCCTTTCGCCGCATCAACGGCGCTGCCGCCTCCCAGTCCCACCACCACATCACACCCTGCGGATTTCAATGTCT
>Ga0134096_1001577_pt1 | contig 17437 bp, 13 predicted proteins | sample 7_2taG_FD_94448 | JGI IMG/M metagenome (GOLD analysis project Ga0134096, IMG submission 94448) | Switchgrass degrading microbial communities from high solid loading bioreactors in New Hampshire, USA - 7_21_20_110_A3 metaG | ecosystem: Engineered > Bioreactor > Semi-continuous > Anaerobic >... | reverse complement strand
GGCAAAGTGGTTCCAGCATTTGAATGTTTGAGAGGTCTTCAAAACGGTCATTTTCCTTTCTAGGATCTACACCAAAAGGAAGATCAATGATTGGCTTATCCTACAAAAAGTTGACACCGTCGCTGATCATTGCCTTATTGACAACCGGCTTGTTCCGTGGTAACATAATTCATGCGAGCCGAAGTGGTGGAATTGGCAGACGCGCTGCGTTCAGGGCGCAGTGGGCGCAAGCCCGTGTGGGTTCAAATCCCACCTTCGGCACCAAAATTCGTTTAATCCCCCGTCTACGACGGGGTTTTTTGTTATCTGATTCGTTCACGAAGTCAGCCTCGACACAGCCCAAACCTCATTACCATTCATCTCGCCTGTTTCATCGATGCACTTGACGCCTGCCAGCCATGTGAGTTGGCAGATACCCAGCAGAAGCTGGGTTTTTTTGTTGGCCATCCCGCAGCCTCTATTTTTGGATAGTAGGATTGGGGATGAGCAAAAAACGCTCCCGAGCACAGCCCGGAAGCGTTTCAGTGTACCTGTCTGGACAAGTCAGCACCCATTTGGTTCAAACCCTTGCCCAACCAGAATTATGGCGACGATGACAACAATTAAGAACAAAGTCAACCAAATGAACATCTGATCACCTCTTTTCTGCAGATCTACTACAGGTTACTCCACATCTAATTCCCCTGTGTAGAGCTCTGCAGAAAAGGAGACTGGTGTGCTAAAACAAAAGTCCCCATCCGCAGGGGATGGGCACCGCCCCGGTGCTTGAGGCCAAGGTGAGCTATAGCTGCCTGTGATACTTACTGCGTCAATTTCGTTCAACCCCTGAAGCCGTTCGTATTTAAAGTGATCCGCACTCCGCTGCAGGGTACTGCGACAGTGGTATTGTTGACACTGAACACCCTCGAAGTGGTTCCTGCCGGCCAGTTGATTCGTGTATTACATGAACAACTCCTGCCAAAAGGCAGGAGTCCATGTAATTGGCAGAATCTGGTTGTTGATCAATTCCATCATTCGAGTGTCCCCAAGATAACTACAGAATTGTAAATTGGAATTGCCAGCTGATCACCTTTCGGCGACCACGCCAACGCTTGAAGGCCAAGGAAACGGCTGGGATAGGTATAGACTATTTCTCCCCTGCTTACACCCCAGATATAGACGGTACCTTCATGGGTTCCTCCTGCCAGGTAGCGCCCGCAGGGGGACCACTCCACAACGGTGACAACACTCTCATCGCCAATCAGGGTTTTGATAACCTGACCTGTTTCCATATCCCAGATCAGGATTTTCCGATCGTAACCTGAACTGGCCAAGTACCTACCATCAGGCGACCAGGCAAGGGCTCGGACCCAACCGGCATGCCCTTCCAGTTTCTTGATTTCTTTACCAGTCGCGCCGCTGTAAACATGAACAGCTTGATCATAGCCTCCGAAAGCGACTTGATCCCCATGGGGAGACCAGGCAACAGCGGTAATCCATCCCTGGCGGTTTGTGATGCCCACTAACTGGGTTCCAGCGGGTACATCCCAAATGGCGACAGTTTGATCCCAGCTGGCACTGGCAAGCCTTTTTCCATTCGGCGCCCAGCTTAAAGCCAAAACGATATCGTCATGGCTGACATTTTTCATCCCAACGGCAAACTCGAAACCTTCTTCACGAATGAACCGCTTGATGCGCTCTGTGAAAGCACCGAGGTATTCACCTTCGGCGATGTTCCAAACACGCACCAGATAATCATGCCCGGCACTGGCCAGATAGGTGCCGTCCGGTGACCAAGCCAGAGCTTCCACAGGGCCGGCAGGGCCGGGCCGCAGCTGTGCCCGTTCTTTGCGTTCTGCAAGATCCCATATCCGGATTGTTCCGTCTTCTCCGGCAGAGGCCAGGCTGTCTCCCTGAGGCGACCAGGCCAGGGCCTTGACCGCGCGGGTATGGCCGGCGATATTCAAGAGGTTCTCCCCTGATGGCGCTGACCAAAGATCGATGTTGCCTCGATAGCTTCCGCTGGCCAACAAGTATGACTTCTGGCTCCAGCTTAAAGCAAGAACGTCATTCTCCACAGTAATGTTCTGCACTGCCTTATGCTCTTCCCAGTCCCAAATTTGGATCAGCCTGGCGGTACCAGCAGCCAAGTAGCGGCTGTCAAAAGACCAGCTTAGAGCCGAGACTCCGCCTGGGTACTGCCCAAGGGTGCTGACCTCGCCTGTTTCATAGTCAAGGACCAGTAAAGTACTGCTTCCCAGAGCGATGGCAGCCAGCGATCCCTCCGGTGCGGCAGACAAGGTCTCGACCCTGTCTCCCATCTTGAACTCGGCACTGAGTTCTCCCAGCTCAACTTGCCAGATTCGCAAATAGGAGTCATCGCCGCCGCTGAGCACAAACCTTCCGTCTGGCGACCAAGCAACCACCCTCACCCAGCCGTTGTGGGAAAATGAGCCTGTTTCATTGCCTGTGGCTAGATCCCAAATCCTAACCTTGCGATCCCAGCTGGAACTGGCAAGCTTAGATCCATCAGGCGACCAGGCCAAATCCGTAACTATGTCAGTGTGGCCCCGCAGTGTCTTAATTTCCACACCAGTCTGCCAGTCCCAGATCTTAATCATGCCGTCCTTGCCGGCGCTGGCCAGGTAACTGCCTTGAGGCGAAAACGCAATAGCTTTGATTCCGCTTGTATGGCCTGCCATGGTTCGCACAAGCTGCCCATCACTTATTCTCCAAACTCTGATCGTCCGGTCATTGCTGCCAGTGGCTATGTACTGATCGTCGGCTGAAATGGCAACAGCTTCAACCCAATCCAGGTGGCTGGCGAAAGAAAACTGGGCCTCCCAACTGGTGAAATCTGGTTCTTCCCAAGGATAAGCGGCAAATTCCAGCGCCTGCCCGTTGCCTACTGTTAGTTTTTCCGGGACAAATCGGTAACCGGTTTTGCGGGGAATAATCACGGTATCGCTGAATACCGCCGCCTCAAAGTATCCTTCCGCATCTGTTTCTGCATACGTGCCAGCCCCATCCACAATCAGAAGGCTTACACCTGTCAAACCTGACCCGCTCTCCGCCAAAACAACTCTCCCGGAGACCTGGCTTGCCTTGGGAACGGCATTGCTCAGATTAAAGACATGTACGGTCAAGCCGATCAAGGCAAGCGTAATCACACCGAATACCAAGGGAATGAAATTAGATTTCTTGACCATGTCACCCAGAACCCCTTCGCTTTTTGTACACTTTAACTACTACTTCAGAAACAGGCAGAATCCTCTTATGGAAAGATGCCTCAGTAATACTGCGGCATAAAAGAGGAATTTCAGCCGCTTTGGAGAAATACTAAGTAATATGGTAATAATTACCGGCCATAAAATACCTTGGAAAGGGATGGTAAGCATGACGAAAATCGGGATTATTGTCGGCAGTCTGCGCGAAGGGTCTTTTTCCAAGAAACTCGCTGAAAATGTCGCCAAACTGTTTCCAGATGGATATACTGCGGAAATCATCGAGATAGGCGATCTCCCCCTCTACAACCAGGATTATGATGACGATTCCCCAGCTGCATACACAGCCTTTCGCTCCAAGATCCGCGGCTGTGACGCCATTTTGTTCGTGACACCTGAACATAACCGCTCAATGCCCAGCGCTTTGAAAAATGCCCTCGACGTCGCATCCAGGCCCTGGGGCCAAAACGTGTGGGCCGGCAAACCGGCGGCGATCATCAGCCAATCTGTCGGCAGCTTAGGCGGCTTTGGCGCCAACCACCATCTGCGTCAAGTGCTCGCGTTCTTGGATATGCCCGTGCTGCAGCAGCCGGAAGCTTATCTGGGCAACGCAGCGGATCTCTTCGATGCTGACGGGCAGATCCGCAACAAGGGAACGATTGACTACCTCAAATCCTTCGTGGATGCATTCACCGCCTTGATCGAGAAGTATAGATCATAACCGGGCAGCACCCGTCACAAGAAGTTCCAATAATACAGCAAGAACACAAACGCTTGGGATATAACGGCATATAAAAGCGGCTTAAGGTATTTGACCCGCTTTCGGATCTGATTCAGGGCGATCAAGGTGAGCGCCGCGGACAACGATGCATACACCCAACTGACAAGCCGGGCATACCCCATCCAAGGTGTAAACTCGAGAGCTGCCATTGGTATCCCAAAGACAGGGTGCATTTTGCTCAATAGAAAGAACGCCGATAGGTAAAAGCTGACTTGTGTCAGAGCCAGTAAGGCCACCACAATGACAGCCGGCCGGGCAAGCGAAATCCGGCCGGCTTGCCGTTTCACCAACAGCACGATCCATCGAATCACTGTGCCGAGATATACTATCAGTGATCCGCCTCCCACAAGCAAAGCAAACTCTGCACCAGCATACCAAGGTGTCCGCAGGAAAGTGACTGGAAAACTTGTGTAGTATCGCGTAACTCTGCCTGTGCTGTCCGTTACCGGATACAACTGGGATTGACCGTCCAAACTGTGGAAAACACCTGACTCTGTTGGAACAAATCTATTTGTCAATGAACCTCCGTTTACCACCAAGTAACCATCCTGATCCACGGATATCCTGATGGGATTAAAAAGCCTGAGCACAGCCTCTATTCCGGTATAGTTGCTGCGGCTGATATGAAAACGGCCGCTCAGCTGTGCTGCTCTCTCCAACAGATCTTTAGAAGGCGCAGCATTGCTTTCGTCACCAAAATAGCGGCCCATGAAGGCTTTGAAAACATTATCGCTGGCACCACCTGCATCGGCACCGTTGAAGGCGGTGAAGATTCCCAGATGTTCGTCGGGAAGAAGGTACAATCCGGCATGGAAAAGGAAGGTATCACCTCCATGGGAGATGATGCGCCGGCCGTTCATCTGCATCTCGATAAAACCGTGAGCTATGCCCGGCAGCTCCGGATGATGGGTGAAACTCTGGCTGTGCATCAGCTGCATGGTTTCCGGGCTGAGGATGCTCTGCCCGTTGGATCCAGACAGGTGAGCCATCATGAATTTGGCCATGTCACTGGCTGTAGTGCTGAGGCTGCCTGCCGGGTATAGCTGGCAGAATTCGAAATCACCTAAGAGATAACGGCCGTCAGCATACCGATATCCGGCTGCAAGGCGTTCGGCAAGAGGTTCTGGGACTGGTTGGCGAAAAGTGCTGCTGTGCATGCCCAGGGAAGCGAAATGATGCTCCTCTGCATACTCGTAGAAGGGTATCCCTGATATCCGCTCGACTATATATGCCGCCAATGTACACCCGTAATTTGAGTAAGCACTAACCTGGCCCGGAGGGAACACTCTTGCCGGGATGGCACTTGCAAAGTATTCACCGAGCGGCAGTAAATCCTCCGCGGTCAGCGTGAACGTTCCTATGAATTTGTCCTCGAACCCGGCAGTATGCGCCATAAGATGCTGCATCGTGATAGGCTCTGCGCCGGGAATTGTAAAATCCAAGTAGGTGTTAATGTCCTGATCCAAGGCAAGCAAACCTTTTTCGTACAGCTGCATCACCGCCGCCCACACAAAGAGCTTGGAAACGGAGCCCACACGGAATAAAGTGTCTGCCGTTACTTTTTCTTCTTCCTCGAGATCCGCGTACCCATATCCCTTTGCTAATAAGACACGGTCTTCGTGCACAACTACGACCACGCCGCCAGGAGTTTTATACTGCTCAAGCTGGGCCGTCATTAATCCATCAATGAATGCTTCCAGTTCACCACCATCGGTATATGGCGGCCTATCGGCCAGGGCTGAACCTGCCCAAAACACCAGCGCCAACGCCAGACACATGATCTTTGCTGCCGAAACCCCTAATTTCCTCAACATGTACACCTTCACCCCGCGCTTGGTTACCCAGTCCTTAAGCAAAATACCGCCAACGTGGATATCCACGTCGGCGGTAGGTTCTATCTGAAACTTGTGCTCACAATTTTACCACGCCTTCTGCAGCCTTTGGCCGTTAACATAAACGGTGGCATCGTTTTCATGGATCGTCAGGATATCTGCCCATGTCTTCGACCAAGTTGTTTCGCAGATCAATCCAGACTAAGTCCACCAACTCGGCCAGAGGGCTGATATCAGCAATTTGGCATCCGCTCAGATCGATCCTCATCAGTTGGGTTAGTCCTTTCGAGACGCTGATATCTTTGATGGGATTGTTTTCGAGGTATAGCTGTTTCAGACCCTTGAGCCCCGACAAACCTTTGTGCTTCATGGCGAAACCATCACCTTAAATGTTAATTGGAAATATTTGACTGCTGTAGAAATTCGATTAATGAACTTGCTTTTCCTTTCCAGAGGACTTATATCCTGGAGACAAAGACACCGTTATCCTGCAGCGTCTGTAGATCCTGCCAAGCCTTGGATCCATCTGTAAGATCAAGAGGGTTGCCCTCAAGAGCGACCTCAAATTGAATGGTTCCCCCAAGTTACATTTCTCAATGTACAGTTCTCTAAGGGACGAGATCTCAGCTAAAGGACTGAAATCGGATATCGGGTTTTCGTACATAGTCAAGGTCCTTAGTTTAGCTATCCCAGCCAGACTGCTGATATCAGTAACCGGGTTCCCATCGATAAACAGCGATCGCAAATACGGCAATCCAGCCAAAGAGCTGAGATCAGACACCTCGTTGAAACTGATATCCAAATGCCTCAAATCTGGCAGCCCAGCCAAAGGGCTGTGGTCCGATATTTTGCTTCTGCCAAGGCCAAGTTCTTTCAGGTTGCACAGATACTCAATTCCCTGCAGATTTTGGACATCAGTATAACTCCATATTATAGCGGTTAGGCTTGCAGCCTCTGCAAATGTGATCGGATCGCTCCAATTGTCAAGCTGTACGCCTTCCACCTACCTTCAGAATCAGTGACGGTGGTTCCCACGTAACCGCCGCTGAAAATAATCTTAACGCCACCAACACCATGGCCTCCAATATCAGTTACTCTCCCGGAAGCGACATAGGTTTTCTGGCCAACGCCGCCCAGACCGTGTATTTCGGTTAATTCGATCACCGAATACGCTTCGATCCGATCACTAAATACGCTATAAACCGATCGCTCATTTCGGTTCATGGCGATCAATGGATTATGAGTCCTGTTCATGTTTACCCCACAGGGGTACCCTCGTTTTAAGCAATTCAACTTTCTTGTTTGCTGTCAACTTCGGTTTCTAATTGAGAATTCCTTGCGATTTTCCTCATGGATTCCCCGCGCAACATAACTTTATGTGCGTTGTGAATGATTCGGTCAAGTATGGCATCTGCTATGGTGGAGTCACCAAGGCTTTGATACCAATGTTCTATGGGAAGTTGACTGGCCACTAAGGTAGAGCACCGCTGGGAGCGATCCTCAAGTACTTCTAGCAGGTCCCTGGACTCAGCTGGAAGTAAGTTGGCTAGTCCCCAGTCATCTAGGATAAGAAGGTCCGCCTTTCTTAGAGTCTTAAGCAGATCGAAGTACTGGCCATCGCCTTGAGCAATAGCGGCTTCGCGTAGTAGCGTTGGAACACGATAATATCTTACGGATATACCCTGCCGGCAAGCGGCATTGCCAAGGGCACAGGCAAGAAATGTCTTACCAACGCCCGTCGGTCCAACGATGAGCACATTGTGTCCCTGTCTGATCCAATCGCACCTCAGGAGTTCCTGAAACTGACTTCGCTTGAGGCCCCGAGGGTGCTGATAGTCGATGTCTTCAGGCATGGCGGCAACTCGAAAGCGTGCTTTCTTGCATAGCCTCGCAATTCTGTTGGATTCCCGAAGTGTCCATTCATGATCCACGATAAGGCTTAAGCGCTCTTCGAATGACAGCTCGGTTATTCCTTCAGTCTGGGAATCTCGTAGATATGCTTGGACCATTCCGGGTAAACGCATCTGACGCAGGCGTTCTAGCGTTTGTTGAATGCCCATTCTGATTCACCCCCTCCTGCAGCATAGTACTTAGCCCCTCTGACATTTTCATGATCAGGCAAGGCTGCTTGCACGGGGTGATCAAGTGATAGGTTGTCCAAGCCTTTCTCAAGGATGGACTTGACGCTCCGGTATGAGTACGCACCATATGAAATTGCCCTCTTACACGCATTGTCTACTCGTTCGGCAGTGTATTTGCTTGACAACTGAATAACACCTAAGACGGAGCGATAGCCCTGTTCTGGGTGCTGGCATCGCTCAAAAAGGTGATGAGCCCACTCTTGAACATGATCACCTATCTTACCAGCCCAAGCTTCCATGGTTTCTGGACTGCGAGAAGCGTACTTCTGGTGGGAAGCTGGCATGTGTTCTGTCTTGGTCGAGTAACGCTCCCATTTACCAAGCCGTTTATGCGTAGCCACCAGCATACCTTGATAGAAGACCTCAACCATGGTTTGGGTCGCCAAAATCTCAACAGATTTACCCACAAGCTTGAAAGGAACGCTGTACAGGTGTTTTTCAAACTCTACATGGTAGTCCATGTGAACCGTTGCTTTTTTCCACTGACGGAACTCATAGCGCTTAGGAGGTAGTGGTTTTAGAGCTGGCTTTTCCAGTTCCAAGAACCACGAAGTCCTTGAACCTTCGAGCTTCTGAAACGGTTCATTGTTCATCCCTTCCAGCTTTTCTGCTATGGCTTCGTTTGCCTCTTCTATGCTGAAGAAAGTGTGGTCTCTAAGAGCTGCTAGGATTTTCCGTTCCACATGGAGAACCGCACTCTCAACCTTGGCTTTGTCATTTGGCTTGCGGATCCTTGCTGGGAGAACGACCACACCATAATGCCGAGCCATGTCCGCATAAGTAGGGTTAATGTCCGGATCGTAGTAATTGGGCTTGGTAACGCCGGTCTTAAGGTTGTCTGGCACTACGATCGCAGGTATCCCACCAAAGAACTCAAATGCAACGCAGTGGGCTTGGATCCAGTTTCTCAAGTCCATTGACGGATACAGTCGTACAAAGGCATAGTTGGTAGCCCCAAGGGTGGCCACAAACAGGTAGGCGTCGCTAGTGTCACCGGTGACGGGATTGTGGATAGGGACGGTTTGTCCAGCCCAGTCAACGAAAACCTTTTCCCCGGCTTTATGATGCTGACGCATGACAACATCGAGGTGCTTGGCCCACTGGCGATAGTGATAACAGAACTGTGTGTACTGGAACCCGTCAGACTGGATTTCTTTGTATTCCCACCACAAGAGCTTAAGTGTTACTCCAGGCCGGGACAGCTCCTTATGGACCTTCTGCCAATCCGGCATCGCTTGGGGAGGTTTTCGAATACTAACGTCAACATAGAGCATCGCTTCTAAGGCTCTGTCAGTCATTTCTTGCACCGATGGCCACGATAGGCCTGCATGAGCAGCCCTTTGAACTAGGTCGCTTACAGTACTAGGTGAAACATTGCAGCTTGTAGCTATCTGCCGGTTACTCAGTCCATCTTGCCATTTCAGCTTTAGGATTTCTCGAATCTTCCGCACGGATATCCTCCTTGTGGCCATGGCCTCTGCGTCCACCTTTCTTCTAAGTTACTTGTGAACTTAGATTTTGGACGCAATTGTCCTATGGCAAATTGATATTTGAGGATACCCCCACCAAAACTGATCGGCTTAGACCGTATTTGGTGATCGGCATGAACCGTTTCGGGTGATCGACTTGAACCGTATCCGGCGATCGGCATGAACCGTTTCAGGTGATCGAGATGAACCGTATTTCGCGCCCAGACATCCTGAAAACGTAAGCGCGGCGGCCAACACCACAACCAAAACCAGCATGAAACTTTTCCTATTCATATATTCTCATTCCTTGATGGACTCGTGTTGGTTATTCTACCAATGTGACGGATAGTGTAAGGAAGTTTCCCGAGTATGCTTTTGCTATAATCAGGAAAGACTACACTCAAATGAAAAGAGCTGACAACAATACAGCTAGGGAGAGTAAAATGAAGAAGTATAGCGACACCGCGGTTGTGGGAGTGCTGGCGGGAATTGTTGGAGGCACCGCCCATCATCTTTTTATGTGGGTGTTTTACCTGATGGGCACTGCTAAAATCACTGCATTCCAGTTGGGGGCTTATGTGGCTATCAAGCCTGGGCTCGACATCACATCGATCCCTGCCCAGCTTTTGGGCATGCTGCAGCATTATGCCTTGAGCATAATCCTTGCTGTCTTTGCGTTTTACTGCTTGCAAAAAATCGGCACTGATTACCTGCTGCTTAAAGGGCTTTTATTCGGCGTGGCAGTTCATTTCATTGTCTACGGATGGCTGGCCAAAACTGCAATCCCCGTTGACATCCTTCAACCCGATTTCGCCACGAGTGTTGTTTTCCTGTTCAGCCACCTGGTATTCGGAGTGGCGTCCGTATTAACCCTAGTCAAGGCTTCCGCAAAGTAAAGAGGTGCATCGCCGATGCACCTCTTTAACTTCTTTGGACTCAGCCCAAAGTCAGAATCTTTTCCGTTTCGTAGGCTTGGCCTGAACGGGTTTCCTGATCAACGAACTTGCGGATTTCGTTTGTGCCGCAGAAGTGGATTACCTCATCCCCCTCCATTACCACAAGCGTCGGCGCCTGCATCACATCATACTTGGCCGCCAGTTCTGGCTGCTGCCCCGCGTCAACCTTGATGAAGGAAATGCCCGCCCTGTTCAGCATGTCCACAGCAATACCGCAGTTGGGGCAGAACTTCGTTGTAAACAGCATTACCCGCTTTGGTTTCTCCAGCACCGGCTGCTTGGGCGCTGCCGGCTCATGCAGAGTGCCGATGGAAATCCGGTATACTTTGCGTTCTTTATACTCCTGCACTTTGCCATCATTCCAGTTTTGCACCGGGCGGTAATAACCAGTAATCCGGCTGTAGACTTCGGTCTTGGAACCGCAGTGGGGGCAAGCCCACTGTTCCCCTTTGAGATACCCGTGCTGTTTGCAGACAGAGTAAGTAGGCGAAATGGTATAGTAAGGCAGTGTGTAGTTTTCTGCAATCTTCCGCACCAGGGCTGCAGCTGACCGCCAGTCGGGCAGCCGTTCGCCCACAAACGCATGGAACACCGTTCCCGATGTGTAAATAGTCTGCAGTTCATCCTGGATGTCCAGTGCGGCGAAGATATCGTCGGTAAAGGACACCGGCAGGTGCGAGCTGTTGGTGTAATACGGTGTCTCTCCCTGCGATGCGGTGATAATATCCGGGAACCGGTCTTTGTCATGCTTGGCCAGGCGGTAAGCAGTCGATTCCGCGGGTGTGGCTTCAAGGTTGTACAGATCCCCATACTGCACTTGATACTCGGACAGCCTGTCCCGCATGTGAATCAGCACTTCGCGGGCAAATTCCTGGGTTTCCCTGTGAGTCAAATCTTTCCGCAGCCATTTGGCATTGAGCCCGACCTCGTTCATGCCGACCAGCCCGATGGTGGAGAAATGGTTGTCGAAAGTGCCAAGATACCGTTTGGTGTACGGGTACAGCCCTTCGTTCAGCAGCTTGGTGATGATGGTGCGTTTGATCTTCAGCGACCTGGCAGCCAAATCCATCATCTTGTCCAGGCGCCGGTAGAAATCTTCTCTGTCCTTGGCAAGATATGCGATGCGCGGCAGGTTGATGGTTACCACACCGATGGAGCCGGTGCTTTCACCACTACCGAAATAACCACCGTATTTCTTCCGCAGCTCACGTAAATCCAAGCGCAGCCGGCAGCACATGCTGCGGATGTCGCTGGGCTTCATATCGCTGTTGATGTAGTTTGAGAAATAGGGCGTGCCGTATTTGGCCGTCATCTCAAACAGGAGGCGGTTGTTCTCGCTGTCGGACCAGTCAAAGTCTTTGGTAATGGAATATGTGGGGATAGGATACTGGAACCCCCGACCGTTGGCGTCTCCTTCGATCATGATCTCGATAAAGGCCTTGTTGATCATATCCATTTCTTTTTGGCAGTCGCGGTATGTGAAATCCATTTCCTTACCGCCGACGATTGCCGGCATGTCTGCCAAGTCTTCAGGGACCGTCCAATCCAGAGTTATGTTGGAGAAGGGCGCCTGGGTCCCCCAACGGCTCGGCGTGTTCACGCCAAAGACAAATGATTCAATGCATTGTTTCACTTCATAGTAAGACAGATTGTCCACCTTGACAAAAGGAGCAAGGTAGGTGTCGAATGAAGAGAATGCCTGGGCTCCTGCCCATTCATTCTGCATGATGCCGAGGAAGTTGACCATCTGGTTGCACAAGGTGGACAGGTGTTTGGCTGGGGCAGAAGTTATCTTCCCGTCCACACCCCCCAAGCCTTCCTGGATCAGCTGCTTCAGCGACCAGCCGGCGCAGTAGCCGGTGAGCATGGACAAATCGTGGATGTGCATGTCGGCGCTGCGGTGAGCATCAGCGATCTCCTGATCATAGACCTCCGACAGCCAATAGTTAGCGGTGATTGCTCCCGAGTTGCTGAGAATCAAGCCGCCTACCGAATATGTAACCGTAGAGTTCTCTTTCACCCGCCAGTCGGTAAGCTGCAGGTAACTGTTGACCACATCTTTGTAATCCAGAATCGTCGAGCGCATGTTGCGGATCTTTTCCCGCTGCTTGCGGTAAAGGATGTACGCTTTGGCCACCTCGGCGTAGCCGGCCTGGATCAGCACTTCTTCCACGCTGTCTTGAATGTCTTCCACGTGAATCAATGTGTCCTTGATTTTCGGCTGAAAGTGGGCTGTTACCTTGAGGGCAATGAAGTCAATCAAGTCAGGATTGTAATTCGTGTTTCTTGCTTCGAAAGCTTTGGTGATTGCAGCGCTGATCTTGGACAAGTCAAAATCAACAATCTGACCATCACGTTTGACTACTTTGTACATGACCCTTTCTCCCATCTCTTTATAATTTCTTTACATATTATAAACCGACCGAACGGCCAGAGTCAACAAAAATAAGGCCAAAACGCACAATATATTGTGGGTTTTGGCCGAACAACATCCAATATATAGGCATTTCCGCACTTATTCATCCAATTCCTCGCAGTTCCACGGAAGGGATCACAGGCTGGAGGATTGTCTTGAAATATCTCATTTCCGCATCTGAATAGGCGTGCAGCCCTGGGCTGAGGACATTACCCGAATCCACGAACTGCTGCAGAAAATAGCGTTTGGCGCCCTTAAGCCACTGGGCTATGGCCAGCAGATCGCCCACTTCGTGAAACTCCTTGACCACCGTGGTCCTGAACTCATAATCCACAGTGCCGGACAGTAAAAACGCGACACTATCCCGTACCGGGCTAAGATCAAGTTGCTCCACCCCTGCAGTCAAGGCATATTTAGCCGGGGCATTTTTGATGTCCAGGGCGATATAATCCACCAAACCTGTTTCGGCCAGTTCGGTGAGCAGCTGAGGATTTGTACCGTTGGTGTCCAACTTCACCAAGAAACCAAGTGCTTTGATCTCACCGATCCTGCTGAGGAGGCCATTTTGCAGGGTAGGCTCGCCGCCGCTGATGCAGACCGCGTCCAACAGCTTGGCCCGGCTTTTCAGGAACTGGATGATCGCATCCCACTCTATTTGCTGTCTTTCAAGATCTTTACCTACAACGAGAGGGGCGTTGTGGCAGAAAGGGCAGCGCAGATTGCAGCCGCCGGTAAAGATGGTGCAGCACAGTTTTCCCGGATAATCCAGCAGTGAAAGCTTCGCCAAGCCTTGGACATTCATGATCGATCACCAATTTCCACTCATGCGTACTTGCCTAATTTAGAATAACATAACCTACCGTGTTCAACAACTCTGCACCATTGTCCGTTATGTAATAACCGTCCTCGATCCGGAATCCGCCCCAGGCTGTGTTGAACACCGGAATGTCAATGGATAAGACCATACCTGGCTGGATCAGGTCTGGGCGTGTCGGCCCAAAGATCGGCGGCTCGTATTCAACCACCCCAACGCTGTGGATTCCGGAATAGAGGAAGTTTTCCCCATATCCGGCTTCCTCCATGATCTGTCTTGCCTCAGCTTCCGCCAACCGCCCTTCCACCCCTGGGGCCATAGCCAAGGCACAGGCCTTCTGCGCACATATGGCTGCTTCTAATGCTTCCATGGCTCGCTCATCCGGCTTTCCCACAAAAACCGGACGCCCAATCGCAGCGTGATACCCTTCATACCGAGGCGCTGCAGTGACCTGCACCAAGTCGTTTTCCTCAATTTTTCTGAATGTGGAGCGGCACATCAGCGGGCGCGCATTGGGGCCAGCACCAATCATTGTGTCTATGCCGGTACCCTCGGCTCCGGCAAGCCTCATGGCACTTTCGACAGCAGCCGCCACTTCGCGTTCGGTGACACCTGGCTCGATAGCATCTAAGGCTGCTTGCAGGCCAATTTCCGCAATTCTGTAGGCATAACGGATAACCTCCAGCTCTGCCGGCGTTTTCTGGGCTCGCAGCATGCATACGGCATATTCCACATCCACCCACTCCACCTGGTTGAAGACTTGAGTAAAGGCCCGATATAGTTTGGCACCCATTAAATCACCACCGGCCAGGCCGATGCGCCTCACCGCCTTGATATCCATTACATCAGCAGCGACTTCTGCCAGACTCTCGGTTTTCGTATAAGGATAGTCCTCGTCTGGATGGCAGAATTCCTTGAGGACACGAATGTCAGGGATTTGAGACCGCAGACGAATATACTCCAGGCTCTCGGGCCCACACAGCATGATCGGTTGGCCGCTTCTGGGAAAGAAGATGCAAACCGGTTCAAAATGCACAGGAAAATCAACCAGCCATCTGGCATGGGCCGGCCCGAAGACTGCCCGATCGTCGGCATAAGCGATCAGCAAATCCAGATCGTTCGCAGCCATCAATTCCTGGACTTTGGCCCAGCGTTTTGGGTATTCTGCTGCGGGGATGGTTGGTTTGTTCAGATCCATGTTCATTCGCCTCACCTCTGCTGAAGATAGAATGGCGGTTCATTTTGCAATGAACCGCCAGTATTAGCTGTTACTGTTTAAACAAGTCATCCAGAGCTGCTTGAACCCTTGGCGCAATCTCATCCATGGCCGCGGCTGCACCTTTGGAACCGGCCAACACCTGACTGATTGCTTCGCTGGCAATGTCCCAGACTGAGGTGTATTGGAAGATGTCCCCGTCTGCCTGCCAATTGTCATTGGCGGTCAAAAACAGATCCAAATGCTCCTTGGTTACCATCCAGTTCGTTACAATCTCATCGAGGAAACTCAAGCGATCCTCTTCGCGGAAGAGGAAGTTGGCCAGGGCGATCATCTTTTCCGGCTCAGCCGCATTAGTGGGCAAGCAGGTCATAAAGAACTCAAATGCCGGGTAATAGTGGCGATCCACGTGAGGCCCCATCGGCATGGGCACCAACCCAAAGTTGATCCCGGCTGCCTGCGCATGGCGGTTGCCCGGGAGATGGGTTGCATTAAAGGCTACCTTCCCGTCGACATAACTGCCGTTTCCGATAATACCCATGCTTTTCCAGCGCAGCACTGTGTTGATGGCATGGATTGCGTTCTCGCGATTGTAAGCGAAAACCCATTTCCCGTTTTCATCCTGAACGGCCAGTTCAGCTCCATTGTAAGGAGCCCAGCGGAACAGCGCAGCGGCGTTTGTGATGTCAGGCATGCCCCATTGATCGATGATCCCATCACCATTGGTATCTTGGGTCACCGCAATCATAATCTGTTCAAAAGCTGCTTCAGTCCACTCGCCGGCCAGATACAGCTCGTAAGGATCGGGCTGGTTGTACCTCTCGATAAGATCCTTGTTGTACGAAACGATCATAATGCTGTCATTGACCACGCCATCATGAAGGGCGATTCCATAGCGTTTGCCATTGTATTTGAATTTCTCTATAGTGTTTCGATCCAAACTGGGCAGTGACTCGAAGAATTCCTCCGGTAAGTAATCATCGGCGGGCAGCAGCATTCCTGCGGTAACTAAGGGGAAATAAGCCACACGGTGAGCTTGTTGAATGATATCGTATGCTGAATCGCCAGACATGATGCGGGCAATCATCAAATCTGCATTGTCTATGAGCAGGGTTTCTATGTTCACATTGAAGACTTCTTCAGCTTCAGCAATCCGTTCTTCCAGTGGAAGCGCTTTCCAAAAGTCCGAACTGACAATGGTTACAGTTTTACCGCCGAAGTCTACTTCAGACGGAGCAAGCACTCCAGGCGGTGGTTCGTAATTGCTTGCCAACGCAAAGCCCATACCGGCGGCTGCCATGCAGACAATCAACGAGAGAACCGCTGTAAACCTGATCATCTCCAAGCCTCCTTAGATTGGAATTCTTACAGTGTATAATTACACTTCTTGTCTGAAAACACCTTTGCCGTCAAAAATTTATTGAACAATCGTGTCAATACTCCACCAACCATTGATAATTGAACATATAATGCTGTCTGCTGGAGATCACATGAATCATCCCATTCCGCGCTTGGACTGCGGCACAGTAACCCATGGCCTCGCCGCTGGCTGGATCCATGGTGAAAATACGGTTGCCGTTTTTGTTTTTGGCACCCTCCACATACTGGTTGGGATCCGTCGATTCTACCCGGCGGCCTGACCCGTCGCTGAGTACCCGCTTGATCGGCCAGGTCTTGCCCTGATCAAAAGAGACGGCTGCATACAAGCCTGTTATCTTGGTAAGCTTACCGTTGGCGTCAAGGCCGGTAATCCCCTGCATTTCCTCACGGGGAAAGTCCCGCCGATCTGTGAAACTGATCAGCAGGATTGGGCCTTCCTGCAGGCGGATCATGGCATGGCGCTGCCCTCCGCTCACCGGCGGCAGTTCACTTGCCCGGTATGTCCAGCTCAGGCCGCCGTCCGTCGAATAACTGAAAGGCATTTTGCCGTCGATATTGCTCCCTCTCCCCGCAGCAAGCAGTGTACCGTCATCAAGCTCCACTGCGGAAGCGTGGATTCCCGCAATCAAGTGCCCTGCGCCTCCAGCTTCGAACCGCGGCTCGCATGGCACCTCTTCGGACAGCCCCTCATGCTCCGACGCGGGACAAGTCCAGCTGAAGCTGTCGCTGCTGATATAGACTGCTGTGGCGTGGTACTTGAGATCGTCACATAAGACCAAAAACTTGCCGCCAGCAGTCTTGATTGTGCTGCTGATTACCTGCCCGCGGTGGCTGAACTCCGGGCTGATGAAACGGGGTGGTGACCAAGTGCACCCGCCGTCAACCGACTCGCGCATGGCAACAGCGATCGTAAGCCCCTTGTTCTGGGCTGCGGCAATCCCGAAAAAGTGATACAGAACATTTTTTTCCTGATCCCAGAACAAGTCGCAGCCGTGGGGATTGCGGCCGGGAACAGTCCAGAAGATTGATGCCGGCTCCCACTTCTGGTTTTTGCTGTCGAAACGGCTGGCAGCATACCGAAGCTCACGCCCTTCTTCTGTTTCGGTGGTATACCAGGTGGCCAGCAGATCCCCGTTTGGCAGTTCGGTAAGGGCCGGCTGGTGGTTGTGGGAACCGAACGGACATTCATAGTTCAACTTGACGTAACTCTGGGGTGGGGCAAAATAGGG
>Ga0134096_1001571_pt1 | contig 17513 bp, 11 predicted proteins | sample 7_2taG_FD_94448 | JGI IMG/M metagenome (GOLD analysis project Ga0134096, IMG submission 94448) | Switchgrass degrading microbial communities from high solid loading bioreactors in New Hampshire, USA - 7_21_20_110_A3 metaG | ecosystem: Engineered > Bioreactor > Semi-continuous > Anaerobic >... | reverse complement strand
GGAAATTGCCTATTTAAACTCCATGATTGTGGAATTTGAAAAGGCAGACAGCCAAAGCCTGAATAGGCTATATTTTGATAATAATGGAGTAATTCACAGCGATGGGAGCCTAAAGGAGATTACCTATGGCATGGAGTCTATTCTAATAATAAACAACAGGCTTATTATATATGAAAATAATGATGAGAAGGCAAGGTATAATCTGCTTAACATTGATGATGCTATTGAAATAGCCGAAGATTTCCTGATGAAAGGAAACTTCAGCACCTCTGATATGAAGCTCACATATTCAAAGCAGGAAAATAATGTATTTTACTTGGAGTATTCTAAAGTATATGAGGACACATATATTGAAAGAGCTTATACTAATTTTCAGATAGATGAAAGAGGGGTTAAGAGGTTTGAGAGATTGTGGCTCAATGCCAAGGAAATAGGAGATACAAAGATATATATAAGCACAGCTCCAAAGTCACTATTAAACCTGTTAGGTATGCAGGAAGTCTATAATAACACCATTACAGATATTTCCCTCTGCTATTACTTTGATCCTGAAAAACACGAATACATCGAAGAGCCAGGGGAGGCAAAGCAGGGAAAAGCAGTTCCTGCCTGGAGAATACAATTTGAGGATGGATATAAAGTGTATATAGACGAGTACTAGGAAGAACAAAATGTTCTTCCTTTTTTATTTGCAAAAAACACCCTAAAACTATCTGAAACAGATTAATAATCTATAAAATGAAGGAAAAAAATAAAAACTTGCAAAAATATATTGTATTTAAATTTTATTTGTGGTAAAATCATTTCAACTATTTTATTAAACCAGCTAATATTAAGAACTGTAGTAATATAAGTGGATTGTTGTTTGAATTCACTAAAATAAAAATGAATAAAAAAATAATAAAACTTGCATAATTAACTAAGGAGGATGCAGAATGTATTACAATGGAGTCGATACTTTAAGGCCAAATCTTTTTAAGGATGTATTTCCATATGAGGAACTTCCAAAGGTGAAGTTCAATAATATCCAATTGCCAATGGAAGTGCCTGAGGATATCTGGATTACGGATACAACTTTCAGGGATGGGCAGCAGTCTATGTCCTCAATGACAGTGGAACAGATGGTTAGAATTTATGATTATCTCCATCAGTTGGACAATGGTTCAGGCATTATAAGGCAAACGGAGTTTTTTCTGTATTCGGAAAAAGATAGGAAAGCAGTGGAAAAATGCATGGCCAAAGGATATGATTATCCGCAGATTACTTCATGGATAAGAGCCAGTGAGGAGGATTTTAAACTGGTGAAGGAAATGGGGATAAAGGAAACGGGAATTCTTATGTCCTGTTCAGATTACCATATATTCCATAAATTAAGCATGACCAGGAAGGAAGCCATGTACAAATACCTTTCCATTGCAGAAAGTGCATTGGAGAACGGAATAGTCCCCAGGTGCCATTTTGAAGATATCACCAGAGCAGATTTTTTTGGATTTGTTGCACCGCTGGCAAAGAACCTTATGAAGCTATCTGAAAAGTATAATATGCATGTAAAAATAAGGGCCTGTGATACACTGGGGCTTGGAATACCCTATGTTGGTGTGGAGTTGCCCAGGTCGGTACCTGCTTTGATTCATGGGCTAAGATATTATTGCAATGTGCCTTCAGAATCCATAGAATGGCATGGCCATAATGATTTCAATAACGTAGTTGCAAACTCCACTACTTCCTGGCTATATGGAGGAGCTTCCGTCAATGCTACTCTATTTGGTATTGGAGAAAGGACTGGCAATTGCCCCTTAGAATCCATGGTCATAGAATATGGACAGCTAAAAGGCAATACTAGGAACATGAACCTGAGAGTGATAATGGATATAGTAGATTACTTTGAAAGGGAATTAGGCTACAAAGTGCCTGATAGAACCCCTTTTGTGGGCAGTGAGTTTAATGTTACAAGAGCAGGAATCCATGCAGATGGCATGCTTAAGAATAAGGAGATTTATAACAGCTTTGACACGGAGAAGATTCTAGGCAGGCCTCCATTGGTAGCAGTAAATTCCTATTCAGGCTTGGCAGGAATAGCAGCGTGGATAAATGGATATTTCAGGTTGGATGGCTTTAATAGAATAGATAAAGCTGATCCAAGGATTCTGGCAATAAAAAAGTGGATAGATAATGAATACGCCAATGGCCGTACTTCCACTATTAGAAGTGATGAGTTAAAAGAACTGGTATTTAAATATATTCCTAATATTCTTGATAAAGAAGATTCAAAGGCAATATAGATGGGACTGGAGGAGACAAAAATGGGCTTAACAGTTACAGAGAAGATAATAAAAGAGCATTTGGTGGTTGGTAGGTTGGTTAGAGGTGAGGAAATAGGGTTAAGGATAGATCAAACTTTAACCCAGGATTCAACAGGAACAATGGCATACTTACAGTTTGAAGCCCTTGGCATTGATAGGGTAAGGACCAAAAAATCTGTAGCATATGTGGACCACAATATGCTTCAAACAGGACCTGAAAATGCAGATGACCACCTGTACATTCAAAGTATAGCAAAGAAATATGGAATATATTTTTCAAAGGCAGGAAATGGAATATGTCATCAAGTCCATCTAGAAAGATTTGGTGAACCAGGTAAAACCCTCTTAGGCTCAGACAGTCACACTCCCACCTGCGGTGGATTAGGTATGCTAGGTTTTGGAGCCGGTGGCCTGGATGTGGCAGTGGCAATGGCTGGAGGAGAATACTATATTACAATGCCCAGGATAGTAAAGGTAGAGTTAAGTGGAAAGTTAAGACCTGGAGTATCTGCCAAAGATATAATTTTGGAAGTATTGAGAAGATACAAGGTTAAGGGCGGATTGAACAAGGTATTTGAATATACCGGTGAGGGAATTAAGTACCTTACTGTTCCTGAAAGGGCAACAATAACCAATATGGGAGCAGAATTAGGAGCCACCACGTCCATATTTCCTTCAGATGAGGAAACCTACAGGTTTTTAAAGGCTCAGGGAAGGGAAAAAGACTATATTAGAATAGAGGCTGACCATGATGCTTTCTATGATGAAGAAATTAAAATAGACTTGAATAAACTGGAGCCATTAATTGCCTGCCCCCACAGCCCGGATAATGTAGTTCCTGTGTCTTCTTTAGACAGGATTAAGGTTAATCAGGTTGCCATAGGCAGCTGCACCAATTCTTCCTACATGGATTTGATGAAGGTAGCTAGCATATTGGATGGCAAAACCATAGCAGAGGATGTTTCATTGGTTATATCACCTGGTTCAAAACAGGTACTTAGCATGTTAGCTGAGAATGGGGCATTGGCAAAGCTTATATCAGCAGGGGCTAGAATATTAGAATCAGCATGTGGACCATGTATTGGCATGGGACAAGCTCCCAATACCGAGGGAGTTTCCTTAAGGACCTTTAATAGGAATTTCAAGGGCAGGTCTGGAACTTTTTCTGCAAAGGTCTATTTAGCAAGTCCTGAAGTAGCTGCAGTTTCTGCCCTAACAGGATATATTACAAGCCCTGAGAAGTACAAGAAGGATATAGACGTAAAAATGCCAGAGAGATTTTTAATCAATGACAACTTGATAATCAGCCCTGCAGAAAATGGCAGGGAAGTAGAAATCATAAGAGGGCCAAACATCAAGCCTTTCCCCAGGGCTAAAGCTATAGAAGGAGATATAGGGGGGAGGGTCCTCATAAAAGTAGGAGACGATATAACTACTGACCATATAATGCCTTCCAATGCAAAGCTGCTTCCCTACAGGTCCAACATACCTTATTTGTCAGATTATTGCTTAGTACCTTGTGACCCGGAATTTCCAAAGAGGGCTAAAGAGTTTGGCGGAGGAATAATAATAGGAGGACATAATTATGGTCAGGGTTCAAGCAGGGAACATGCAGCTCTGGTGCCATTATATCTGGGAGTTAAAGCTATAATTGCTAAATCCTTTGCAAGAATTCACAGGCAAAATCTAATAAACAACGGGATACTGCCTTTAACATTCAGTAATGAAGAGGACTATGATGGCATTGATATATATGATGAATTAATTATAGAAAACACTCTAACGCAAATGGAAGGGGATAGAATTAAAGTAAAAAATATAACTAAAGGTGAAGAATATGCTTTAATATTGAATGTAACCAACAGGCAGAGGGATATTCTCAAATCCAGCGGGCTGCTGAACTATATAAAGTAAGGATTGCAGAATATTTGAAAGGAGAATGAATATGGCATATAATATTACTTTAATTCCTGGAGATGGAATTGGGCCGGAGGTTATTTCTGCTGCAGCAGATGTTATTGAAGCTGCAGGAGTTCATATTAACTGGGAAGTTGTGGAGGCTGGTATTAAGTCTATAGAGAAGGAAGGAACACCTTTGCCTGACTATGTTATTGAAAGCATAAAGAGAAACAGGATAGCCTTAAAGGGTCCATTAACAACCCCTATAGGTGGTGGCTTTAGGAGTGTAAATGTGATCTTGAGAAGGACATTTGGCTTATATGCAAATATTAGACCTGTTAAATCCTTTGATGGCATTAAAAGCCTTCACAAAGATATAAACCTGATTATTGTCCGGGAGAATACTGAGGACCTCTATACAGGCCAGGAGAGGATGGTAGATGAAAATAAGGCAGAAGGCATTAAGGTCATTACCAGAGAGGCCAGCGAAAGAATATGTAGATTTGCTTTTCATTTGGCAAGGGATTTAAATAGGAAAAAGGTAACCTTGGTTCATAAGGCCAATATTATGAAATTAACCGATGGGCTGTTCCTGGAATCCGGAAGAAAGATATCCAAAGATTATCCTGATTTGGAATTTGAAGATGTTATTGTAGATGCCATGAGCATGAAACTGGTTCAGTTTCCTCAAAACTATGATGTAATTGTTGCACCCAATCTATATGGGGATATATTATCGGATTTAGCTGCTGGGCTGGTTGGCGGATTGGGGCTGGCCCCAAGCGCTAATATTGGCAGGGATGCTGCCATATTTGAACCAGTTCACGGCTCTGCCCCTGATATAGCCAATATGAATATAGCCAATCCTGTATCAGCCATGCTATCAGGGGCTATGATGCTAAAGCATATTGGTGAGTTGGATGCAGCTTTAAGAATTGAAAAAGCCATATCCAGGGTATTGAAAGATGAGATAAATAGAACCATGGATTTGGGAGGAAAACTAGGAACTAAGGAATTTACAGAAAAAGTCATACAGGAAATAAAATAGCTATTCTTTGGAGAATATAATGCTGAAGGTGATGGATATTATGAAGAAATTTAAAAAGGTTTTAGTAGCAAATAGAGGAGAAATTGCTATCAGGATTTTTAGAGCTTGCAGTGAACTGGGCATAAGAACTGTGGCGGTATATTCTGATGAAGACAAAAACTCCCTCTTCAGGGTTAAGGCAGACGAGTCCTATTTAATCGGGAGAAATAAAGGCCCTATAGAAGCATATCTAAGCATTGACGAAATAATAGAGCTGGCATTGAGGAAAGGGGTAGATGCAATACATCCCGGATATGGATTCTTATCTGAAAATCCGGAGTTTGCCAGGAAATGCGAAGAGGTGGGAATAGAATTCATAGGGCCAACCTATGAAATGATGCTTAATCTGGGAGATAAGATAAAATCCAAGAAACTGGCAGATAGCCTGGGGGTTCCCATTATTCCTGGAATAGAAAGGGCTGTCAACTCTGAAGATGAAATTATTGAATTTGCTAGACAATATGGCTATCCATTAATGCTGAAAGCTGCTGCAGGAGGCGGTGGCAGGGGCATGAGGGTAATAAGAAGCGAAAAAGACCTTATGGGAAAATTCCAGAGCGCCAGGGATGAAGCCAGAAAAGCCTTTGGAGTTGCTGATGTATTCGTAGAGAAGTATCTTGAGAAGCCAAAGCATATAGAAGTTCAAATATTAGGAGACAGATATGGCAATATTGTGCATTTGTATGAAAGGGATTGCTCTATTCAAAGGAGACATCAGAAGATTATCGAATATACCCCTGCCTTTACCCTTTCAGATGAGCAAAGAAAAAGGATTTGTGATGATGCAATAAAGATTGGAAAAGCCATTAACTATAGAGGAGCAGGAACTGTTGAGTTTCTATTAGATAAATACGGAAACCACTACTTTATTGAAGTAAACCCCAGAATTCAGGTAGAACATACTGTTACTGAGCTGACTACAGGCATAGATATAGTACAGTCTCAGATTTTAATAGCAGAAGGCTACCCATTGTATTCCAGGGAAATAGGCATAAAAAGCCAGGATGATGTCCAGCCAAGGGGATATGCTATCCAATGCAGAGTAACTACAGAGGATCCATTGAAAAATTTTATACCTGATACAGGAATAATTGATGAATATCGAACTGGTTCAGGATTTGGAATAAGGCTGGATGGAGGAAATGGGTTTACAGGGGCAGTAGTAAGCCCTTATTATGACAGCCTTTTGGTTAAGGTTTCAAGCTGGTCTCGAACCTTTGAAGATACAAGTAGAAAACTTGTTAGAGCATTGAAGGAAATAAAAATTAGGGGAGTAAAGACCAATATTCCATTTTTAGTGAATGTTTTAAACCATGAGGAATTTTTAAGCGGAAAATGTGATACCGGATTTATTACCTACAATCCGGAGCTGTTTGAAATACAAACTAAAGAGGATAAGGAACTTAAAGTGCTAAAATTCATTGGAGAAAAGGTAGTAAACGAAACCAAGGGGTATAAACCTGACTTTAATATACCAAAAGTTCCAATGGTGAATAAGCCTAATGATTATTATGGAACAAAACAGATACTGGATGAGAAGGGACCTTATGGGCTTATCCAGTGGATTAAGAGCAATAAAAAGCTGTTGTTGACAGATACCACCATGAGGGATGCCCATCAATCCTTAATGGCCACCAGGATGAGAACAGTGGATATGCTGAGGATTGCAGAAGCCATATCTGTGCTTGCAAAAGATTTATTTTCATTGGAAATGTGGGGAGGAGCAACTTTTGACGTAAGCTACAGGTTTTTGAGGGAAAACCCATGGAGGAGATTGGAACTGTTAAGAGAAAGAATTCCAAATATATTGTTTCAAATGCTAATAAGAGGGTCTAATGGCGTCGGATATAAAAACTATCCTGATAATGTAATAAGGGAATTCATTAAGGAAGCAGCCAGCAGCGGGATAGATGTTTTCAGGATATTTGATTCCCTGAACTGGCTAAAGGGAATGGAAGTAGCCATAGATGAAGTTTTAAAACAGGGCAAGGTAGCTGAAGCCTGCATTTGCTATACTGGGGATATTTTAGATGAAAAGCGGGATAAATACACTTTGGATTATTATATTAAAGCTGCCAGGGAAATAGAAAAAACAGGAGCTCATATATTGGGGATTAAAGATATGTCTTCCCTGTTAAAACCACAGGCTGCATATAAGCTTATCAGCGCCTTGAAGGAAAGAATTGATATCCCAATCCACCTCCACACCCACGATACCAGCGGAAATGGTGTAGCTACTGTTCTAATGGCTGCCCAGGCTGGAGTAGATATAGTGGATACTGCCTTTAACAGCATGGCGGGTCTTACAAGCCAGCCTGCACTAAACTCTGTAGTTGCTGCTTTAGAGCATACTGAGAGGTCAACAGGCTTGAATCTAGACGATCTGCAGAAGATTTCAGATTACTGGAGCGATGTAAGGCCAATATATAGTAAATTTGAATCAGGATTGAAATCAGGGACAGCTGAAATATACAAGTATGAGATCCCAGGAGGGCAATATTCAAATTTCAAGCCACAGGTGGAAAGCTTTGGCTTAGGACATAGATTTAATGATGTAAAGGAAATGTATAGAACTGTTAATGAGATGCTTGGAGATATTGTCAAGGTTACACCTACATCTAAAGTTGTAGGCGACTTGGCGATATTCATGGTTCAAAACGGCTTAACACCTGAAAATATATACGAAAAAGCCAGGGATATGGCCTTTCCGGATTCAGCAGTATCATATTTTAAAGGCATGATGGGCCAACCTATGGGAGGTTTTCCTGAAAGGCTACAGGAATTAGTGTTGAAAGGTGAAAAACCTATAACCTGCAGGCCTGGAGAATTGCTGGAAGATGAAGACTTCGATAAAATCCATAAGTATTTAAAGGAAAAATACAACATGGAGCCTTCCATGAAGGATATATTGTCTTACGCCTTCTATCCTAAAGTATTTGAAGAATACCTGAAATCCATTAGAAATGAAGGTGACTTCAGCAGGGTAAGCAGTGATGTATTCTTCTATGGGTTAAAAGAAGGTGAAACTGCAGAAGTGGAAATTGAGGAAGGAAAAATATTGGTAGTAAAGCTGCTTGAAATAGGAAAGCTGGATGATGAGGGATATAGAACATTATATTTTGAGGTAAATGGCAGCAGAAGAGCCATAAGGATATTTGACAAGGCAAGCAATGTAGTGAAGAAATCTGAATTAGTCCACAAAGCTGATCCCGACAATAAACTGGAGATTGGTGCCAATATACCTGGAGTAGTAGCCAAAATCCTGGTTCAAGAAGGAGATAAGGTGGAAAAAAACCAAACAGTAGCCATAATTGAAGCCATGAAAATGGAAACAAATGTAACTGCACCTCAAGAAGGCAGGGTTAAATCCATATTCATTAAGGAAGGGCAAAATGTGGAATCAGGGCAGCTTTTGATTAGACTGGAATAAGCTTTCTTTCCCCCTTTTTGAAATATGGAGAATATTTGAGAAAAGTATGAAGTGTTTAGGATTTTACTTTATTAAGTACTCCTAAGCACTTTTCCTTTTTTATTGGTCTTTTTCATCAGCTTATTATATAATATACTTATTAGAATTCAAGCATTGGAGGAATATACATGGGAATTAAGTTTTGTTCCCTATCCAGCGGCAGCAGCGGCAACTGCCAGTACATTGAAACAGACAGGGTAAGGATACTGGTAGATTCAGGCTTTAGCGGGAAAAGAATAGAGTCATTATTATCATCAATAAATGTAAGGCCAGATGAAATAGATTATATTCTAGTAACCCATGAACACATTGACCATGTAAAGGGAGTAGGAGTCTTATCAAGAAAATATGATATACCTATATATGCCAACGAAAAGACATGGATTTCAATGGCATGTCTGATAGGAAATATTGATGACAAAAATATAAGGATATTTAAGTCTGAAAAGGCTTTTGAATTAGAAGGACTGGGTGTATATCCCTTTAAAATATCTCATGATTCAGCAGAACCTGTAGGATACTGCTTCCATTATGGGAATATTAAAATCAGCATTATGACTGATACCGGATGGGTAAATGATAACATGAAGGAAGCTATTAAAGGCTCATCTCTTTATTTGATAGAATCCAATCATGATGTGCAGATGCTTAAGGAAGGAAGCTATCCATGGCCTTTAAAGCAGAGAATACTCAGCACAAAGGGGCATCTGTCAAATATGGATGCAGCCAGAACACTAGCTGAGGTTTTAAGGGGAAATGGAGAAATAGTGCTCTTAGGACACTTAAGCAAGGAGAATAATGTGCCTGAGGTAGCATATGATACAGTTAGAGAATACATAGAAGGATATGGATTCAGTGTACAAAAGAATATAACCCTTGACTTAACATACAGGGATAAAGCCAGCAAGGTATATATTCTTTAGTTGAATGGAGGAATGTACATGTATTATGAAAGGCCACCCAGAAGAAGTCCATTTTCCTATTTTATTGTAGCTCTAATTGGAGCAATAATAGGAGGTATAATTACAGCCTACATTGCACCTAACTACCTGTACGGTAAGCTTATACCAATGCCTGATATCTATAAGCAGAGCCCTGCACCTAAAACGACAGTACAGAACATAAATATAACTCCAAGCGATGAAATATCCGCCGTGCAGGCTGTGGCAAAAAAAGCCATGAGCTCTGTAGTAGGAATTACAATTATACAGGTTCAAAGGCAATTTATCTGGGAAACTGAAGTGGAAGGAATAGGCTCAGGGGTAATTGTTAATTCAAATGGATATATACTCACCAATTCTCATGTTGTAGCAGATGGAAAAGCCAAGAGCATAAATGTCCTGTTTGAAAATGGAGATACCATGGATGGCAGGGTTTTATGGAATGATTCCGTTTTAGACATAGCAATAGTGAAGGTCAATGCAACAGGCCTGCCAGTGGCAGATTTAGGTGATTCAGATTTACTGGAGGTTGGAGAAATTGCAGTAGCCATTGGAAATCCATTAGGTCTTGATTTTCAAAGAACTGTAACTGCCGGTGTAATATCGGGATTAAACCGTTCTATTAGAACAGAGGATGGCAATGTTATGGAAAATCTAATACAGACAGATGCATCCATTAATCCCGGCAACAGTGGAGGACCTCTTTTAAACAGCAGAGGTGAAGTAATAGGGATAAATACTGCCAAGGTACAGACTGGAGAAGGGCTGGGATTTGCCATTCCTATAAATATAATAAAGCCTATAATAAGCGAAGTAATAAGCACAGGAAGTTTTGAAACAGTTTATATGGGAATCTATGGTGTGGAAGTAGAGCTATATGAAAGAAAATATGGAGTAAATACTGGTGTTAATACAGGAATAATAATATTAGAGGTAGTTCCAGATTCGCCAGCAGATAAAGCAGGGATTGAACCGGGGGATATTATAGTTAAGATAGATAATCAGAATGTAGAAAACTTAAACCACTTAAAGAGGATATTATATAAATATAAAATAGGCGATAGGGCTGAGGTAACAATAATAAGGGATGGAAGATATAATATGATTGATATGGTTTTCTCTGAAGGTAGATAGTTTGGTAAAAATTATTGTATATAATACATTATTTTATGCTATTCTATAATTAAAAAACCTGGAGCTGATAATATGTATGTTGTATGTAATGACCATCTGGAGGATGCAATTGAGGATTTTGTAGAAGTATATCAGCAGCCTCCGGATATATATGAACTTGAAAAGGTATCCTTTACAGATTGGGCAAGTCCTCATAGATGTAACTACTGTGACAAGATGCCCAAGTATCTTGTGGTATAATGCTTGCAATTCACTGATTAATACGCAGAATAACGGAGGTTTAAGATGAGGTTATTATTGGTAAACGACGATGGCATACATGCTGAAGGAATAAATAAGCTGGCTATGGAACTTGAAAAGGAGCATGAAGTAATAATTGTTGCTCCTGATGATGAGAGAAGTGCCCAAAGTCAGGCGCTTACGCTTAGAAAGCCATTATTTGTTGAGGAAGTAAGCCTGGAAGGCATAAAATCCAAAGCATACAGCGTTTCAGGAACGCCTGCAGATTGTGTTAGAGTAGCTATGGCAAAGCTGTTGGATAAGCCGGTTGATATGGTTATATCAGGAATAAACAAGGGATTAAATGTGGGGATGGATGTGCTATATTCAGGTACCATATCTGCAGCAATAGAGGCTAATCTGTATAGAATTCCTTCTATAGCTTTATCTGCTCAGTGGGTAGATGGAAATGTTAACTATGAAACAGCTATAAGATATGGCAAGTTAATAATGGATAAAATGAAGGATGAGCTATTGAAGAATAAAATGATAATTAGCATTAATACTCCATATTTAGATGAGGATAGGATTAAAGGGATTAAGGTATGTAAAATAGGCGGAATAGTATATGATTATTACTTAATGGAAGATGGTGAAATAAAAGGACAATCCATATTTAAAGCAGAAGGCAGAGAAAGGCGTGAGCCTGAAGAGGGCACAGACAGGTTTTATATTGCCCAAGGGTATGTAACTATAACCCCTCTTCAGTACAACCTTACAAATTTCGATCTGATAGAGAAAGTTGAAAGCTGGTTGTAGTTATGAACATAAGAATAATTGGAGTAGGTAAGATAAAGGAAAAATACATACAGCAGGGTATTGTGGAGTTTGAAAAAAGGCTTAAAAGGTACTGCAATTTGGAGATAATAGAAGTAAAGGATGAAGAGGCACCGGAGAGCTTGTCGGAAAAGGAAATGGAAATAGTAAAAGAAAAGGAAGGGGAAAGGATTTTATCCAAAATTCCCCAAAATTCTTTTGTTATTTCCCTGGAAATAACGGGAAAGCAATTATCATCAGAAGAATTGTCGAAAAAAATGGAAGATTTAATGATTAATGGAATAAATGATATAACATTTATAATTGGAGGTTCCCTGGGCCTTTCTAAGGAAGTGTCAAAGAGGAGCCACTTTAAGCTTTCCTTCTCAAGGATGACCTTTCCCCATCAGCTTATGAGGCTTATACTGTTAGAGCAGATATATAGAGGATTTAAGATCATGAAAGGTGAGCCGTATCATCGCTAATGCAGGATTCCGAAATTCATGTGTTATGCTATAAGCAGATGAAAGCATAACACGGAAAGGAGTCCGAAATATATATGGGTAAGATAGCAATTTACACAAGAGTTTCATCAGAAAAACAAGCAGCAGAAGACAGATATTCATTGGCTGTTCAAAAAGAAAAATGTGTTTATTATCTTAAATCGCAAGGCTACAAAGAAGAAGATATGATTTTCTTCGAGGACGCAGGAATAAGTGGAACTACGATAGAACAGCGTGATGAACTAAAGGAATTGCTTAGGCAAATTCAAGAACCAAACAGCGAAATCGAAGGTATTTGTTGTTTCGATTTATCAAGAATAAGTCGTTCTATAAGTCATACTTTAGACATTTTCCGACTTCTAAAGGAGAAGGAATTAAAATTATTTACTGTTGATGGTGCATTTCAAGGGGATATAAATAGCCAAACAGCAAAAATTATGGTTTCAATACACAGCATGCTAAACGAGTTATATATCGACCAGTTGAGGGAACGTGTAAAAGCAGGAATGGAGAAGTCTGTCGCTAATGGAAATTATTATGGAGGCCCTGCACCTCTTGGTTATCGCTATATTTATATAAATGCTAAAACTGATGAAGTATTAACAGAAAAAAATCAAGAAAAAAGCACTAAAAGAAAAGATATAAAAAAGAAATTAGTCATTGATAAAAACGAAAAACCAATCATAGAACTAATTTTTCATCTTTTTACAAATGAAAAATACAGTATAAAAAATGTTGCACAATACCTTAATCTCAACGGCTATCGAACAAGGCAAGGTAAACAATTTGCAACCGCTACTGTTCAAAAAATTTTAGAAAATCCCGTGTATGCGGGTAGGCTATTCTGGGCAAAAAGAAAACAAAAGAAAAAAACAGACAATGGTGTAAGAGTATGGGAAAAAACTAGCATATACGATATTAATTTTTATGACTTACCAAAAGGGAATCATGAGGCAATCATCACTGAAGAATTCTTTCTTGAAACTCTTGAAAGGCTTCGAGGTAGAAGAAAAATACGAAAGAATCTCAACATGGCAGAAGCAATGTCATCTATAACAAAACAAGAGTATTTCGATGCACATAAAAAAATGTTTATTAATATACTTCGTTGTCCAAATTGTGGAGGTAAAATGACGTCAAGCCTGCAACCATCTCCTATCCTTTCAGATGGTACAAGAAAACCTGCAAAAGTTTATTACAAATGTTCAACATACAACGCAGGTAAAAATCTTTGTGATGGGTACTACAGTGTTCAGGAAGAAAGAGTTTTCAATTTAATAAAGGAAGATTTTTTTACAAGACTTAAAGAAGCGTTTACATTAGTTAAAGAATATCAAAATTATTTAAAGGAACAACATGGTGCTAATGAAGAAATGCTTTTCGATAAAGAAATAAATAAAATTAAAGATGAAATTAAAAATCTTGAAAAAAACGAAAGCAAACTTTTAACAAAATTAGATAACTTAATTAATATTCAATTAGAAGAAGAAAAAGGCTCTTTGAAGTATAATCGTATAGAAAAAATGATAAAAGAAACAGAAAAAGAGATTGAAGAAGTGAAAGAATTTCAAGAGGAACTACAAAATAGGATAATTCAAGCAAAAAAGCGAAGAGAAGCGTTACTTAGTGAGGCAAAGGAACAAGAAGAGTATGAAAATATGGAGGAGTATTTTAATTCACTTTCACTTCTTCAAAAAAGGCAACTTTTAGAGAAAGTCTACAGCAAAATTGTAATAGACACTATTTCAAATGCGAAATTTGGCCCAAAGAGACTGACTTTAAAGGAGGTTAAATATAATCAATACAGTAGCACATTTGGGTTATGTAAAATTCTAGGAGTGCAAGATTTCAAGCAGTTTAACGAGTATTTAAAAGAAAAAAGGAAAGAGGAACTTAATTTACTTGAACAGTATTATGGGGACGCAGAAGAGTATCTCAAAGAAATTGAGAAAACAAACAAAAGTGATAAGTTTTATAAGTATTTCAAAGAATTAGAAAAAGAAATCAAAATTGATGATGAATCAAAATTTATAGATGATTTTATAGAGAAAAATATGGGCTTAGATTTTGAGGAATTTGAAAAGCGATTTACAGAAGCATATAAAGCATATAAGGGATATAATAGGAATTATATTAATATGTTTTCGTAACTTTAAAAAGATTACTTGTTATTTATTCTTCATTTAAAAATTATACTTGACTTTAAGAATAATATTTTGATAGTAAATAAATGCCCATCACTAAGCAGGAATTAATCGGAATACCTCCAAAACTTAGTTTTAAACAAATATGCTTACCAAAATACGGTAAGCATATTTGTTCATAGATAATACCTGATAATAAATGTTGACCATATAATCAGTCTTATTTTGTTTTCTTTTTTAGTAAATTATCATCCAATAGGCTTCTTTGGATTAGCAGATACTTTTTAGTGTTAATACCTAATTTCTTATTAATATTTTTATTAGCCTTTAAATATATTAAGTCGTATTTTTGCATGATATCAGGTAAAGCCTTTCTGTATTCATATTCTTTTACTCCACGTCTTATATAGTTATTATCCACTTTTAATTTATTGTTTAGAATCATATCTTTAGTAAAGTACCCATAAGTTTTAATTTGATGAAGTATGAATAACTCTATTGCTTCTCTTATATTTCTACTTTTTTCACTATCTATTACATTAACTAAATAAATTTGATTTGCGAAATCTTCTCCAAAGCAGTTTTCAATAAACTTTTTGCTCATTCCTGTAATACTAAAATTATATTGAAGCATAACAAATGCCCTTTCATCTGCTGTTTTAAAAACATCATCACTATAGTAAGGTACAGTATAGAATGAAATCCCGTTTTGAGCATTTGCCTTGGAAATTTGCACAGCAGTTGCCCTTAAATTTTTGTTTACATGTTTATATGGGATTTTGTTTAGTAATCCCAAAGTACAAAATAAGTTTATATATTTATTTATATTTGTGACACTTTTATTTCTTTTCCCTGCTAGGTATCTGTTTGAAAAGAAAAATACACTATCTTCATTTATGCTGAAAAAGCGATTGACAATATTTTTTTTTCCAATTTCAAGGATATCTAATAAAACAGAAAGTCCAAATCTTAGAATACGGTTTAAATATGGAAAATCCCCTTTCCTTTCGCTAAGTTGGCATAAATGCGTTATGTTTCTTTCAAACTTTTTGTTCTGTTCATTTATCCAAGTTGAATCTTCTACTTTTATGTTAAAGTGTTCAATTAATTTCTTTACAGCATGAGAAGTATCGCTGTTTTCTGTTATTTTTACTACATTAATTATATCAACACCTTTTCCGCCGTTATAACAAATACAAGCAGGAGAATTGCAAAAGTACTTATACATCCCGTCATTGTTTTTTATAATAACAGCACTCGGATTATTGTCATTATGAAAAATGCATCTAAAGTTTTTTCCAGGTTTTGCATCAATGCCTAGATAATTTATTAAATCTTGCTGCTTCAAAAATTGAATTACTTCTTCGTATGGTAAGGTTATGGAAGAATATACTTTTTGGTTTATCTTCTTAGAATTGTTTACCTCAGTCTTTACTGAAATAGGTTTTATTATATTGCTTTTATTATCATTAGACAGTTCAGATATGTTACATCCTATTGCATTAGCAATATCTTCCTGAGTATATTTTTTATTTGTATTTAGATATATACACTTAATATAAAAAGGCTCATCAGGATTCTTTAAATGTTTATAATTAATTAACCTTAACACCCTATTTATATCCTTTACACTTATGTCAGCATGTTCTTTTCTTTCTTCACAAGCAGAGAAATAACAAATAAGTTTTTCCTGAAGCGGAGTAAATACATCTAAATTTTGAGGTTTGTCAAGGTCAAGAAGCCAATATACGTGAAAACCATTTTTGGTTTCTACGATTACATTTGGAGAAAGTATAAAAGTTTCTAGTTTTTTTAAAAAAGTAATTTTATATTTTTCTATTTCTGTTTTACTTCTGTATTCATAAACGGTTTTACCATCAGGGTCTTTGAAAACTTCCCCGTTAATTAATTTAGGGACTTTTCCAAAATCCATGTCAATAAAGTGGGCATTTATTCTTTTAATAGATTTCTTCTCATGACCTCCAGAATTAACTACAAAATAAATGCCATATCCTTGTTTCTGATATTTTTCAAAAACCTTTTGAATAAGCGGATATTCTAACTCGTCATCAACGGTTAATTTGCAGTCAAAGTTTTTGGCTATATGCTTTTTTTCCTGAATAAGTCTGAAGTATACTTTTTCATTTGGTTTTTTAAACACTAATAAAAAATCAAAATCTGAAATATTTAATGCTGGGCGGTTATTAATATCAATATTTAATTCCACTGTAACTAACTCCTCCTTTGCAGAAGGAGTCACTAAATGTTTTGTTTCACGAAAATTGTAATTTTCTACACCATGGCTATATTTATTTAACTTAAACGTATTGGCACAAAGTACTTTCCGCTTTAATTAGCGACTCCATGCCAGTTTTTTATGGCATTATATTTCCTAAATTTTAAAAATCAAATTTTTGAGACAGTTTTTTTATAAAAAGAGAAACAATAAGAACTTAACTATAAAAGCAAGGTCTTATTGTTTCTCTTTTTAACAGTTATATGGTTTTAAGCCCACTACTTTTGAAAATTATAATATATTTTACATAGGTTAAATAAAATTTTGGCTACAGAAGTGTAAATATCTATTTTATATTTTACTCCTTGATTGTATTTAGGACCAGATTTTTTTCAAAATTGACGTTATACTTATAAAATGAAATAGGAGGGATAATAATGGAATATATAGAGTTTGCAAATCGGATGATTCAGGATTTAAAAAGAGAATTTAAAGAAGTTAGGCTTGATGAAAAACATCATATATATTCTTTACGCTTTAATTCTGATTTTGGAGCATCTCTATTTTTTACAGAAAATATACAACAACAAATTAAAAAAAAGATAGGAACAGATATATTATTTTGTATGCCATCATGTCCTCGTTTTATTTGTACAGCATATGATGAACATATGTTAAATACTAATTTATATATACTGCGTCAATTAATAGATGAAGATGAGGATATAAACAAGATATCAAAAAATATATACAGAAGAGATG
>Ga0134096_1001551_pt1 | contig 17614 bp, 23 predicted proteins | sample 7_2taG_FD_94448 | JGI IMG/M metagenome (GOLD analysis project Ga0134096, IMG submission 94448) | Switchgrass degrading microbial communities from high solid loading bioreactors in New Hampshire, USA - 7_21_20_110_A3 metaG | ecosystem: Engineered > Bioreactor > Semi-continuous > Anaerobic >... | reverse complement strand
ATTAAGAAACGAAAAGCAATGGAAATTCTTCAAGTTGTTGTCCTCGGGATGCTGTTGGTAGCGCTCGGCACATTGTTTACCCTCCAGTTTTCTGATGGCATCTACGCTGCGGGCGAACAAGTGAATGATGCAGCAAACACTACTGCCAACGGTACTTTCGATACTATGAACAATATCCTCGAAGCTGAATCCGGCGGAGGGGATACCCAACCACCCGGCTCCGGATGCGCTGGCTCATTCTGCCCGCCACCGATTTCCCCGTGATTAATCAACCGTCGAAAGCACAGCCCAGATAAATAGGGCTGTGCTGTTTTATTCGACAAGCTGGTGAAGCACCACCCGCTGAAGTGGGTGGTTTTCAGGGCGCAGAATTGATAAATTTTGCTTGAATTGGCATCCATATCATTAGCACTCTTATAAGAAAGAGGGCGAACTATATGTTTACAAAAAAGCGAAATGCAATGGAAGTTTTTCAAGTTGTTGTTCGTGGGGTGCTGTTGGTAGCGCTCGGTGCGTTGTTTGCCACCCAATTTTCCGATGGCATTTATGACGCCGGTTCGCAAGCTAATGACGCTGTGAACACAGCCAGCGGCACTTTCGGCACAGTGAATACTATTCTTGAAGCCGAAACTGGCGAAGATGGTAGCTCGTCAGATTGTCCTACTCCGCCAGGCGGAGGAGATATACCGCCTTTATGTCCAAACTAAAATCTACATTCGCCGTCCTTGTGCTAATAACTCAATCAACCAAGCAGCCTTTTTATGCAGGCTGTTTGGTTTTATCGTCATGACCTCTGCGAAACCACGTCCGAACCCGGAATCGCTTCCAGTTGATAAACCTTGACCTTTTCCCCGTCTTTCAGCCTCGTCCATTGTACGTTTTTCAGGACAAAATGTGTGCCGCGCGCCAGCATAACTTCCGCTTCGCCCGGATATTCGGGAAAGGAAACGTTCGAGCCTTCTTCCCACACATAATCCATATATAGTCCCTTCGTTCCGGGCGGAATGTTTATCGTGACAAAGACAATTTCCCAATCGCTTTTCTCGGCGTCCAGTTCTCTGACGCAAAAATAATCGTCCAGAAAACGCTTGCCGGCCTCTTCCCAAAGCGTTGTGGACGTGTAACCGTCATCACAGACCACATCTCCAACGGATGCGTTTTCCAAACCGTGAAAAGATTTTGCGTAGCAGGCACGGAAAGTATGGATGCGCATCGGGATGACACACCGGCTGAGAATACGGTCTAAATTTTCCACATCGCTTTCGTACTCGAAAGCTTGACCGCTGTTCGAACGGAGTTCCGTGTTGATTTCGTAGCTCCATTCGTTCTTGTAGTCATCCAGCGTCCCCAAGTCATTTTCAGACATGGCAGAAAGCATACTGCCGAAGTGTTTCGCCGCCCACTCAGCAATTTCGCACTGGTTCAACTGGCGAAAAAACATCTCCGGTGAAAATGTCGTTGTGCCGCCAGATTCCTTATTCTGCTTATCTGCACTTTTACCTTCAAGCCCACAGCGCATAGGGATTCTCCCGACTGGTCATTTCCAAAAAGACGAAAAGGGGATGATTCCATGTTATACAGGTAATAAGAAAGGATAGCAATATGCTATTATGCTGTCCTCTGATTCCATGACTATTTTGATTCTATGATTCGAAGACCAGCCATTAAAGAGCAATCTCAAAAATTGACCAATCTATCAAAACCGCCCATTACCGCCCTTCTGATAAAAGACTCATTGAATCGGATACCTTCAATCTATCAAACTCTTTGATTCCTGGACGATTCGTTAATTAAGATATTAACGCCAAAATACGAAGCAGCTAGCTTTTTACCGGAATTGTCACGAATATTGCCGAAACAGACAAAATCAAACAGCTTTGCTGTACGATTTCAACAAAAGTTCTGCCGTTTTGACGAGCCGGAATTTCCCCCCAAATATAATTAGTATAAAATAATGCGCGTCCCATCCGTGCGACAAATTCTCCACTAAGCTGGCGTTTTTTCAACCCAAACGTCAGCCCGGCACGATGTTCCTGCCTTGATAGCGAACAAATGTTCTGATAAAATCAAGGAGGAGCGCCGCTATGCTAGAGTCGCTGCGAGACCTTTTCCGACAACTCGCCACCAATCCGCCGCCGCAAACCGCGCCGGGGGATGATGGTCTGCTGTGTTTGAACTTACCGCCCGAAATGACAGAAGCCCTGAACACCATCTCCATCCGGGAAAACGTTCCGGTGGACGAGCTGGCGGCTGACCTGCTGGCATGGGCGGCTCATCTGCGGCTTACCGAGACAGATAAACTTGTCTATTGGCATATGCTGACCCGGCGCGAACAGCAAGCCGCTGCGCTGGCCTGCATTGGCTACAAAAACAAGGAAATAGCCCGAAAGATGGGCATCACGGTGGAAACTGTCAAGGCACATCTGTCAAACGTCTATCAAAAATTCGGAGTACAGACGCGCGGGCAGCTTGCCATGCTGCTGTCCGACTGGGATTTCTCGGCTTGGGACGTGCGCTGGCAGACCGGCAGTCCCCTTCACTTTTTTCAGGATAGCGCCGGTGATAGTCTGCCATGAATAGCACTTGACGACAACAGGCGAAAAAAACGGGCAGTTTTCGGCGATATAGGCATAAGCATCGCGAACGCCAGCCGGAGCATCCTGTTTCATCATCGCCTGCGCCGCTTCGTCAGGATGGCTGCAAACGATGCTCGGCGGTTCACCGGGGGGCGTAGAGAGACGGCGGCATTTCTTCATACACATCCCCGGATTTATAAAACTGGCAGTGTTTTCCCATGCTGGCGATTTTCCTCCACGTTCACGATGCCAATTTCTATAAATAGTAAAATTTATTAAGTGAAATTTGTCAATAAAAAATCCGGCATCAAAGCCGGATTTTTCAACTCAGGAAAACAGCCGCTTCAAAAAGCGCAGGAATTTCATCAGTTCAGAATAATAACCAATCTTGCGTTTGACACGTCTTTCGGCATTCTTCGCCGCAGTTTTCGCAGCGGTAGTATTCTGCCCGCGCCGGGATTTCTTCACCCCGAATGTTGATTATTTCACGGGCGAAAATATGCAGAAGGTCTTGTTCCCCCTCGCAGCTTGGGCAGAACTCCCTTTCCTTTTGGGTGCTAATGATTTCATTTTCCATAATGCCTCCATGCAGTTACCAAAAGCGAGGTTGCACACCGCCATCCGCAAACAGCTATTTGGATGATGGTGGATAACGCTGGTCGTTTCAGCAGTGTTTTTTATTTCCTCTCAACAAAATTTGTTTTCTTATATTTATTATAGTGTATTATCTTTGCAAAAGCCAACAGGTTCGCATGAATCAACTTTTTTAAATAACCGGATTAAGATTAGAAAACTGGATTGCACCCTTTTTTGAAAATTATACACTTGACAGGTACACAATTATGAATTATATTAAATACAAGCGTAGTACATAATTACCACATAGGCAATTTTTCTTGAGATAAGGAACATCATGAAAAAGAAAAATGCCGCTGCCGAAACCGTGCTGGTTCTCGAAGAACCTCCCGCTGAAATTGGGAAGCGACGTGGGCGCAAAAAATCAGCGCAGAGGGAATACGATGAACAGCAAGAGATGGTCAGAGAGCTGGGCATTGATACCTCTCGTCTCAAGAGAATCAGTTTTCAGCTTAATACACTGCGCAAGCACGGCGTGCTGGTTGACATTTCTATTCGCGGTACGCATATGTTTACCGGCACGGCAGATAAACTGGAAATTGGTATTATCAACGGTTCTAACCGAGACCGCCGTTATTCCAGCCCACGCAAATACTACATTCCCAAAAAAATAATTGACGAACTCAATTCTGTAGAAACACAGATGAGGAACTCCCTGCGCAACAATTCATATAGCGTCCGTGGGTTCTATCCGTTTGTGTGGGTTCCTAGCAAAGCGTTTTTGGGGTGGCAGGAAGAATGGAACCGTCTCAAAGTGCGCTTTGAAGAAATCAAAGCTAAAATTTTGGCGAATTATGATGAGTACCGCAGCATGTTGATGCAGGAAATCGCTGCGGGTGCAAAAGAAACGTGGGATACCTTCCGTGAAGATGAAGTCTTACGGGGGATTGAATATCGCGGGCAGGTCTATCACAGCGAGGCGGCCTATGTTGATGCGGTCGTGGAAACAACCTTAGCAAAATTCCCGACCGTCGAAAAAATTCAAAATGAACTGGTTGCCGATTGGGTGCCCGGCTATATTGTCCATGATGTTGACATCGCCGTAGAACAGGCACGGGCGCTTGAAGTTCAGGCGAAAATGGAAGCCAAGCTGCGCAAGCAGCAAGAAGAACTTGAAAGGCAGCGAGAACTTAGCCAAATCGAGCTGGAACAAAAACGCATAGAGCTGGAAAAACAGCGCAAGGAACACGCCGCCATGATGCAAATCGTGCGGGAACAGCTCGAAAAGCAGTTGTCTGAAATGGAAATGCCCCTGAACGAAATCATCAAAGCACTGCGCGACCGCATTGCCGAGCTTGCGCAGGAGATGATTGATTCCATCCGTGAGAACGGATTTTTGAAGGGGCAAATCGCAAAAAAGGTCGAAGAAATCCTAAAACTGTACAATTCGCTGGCGCAGTTTGATGACGATGAGCTTTACAGCCTGATTATGGAGGTGAAGCAGCTCATCGGCCCGGTCGGGAAAGCACGCACCCGGAAATCTCCGCCGCGAGACATCAATGCAATTGTCAAATCCTTAAAAGATATTGTCCATCTCGCGGACAATGAAGAAAGCATTCGTAAGGCAGGACACCGCGCCGCCTTCATCGAACTTGATTAGCCGGAGACAGATGCGATGAACACCAAGCAAGCTATCGAGACCTTAGACCGTTGTATTCGTTCTCGCTACCCCATTATCGGGGTGCAGAGTCACGAAGAAAGACGAGTTCTCGACGGCATCCTTGAAATCGCCCAAAAGCGCAACCGGATTGTATACACATGGTCGCTCACGCGCGGCCTGGTTATGTGCAAAACGGCAGAACATCCTGAATCACCGCTGAAGTTCGACACTAAACGGCGGTTGACTGACCCGGTGAACGCCCTGGACGAGGTTTACACACAGGTTGAAAACCACAAGCGGGATGTACATGCCGACCACTCGTTGAAATTCCTGTTCGTTTTTATCGATTTGCACCACATTATGCAGGAAAGTGCGCTGGTGGTACGTTACTTGCGAGACATCGCCACTCTGTTTGAGTCCACTCCGCACAATCTCATCCTGCTGTCGCCGGAAATCCCCATTCCGAATGACCTCGAAAAGACCATCTACTTGATGGACTGGCCTTTGCCGGACGCGAATGAATTGCGCGGTATTCTAGAAGGCGTACTGGAAGACCTCGTAGATGAGGTAATCATCGACCTGAATGCCGACAGCAAAGAAGCCATCGTTCAGGCAATGCGAGGGCTGAGCGCGTTTGAGGCGGAAAGCGCCCTGCTGTCAGCTATCGTTGCCACCGGAAAGGTCTCGGCTGACATCACGTCCCGCATTGTTGCCGAGAAGCGACAAATTATCAATAAAGCGAAAGCCTTAGAGTTTTTCGACCAGACTGTTACGATGAACGATGTCGGCGGTCTGCGGGGCTACAAAGAATATTCCCGGCGTAAACTGATGACTTTTACCGATAAGGCACGCAAAGCTCACGTGGATATGGCGCGCGGTGTGGTCATCGTCGGCGTGCAGGGTACAGGAAAAAGCCTTGCCGCAAAAGCGACGGCTGGCGGCAAACTCCCCCTTCTGCGGCTGGACGCTGGCGCTCTTATGGGTAGCCTTGTCGGGCAGAGCGAACAGCAGACCCGGCAAGCGCTCCGCATTGCCGAAGCTGTCGCCCCGTCAGTCCTATGGATTGACGAGATGGAAAAGATTTTTGGTGATACCTTCGGGGAGTTGGACGGCGGTACGTCTGGGCGGGTGTTGGCGACCGTGCTGACATGGATGCAGGAAAGAACCGCACCAGTCTATATTGTCGCCACATCTAATTCAGTCGAAAATGTCAAACCAGAACTGCTGCGGCGATTCGACAACATTTTCTTTGTCGACCTGCCAAATTTCTATGACCGGATGGAAATTTTCCGCATTCATCTGGAAAAACGAGAGCAGAACGTATCCAAAATTGACCTCGATGCGCTCGCCGCCCGCACGTGGGGATTTAACGGCGATGAAATCGAAAAGGTGGTGAGAGAAGCGCTCGAAACTGCCTTTATTGAAGGTCGGAAGATGAGTACGGAACTGCTGATGGAGAGCGCCAATAAAATCGTGCCCATCTACGAAACGATGCGAGAACAAATTGAATCTATTCGGAAATGGGCAGAGCAAGGCCGGGCGGTGTATGCATCGGCACCGCTGGAAGAAAAAGACGCCATTCCCATCCCGATTTCATCTGGCGAAGATGGGCGTGGGCGTGGTCGCAGGAAGAAACGACAGGTTGAACTCTAAGGAGAGGAGCAAGCGATGTCAAAATACAAAGTTATCAATACACAGTTCAAAAACGCCAGAAGCATCCTGAATGCTCTGGAAGACCTTGAAATTCAGCCTGACGTGGCTGAAGATGTGTACCAGCTGACTTTGCATCTATTTGGCTATCAGGGCGACTTGCGGGCAGAAAAGGCGAGCATTGCCGTTCGCCGGGCGGATGTCAACAAATGGTCGGGCGGCTGGAGTAATGACATCGGGTTCGCCTGGAACGAAGAACAGCAGGTGTTTGATGCTATCGTGAGCGAATACGATGAACGAAACGCCGGTTGCACCCGGCTGATGAACAAAATCCGCCAGCGGTATGCTTATCACGAAATAAGCGAAAAAGCCGCTGAACGCGGGTACACAATTGCCGCTGAACAGGAAGTGGATGGGGTAATCCACTTATCCTTTGCGAAGCGGTACTAAAAGTGGGAGGCAGTGATGGCAGGCACGCAACACACAATCGAAATCAAGATTGCCCCAGATGGGAAAATCGAGGGCGAAGTCCAAGGCATTTTCGGGCCGGAGTGCGAAGAAATCAGCAAATGGCTGGATGAACTGGGACTGGTTGAACTGGACGAAAACACACCCGAATATTATCAGGTTCACGCGAAGAACCAGCAACAGGTACGGCGCTACTAGAATGGATATTCGCATTCACTCCATCCAGACGTTTTCGCTGGTGGACGGCCCTGGGCGAAGGACAGTAATTTTCGTTCAGGGCTGTCCTCTGGCCTGTAAGGGCTGCCAAAACCGCCCGCTGTGGGACTTTGCAGGCGGTGCGGTTTGGTCTGTGCCGGAACTGGTCAAAACCGTTACCGGGCAGGCGGAGTTTACGGGCGCTGTAACCATCAGCGGCGGCGAGCCTTTCGCACAGCCGGCCTCCCTGCTGGAACTGGTGCGCCAGCTCAGGGCGAATGGCGCTAAACACATCCTTGTGTACAGCGGCTACACGTGGGAAGAACTGCACCAGCCCGAGCATCCCGCCTATCCGGTTCTCCCGGCTGTTCTCGCTGAAATCGACGTTCTCGTGGATGGACGGTTCGTTCTGGAACTGGATGACCCCTTTATTTCGTGGCGAGGTAGCCGCAACCAGCGTGTTATCAACGTCCCAGCCACGTTGAATACCGGCAAGCTGGTATTGATTGACTGGGACGCCCCCCAAATCAGCATCGCTGAAGAGGGGGAAGTTTACCTGCCAGTTGGCATGGCAAACCTTTTTAGCAATATTGGAGCAACTTATGACACCCGACGATGTGGACAGACAAGAAGAACTTGATACCCCCGAGGATAGCAAAAGACCGGCGAAAGAAGGCAAGTCCTTCCGTCTTTCTAAGGAGGCCATCCGTCAGCTTAAATGGCTGATAGAACAAACGGGGCGAAGCGAGTCTATGGTTGTAGAACTTGCGCTGGATTATTATTACCAGCAGATTCAAGCAAATCTGATGAGCGAGAAGTGACGGTAACAGTTAAATCAAAAACAGCCATCCTGCCGGTGGCTGTTTTTGATGCTATTTCGGATGGTCAAAAGGTTGAGCTGCTATTTTTCGGGTACTTCTCGCACACTGCTCGGACAACACGGGACGTTTCCGCATAGTCGTTGAGACGTTCTTCCGGCAGTTCTTTCAGCGCACTCAACACTTCCCGATAAAAGTCATAGGCGGTGTCTGGCGGCAGCCGGAGACCGTAATTGTTGATATGCTCGAACTGTGTCTGGCGCAAAAACCGGGCGTTGAAATCGCCGCTAAACTCCCGCATCGGCGGGACGAGCAATTTTTTCACCTGGTTGAGATAGCGGTCAGCCCGCGTGCTCGACTTAATTTCCTGCACTTTTTGGGCATGACAGGCCGGGCACAGGTAGCGATTGCCGTTTGCGATGACCAACGGTGCAAAATAGCGCCAGCCGTAAGCCGTTCCTTTGGGGATGGACGCCTTACAGGAAGCGCATTTGACCTTGCGCTGGTTGATGGTCTCCTTACTGTACCAGTGAAGCGGCTCAAAAGTCGCCTGAAATTCGTCATCCCCCATTTCTGCCGCCCGCTCGTACAATTCATCCGGTATGCTGCCGCGAACTTTCTGGGCGCTGTCGTTGGGGGATGAAACCGGCTGCTGGACTTCCTGCCCGCCCTCGCTTCGAGTTTTGTCGTTTGCCTGATGACAGGCTGCGCCACAAGTCATTCATGCCTCCTGCTTTGTTTCTAACAAGACGCCCAGCGCGCGTTGGGCGTCAGTTTTTTCTTGTTAGCGGGCTGTGGCGGCATTAAGTTTTTGCAGCAGGATTTTGAACGCCTTTTTCTGTCCGTCCGTCATTTGCCCAACACCCCGGTGCAACAACTCAATCAGGTTGCATTTCGCCATATCATCGATGCCAGCGCTCTGTCCGATTTTCAGCAAGCTGTCAATCTCCTGTTCGGTCAAGCGGGCATTACGCGGGTCGTAAACTGGCGAATATTCCGAAAACCGGTTTTTACACGCCCCAGCAATCGTAACCGTCATGATTGAACGCAGCAGCGCATTCCGGCTGTCATCGCTGATATAGGTCGCCGCCATTTCTAGATACGGTTCGCAAATTTCCGGGTGAGCCGCCCGGATTACAACGCTGTGGAGAAGGTAATTCGCAGCGTCCTGTTCATCATCCGGGTTGTCACTCAACAAACCGCTGGCAATCAGCGAAAAGATTCCCTTTTCAATTCTGGATTCAAACGCACCCAATAAGGGGTGTGTACCATTTCCGAATTCTTGAAGAATGTTTTTGGGTGATTTGGGATGGGTCAAGCAATTGTTCATGGTCACTCTTTCAAAAATGGCTTATCGTCAATTTAAAACAATCAACTGTGTACAACTTCAATGCGCCCACGCGGGTGGCGTTTGAGGTACAGGTTGGCATAGAAACCTTCACAACCCTGTTCATAAATCCGGTGTAGGACGGTTTTCCCGCCATCAGTCGTAATACGCTCCACCAGCAAACAAGTCCGCACGGTCTTGCGCCGGTTGTACTTCCGGGGCGTAGCCCAATCATAAAACTTCTGCCACGCCTGTCGGCGGGCTTTCTTCACTGACCGGGAAATGCCGGTGAAGGTATGCGGCGCAAAATCCACATCTATAACAAAGATATTGCTGGTGCTGGCTTCGGCTGTAATTTCGACTATGTACATTATTCCCTCACCGGAAGTTGTTTTATACTTATTATACTTATTCCGATAGATTTGTCAAGCAGTAACAAAAGGCATCTTTATTATAGAAAATGGATTTATAATTTTTATTCAAACGGTGAATAATTTTCCAACGAGGCTTTTTATGCGCAAAAAGCTCAAACAAATCAACGGCGAAAGAAGAACATTTCGGGGAACATTTGAATGTTTCGGGACAAAAAACGGTTGGAAGGGAGAAATCGTTCCAACCGTTCTGCTGGTCAATATCACTACGCCGGATGGCGAACTGCTGGCCGACCATTTGTGGTTCAACCTGACCAAACAGTTTAAAGCGCTCGACCTGCAACCGGGCGATATGATTGAATTTGACGCCAGAGTCAAGCCGTACACCAAAGGCTACTTCGGCCGGCGCGAGGATGTCTACAAACCGATTGAGACCGACTATAAGTTGAGCCATCCGACCAAAGTCCGGCTCATCAGCCGGAAGGCGGCGACTTCTTCTGAGGCTGCGGGAACACCACAACCGTGATATGGTCGGGCGGCGAATCATAGCCGCCCTGCACGATTAAACCATCATATCCCTGCTTCAAGAAATACCGCGTCAATTTCGCAGAATTTTCTTTGGATGGCTGGCTGACCGTCTGGAATTTTTCAATCAAGCCCAACGCTTCCTGTACAGTCAGCACCTTCGGATTTTGCAGCTCAACCACCGTTTCAGTGAGTTTTCCGTAGGCTTGAGCGGTGGCGCGGCTGGTAGAAAAATAGCGTCCAATGCCTAAATCACCGGGGTCAGCGGGCGCATTCGAGATGCCCCGGTAAACGTGGATGACCGCCCGCTTCCCGGTCTGATATTTTTCAAACGATTTTCGCCGGAGCTTTTGGAGAAAACACCCACCGTTTGAATTAGTTTCTTTTTTGCACGTCCTGAGTTTTCCGTTGCAGTTCATGTCACAACCTTCAGTGAAAACACAACGACCAAAACAACACTGCCAGATTTTCGATGGTTATCTCACTTCCCCAAACTAATGGATTTCAAAAACCTGTCTACTCGCAGAGAATTAACCAGACCGTGCAGGTGCATCGGGTCAACCGCTCCTACGATATAGCGGTCACGAACAAAGGTTATTGGCAACGACTGTATATCAATATAGCTCGTTCCATTGCCAAAGAGCAATCGAGCTTCTTCGGTGCGCTTTTCAATGCAAGCCGTGTCCAGCTCTGGTTGGATTTCATAGGCGATTTGTTCGGCAATCTCTTGCGTAATGTCGCCCTGCACTTCACCCAACCGCATCAGGTATTCCAGCGATTGTTCGGGTGTCTGGAAACACTGGCTCAGGCTGATAACCGTTATATCCCGGTCGGAAGCCGCGCTCAGCGGGTACAGGACGACCCGGATGCGAAAATCGGTCTGCTTTGCGAGATAAGCCAGATTTTCCTGGATGTATTCCCGGTTAGCGGAACAGTTGGTGTCCAAAAATACGGTGATAGTATCTTGCGCCAATAGGTTCCCGTTGTCATACGAGGAGCGGAAGCTGCTGTAAACACTGCGGGTGGTTTTCAACATCACCGGCAGTTTATACCAGCGCAATGGGTACAAGGTCTGCACCGCAATAACAAGGGCAAGCAGGATGCCTGCCGCAGCCAAAAGGTAATTTACTACACGATTTGCTGTTTTCGCGTTCAAATTCCATTCTCCTAAAAAATCTTCTATTTTTTGACGATTAAATCGACAATTTTTCAATTCATCTGGCGTCGTGGGTGAAATTTTGGCAAAAGCAGCCGAATATAATACAAAATCTATCCAGAACCTTGATGATTTCCTGCTGTGAAATTATAATTATTATACTTTTGTGCTAATAAATAGAGAAATAAACATGATGCGAACAACAAGCCAATGGAAACGGACGCTGCTGGGCGTGATGGCGCTGGTTATTATCTTCAGCCTGCTTACGCCTGCCCGTCAAAGTGTTTTTGCCAACACCGGCGAAGATGCCCTCATCGATGTGATGGTCGTGTTTGACCAGCCTGCTGTTTTCGAGCAGGTCTCTCTGCCGTCAGACAGCGAGATGAGTACGGCGAAAATCGTTTCACAGGTCGAAGCGGCTGTAAAACGCGGTCAATTCAACACCATCCGGCAGATTGAACGTTCTATCCCCGTTGAGGTACAGCACACCTTCACGCAGATTCTCAACGGCGCAGTGATGACCATTCGCGCCCGCGATTTCGATGCGCTGTCGCTCCTGCCGGGGGTAGATATGGTCGTACCGGATTTGATTGGAGAGATTGCATTATCTGAAAGCCTTGCCCCCATGCGCATTCCAGAGCTGGCGGAAATGCAGGATGCACAGGGCAACAAGCTCACCGGCAAAGGGATTACGGTCGCCATCCTTGACAGCGGGATAGATTACACTCACCCCAACCTCGGCGGTTGTTTCGGCGCGGGCTGCAAGGTCATCGGCGGATATGATTACATCAACAAAGATGCTGACCCAATGGATGACTACTATCAAGGTGGTCACGGGACGCATGTCGCCGGGATTGTGGCATCAGACCACGAAATTTATCGCGGCGTTGCCCCGGATGTGAAACTGCTAGCATATAAAGTCTGCGGGGCAACAGGTTCTTGTTCTTACAACAGCACAATCGCGGCGCTTGAACAGGCGGTCAAAGACGGGGCGGATATTGCCAACCTGAGCATTGTTTTCGGCACTTTGCCGGTTCATGACCAGGTTTTCGCTCCGGTTATTCATGCCGTTACCAACGCCGGATTGGTCGTTGTGGCGGCGGCCGGAAATGAAGGCAGTGCCAGAGGTACGGTTCGTGCCCCTGCCCAATATGAAGATGCCATTGGTGTGGGGATGGTGACAAAATCGGCCCTGCTGACAAACATATCTTCTCGCGGCCCGGTTTATGGCTATGTACTCAAGCCAGATATTTTGGCTGTGGGTGAAAATGTTTACTCCGCGGCTTATGAAGGCGGCTTCATCCCCCATAGCGGAACGAGCATGTCCGCTCCGCACGTTGCCGGGATTGCTGCGCTGCTTCTCCAGCTCCACCCGGATTGGACTACGGCTGACATCAAGTCGGCTTTGATGCAGACCGCCAGCAGTGTTATGGATGAAAAAAGCGTCACTCCACCATTTCTTTATGATACCGGGGCTGGGCTGGTTCAGGCTGACCGGGCGGCGAATACTCAAATACTGGTTAATCCGGTTTCTGTCAGCCTTGCCATGCAGACGGGCGGTTCGTTGGATGACTACCGGGAATTGACCATCAGGAACATCACTGATTCCCCGCTGACGTTTTTCATTCTTCCTCCCTGGTTGGATGGTCTGATGGTGGAATTTGACCCGCCTGTAGTGACCATTCCGGCACAAAGTACGGTGACGGTCAATGCACACTTTTTGGGGAACGCCGGTGACATTATCTCAAATGAAGAAAACTTGCACGGCGGATTTATCCTGCTGGCAAATCCAGAAGAAGGCGGAGACCCTTATCGAATTCCGGTCGGTCTCGCTGTGTTGGACGAAATTCCGGCGACGCCGGTTATCCCGCCACTAACTCCAACACCGGAACAGCCTACACCAACCTCAACCGTTGAACCACCGGCACCCACGCCGACACCGACCCCAAAACCAACGGAATCGCCGGTGCCGACCACAACAGCGGTTCCCACAAAAGACCCCGTGCCAACCTCTACCCCGCAAATGGTCAACATCGTGTATATACCTCTCGTGCGCCACAAATAATAGCGAAAGGCGGTCATCAGACCGCCTTTTCTTTTCAGGGCGAATAACCAAGCACGTCCTGCGGCTGGTGGCTGTGGCTGGTGAAAATGATGCTTTTTTTGCCGGGCGCAAAAAGCTTAATGCCGCAGTAGCCGTTCCAGACCGGGCGTCCTTGCTCGACAGTGATACAACGTGTCAACAAATAGCTGCGCCACGACCACAATTCGCCGTATATCTTTTGATTCCATGGAAAAACTGCCTTGCAATTCCGTCCAAACTGCGGGTCGAGCTGGTCAACCGACTGGATAATGTAAACATAGTCCAAAAATAACGGCATATCGAGGGAAATTAGCCCGTCGCTTTGTTCGGCCTCCGGCAGCACCATGACAAGTGTCTCCCCCATTTCTTTCCGGGCATGGGCGGCTTGCAGGATGAAACGTTTTTCGCGGTCAGAAAATCCCCCATCCCACTTGCCGTAATAAAACCGCAGTTTGGTTCTCCCGCCCATGCGGTGCAAGGTCGCCCGCATTTCAATTCGCTTATTTAAATAAGCCAATGCAAGCGCGTCCAAAATGCCCCCTTGCTGGAAATCAATGAGTTCGATAAATGACGGAAAATCCAGCACAATCCGGTGCGGTTCAACTGCTATTTGCCGGATGCGGAAAGTATTTACCCGGTAGCCCTGTTCCCGAATTATGGATTGAATTCGTTTTAAATGATTCATCCCCGCCCCCGTCTGGTAAAGTTTTGTTAATCAGACGATTGGCGAGGATGAAAAACTGTTTCAAATGTAAATTACAGGTCAAACGCCAAATTGAAATGGCGGTACTCCGCCCCGCCAGTACGATTCAACAGGCTGTTTTGCAAATAATTGCGCATTGCGGAAATATTTTCCCGGCTGCGCACGGGCTTCAGTTCCCCTTTCCACGCCCGGCCGCCTTCGTACATTCCAACGTTCCACGTGCGCACTGTCCAGCCATTTTCCCGGAAATTATCCAGAAACGAAAAATAATCATAATCGTGCGGAAAAATCCTTTCCGCCAAAGGAGGCGTTGTGGCGACCCACCCGCGAGGGAATGTCCTGACCACAATGCCATCATAAGTGCGGCATACGTCCACGCGCACCACTTCACCGCGCAGCGCCCGAGCATGACGAAGCGGGTACGGATATTCCCGGACAGCGAACCCAGCGTCATGCAGGCAGTCCATCAATTCAAGCAAAGTGCCCGCCAGGATGCAATGCGTTTCATCCGGGGCGGATTTTTCCAGCCAGCCCCTTTTCCACAGGCTCACGCGATAACGCCCGGCTGCCATCGTCTCTAGGATGACCTTTTCGACATCCAAACCAACAGCAATTCCGCCCAAGTTCGTTTCACAGGCGGGGCGGTTCACCAGTTCCAAAACATGCAGCATTTTTTTCTCCGCACAAAATATTTTCATTTTTATTCTAATACTATTTATATTAATAGTCAACGTTTATTGGCGGTTGTTCTAAATATTGGTATAATTTTTTTTTAGAACGTAAATTCTATAGGACGTTTATCCTGAAATTGCGAGGATTTATGCTGGATTTCGCACTCATCAACGCCAAACTCCTCGAATCGGCGCGTATCAGCGCCTTTCTTCTGGAAAAATCCCGTCAGGTTCAACCCGTCCTCTGGTCGGCGTTGGAACGAACCGCCGAGGACTGGAAAGATGAGTCGTCCATTGTCCGGCAAAAAATCCGGGAAGCGCAGGCTGCGCACCGCCTGCCGTCCGCAAAAGACCAGTTCAAAACCGCCTAAAAGCTGATGAAACCAAAAAACGCCCGGAAAGGGCGTTTTTTAATTAAAAATAGTGAGTAGCGATTTATCATGTCCGACTGGTGGACGCCCGTTCCACCACCACTTCTGAGCGGGACGGTCTGAAAAAGTTCCGGTGCTGGCAGGCTTCACCGGCAGTAAATAAAGCCGGGGAATAATCGTTCTCGAAATTCTGCGCGCCGAGCTGGATAGATTGCCAGTTTGGAAGCCGCTGGAACGACTCGGATTGTGCCATCTTCGCCAGCGCATCGACCAGGCAGCGCATGAAAGGTTGTTCCAACGGAATCGCATCGAAGTTGCCGAAAACTACCCGCTTGTCGCCACTGACATCGATAAACGGGATGACCGTTGTGTCAGCGCCGAAATACCGGAACATTTTCTTCAGTTGCGGTATTTCAGCAATAAACCACAGATGGCGCTCAGACTGAGGAATAGCTATATTTTTGGTGCGGATGTTTTTCAGCTCCGTTTCACCGGAGACATAGCGTTGCCATTCACGCAGGCACGGATTTTTGATTTGGAAGTGATAAGTGAATTCGTCCGTGTCGAAGCCAAAATCGGACAGGAAAAGTTCCGGGCGAGCTTCGATTCGGGGGTTATAAATATCGATGTGCAGCACGGCCTTGCCTTGTAGGATACCAGCATCAACAATGACTGATGCTATCTCCTCATCCTGACCGAGCTGGCTGGCGACCTGCCCCACCTGTTTCCCGAAGGACTCAGCCAGTTCTTGCGCCGATTGCTGCAAGTTGATAAAACGCAACCTCACAGCTTTTCTCCTATAAATCCTTATTGCAAAAAATAAGGAAAAATATTTATTTTTTGTACTATTTAATTATACTATATCGTTGCAAAAGCTGACTGTTTATAGCATATTTTACAAGCATGTTGTACTTTTTTCGTAAAGAATGCGTTATATTCTCCTGCTTCTTAGGGAGCTTTCTCTGTCAACAAGGCTATTTTGTGCAAATGCCGCCCTTTTCGTCATGCAAATAACGGTCAATTTATCCTATTTATTTCCCCTTTTTATCGATTCTGCGCCCTGAAAACCACCCGCTTTAGCGGGTGGATGAAAGGGCGAGCGCAAAAACAATGATTGGACAAAATTGAAAAATTTGAGCTATAATCGTCTATTAAATATGGTCATCCTAAAGGCGATGAAGTTTGAAGAAGCACTAACTAGGGCGGGAAGCGCCCGAAGTCACGCCGAGGGAGTGAATGTAAGCCCCATCGCAAGGTGGGCTGTTCACGCTGAACTCGGAAGCCACCTGCTTTAGCGGGTGGTGCTTCACTTCATCCTGGGAAAGCGTACCCATCATTATTGTCATTTATTGGTGCGCTTTCCCCGTTTAAACATAATATTGTTGACAAAATGTTGACTTTAAATATAATTAATCGCGTAAAACACAAAAAGGAGGAGATTAATCGCATGAAAAACCAAAAATGGATTTGGGTAATCGTTGTTGTCATGCTGATGGTCACGTTGGCTTGCGGCTCATCGTCTAATGAGGGCACGAAGGTCGATGAAAAACCAACTGCTGCCGAAACAACGAAAGCTCCTACCCCCACCATGACGGTCTATTCCATTGGTGATGTCATTCAAGTAAAAGAGCATTCCATCACGCTCATTGAGTCGAAACTTACCGGGAATGTTCTTCAGGCGACTTTCCTCGTCGAGAACCACGGGGATAGTGACCTGAATGTTAGTAGCCTTGCCAGCTTCACCGCTAAAGACTCAGAAGGCACGAAGCTCGAACAGGAATATTTCGACTGTGGCAGCAGCAGTTTAGACGGCAAAGTTCTGCCCGGCGACAAGCTGCGCGGTTCCATTTGTTTTAAGGGTGTCAAGCCCGCCTCGACAGTACGCATTTATTATGAAAGCAGTCTGTTCGGCTCGGGGGCGACGGTTTGGGAGCTGAACACCAGCCAGCTTGGGAAAGTGGAAGCCCCTGCCGAAAGCGAAACGGATGCGGGTGAAGAAGCAGACGAGGCCGGCGGCGAAGGTGAAGAAGCATCGTCTGGTGTCAGCCAACTCGCGACGTATCAGGTCGGCGACGTGATTGAATTGGACGGCCACACTATCACGCTGAATGAGGCTGCCATCAGCGGCAGGCTCCTGAAAGCCAACTTCACCATCCAAAACACGGGGGCTTCGGACTTGTCCATTTCTACCATCCTGTCTTTTTACGCCAAAGACGGCAACGGCGAAAAGTTGGAACAAAATATTTTCGACTGTGGCTCTGCTATGCTGGACGGAAGTCTCATCCCCGGCGATACCATTCGGGGGGATGTCTGCTGGAACGTCAAGTCCGATACCAATATAAAAATTTATTACGAGGCATCACTGCTCGGCTCAGGCGCAGTCGTCTGGCAGGTTCCTGCACCATAAACAAACCTGTTCCTTCTGGACTAGGAAAAGCGGAGAGAAAAACTCTCCGCTTTTTAT
>Ga0134096_1001543_pt1 | contig 17691 bp, 22 predicted proteins | sample 7_2taG_FD_94448 | JGI IMG/M metagenome (GOLD analysis project Ga0134096, IMG submission 94448) | Switchgrass degrading microbial communities from high solid loading bioreactors in New Hampshire, USA - 7_21_20_110_A3 metaG | ecosystem: Engineered > Bioreactor > Semi-continuous > Anaerobic >... | reverse complement strand
ATAGATACCCCCGCCTTTACAGGCGGGGTACTTAAAACAATTCAAGCTGCGCTTGTCCTGACTCTTCCTTTTCCTGCATCTCAACATATTTGCGAATTATAGTTTCGTTGATTCCAACAGTTGAGACAAAGTATCCTTTCCCCCATATTCCCTCATTATCCCATCAAGAAAGCAAATTTCTTTTTCAGAGATCTGCTAGTGTTCTTTTTGATGGTTTCAACAACCATACTCACTGCGTATTTGGGTGGAATCACCATAAAGAGATGGACGTGGTCTTCTTTGATGGCAATTTCAATGTATTCCCAATCCGGATAATATTTGAGAATTTCCTGAAACTTGATCCGGAGATAACCTCTCACTCCAGTAACTAAGATTTTCTTTCGATACCGGGTAATCCAAACGATATGGTATTGAGTTTTGTATACTGAGTGTGCTGATTTTCGTAATTTCACCCTCCTATTATAGCAAAGGAAGAGTCAGGATAGGGCTCTCATCCCCGCCTTTACAGGCGGGGATTTCCCGCTGGATTAAAACCAAGATTACTGAGGAAGAAAAAGCGTCTTCCTCAGTGGGAAAAAGACTCCCTCATAACCCCCTTGAGAAGACGAAAACACAAAAAGACACAAAAAGACAAAAAAAGATAAAAAAATCAAAAATAACCCGGAGGCTTTCCCTCCGTGTCGTCACCCCGGCAATTTTTAAGCCGCTTTTAGCCTGCCTCTGAATGTATCTATCAGGGGTCCAAAAGTATTTAAAACCTCTGGATTCCCGATAAAAGATTTCGGGAATGACGAAAGAGGAGTCACTCCTGAATGTATCTATCAGGAATCCAAATAATAAAAGGGAGAGCCCCTTATTGTCTTTGCGAGGTTCGTGGTGGACAAAAAGAGATGAAAGAGAGCAGGCTACTTGCTTCTTGCCCCTATGGAAAAAAGAGTGCCACGGGCAGTTCGATAAAACAGATATCAGTGGTGTAAGATAGTTGTATAAAGGAAAAATATGGGTTATTATATCTTTGGAGATGAAAGATATGGAAGATAAGGAAAGGGAAGAGCTTCGCACTCAACTTTTGGAATTAAGCAAAAGCATAAAATTGGCTCTGGAGCGGGGAATTGATACTGCTCGAGACTATAACCCTTTGAGCGAATCAAGAGATGAAGCAGATTTGGGAAGTGCCACGGTAGATTTAGCTCTCCAGATGTCTTCTCAAAAAACTCTTCTCGAGATGCTAAATTTGGTAGAAAAAGCACTGAAAAAAATAGAAACGGGAAGCTATGGTTTTTGTGAGTTGTGTAAAAGAGAAATACCCATTCCAAGGTTGAGGATGATACCCTACGCTCTTTACTGTGTGGAGTGCCAATCTAAGATAGAGAATAAAAAAATAGGGTGAGTGCTTGACTTACAAAGTGGGCACTCACCCTACCTGGGGGATAAGTAGTGAGTCAAGTGTGAACCATTTTTTCCAGGTTTTTAAGTCTTTCTTCTATGACTAAAGGAAGACTTAAATTGAGGTCGTGAGGATATTCTATTCCTCGGTCAAACACTTGATAGTTGTATTCCACCAGATTGAAGTAATCAGTGAGCCTTTGTACCGCTTTTTCAGCATCAAACGGTTTGCAAGAAAATATGTCTACGCTTAGGTAGTTTCGAGATGGAAAAGTGTGGATACTAATATGGCTTTCGGCAATGATTACTATACCTGATATTCCACTGTCCTGGGGAGAAGTGCTCTGATATTGGAACACATAAGGTGGTAAAACTTTGGTCATACTCATTTCTTCGGGGAACTCGTCCAGAAACCTATGCACCTCATTTAAGTTTCCTATAACCAGGGAATCATGACAGTAACCATCAAGGATGAGATGCATTCCCACTTCCAGTATTTTCTCCATGGGTTGTCCCTCCCTCACTTTAAATTTGTATCGGTCATCGACTAAAATGCTAAAGAATAAAATATCTATCCCCACTACCTTAAGCGAGGATAGATATTTAACAAAAGCAGCAGTCAGGGAAATGGTTTGTTCCCCTGACTGCATTCTATTAAATCCTTAGGAACCAGAAATTGAATCTAATAACCCTTTTCATCAGGTGCTCCCCTTTCGGATGGATTTATCCGAAAACAATAATTGGGGGCACTCCCCCCTTAGGGAAGGGGCGCTTCCCTAGCTGGGTGTTAGCGGAGGGACAAATGATATTATGGTGCTAAAAGCACCTTTTAGTTAGCCCTCGATTTCCACCCCCTGGCAAATTTTATTACCTAGCTTATTATATAATTAATTGAGGGTATGTCAATAATGCCTGGAGCTGTTTGAGAATTATTTTTCTTTCATATCTATAGCGCTTTTATGTCTCCTTGCATAGTATCCTGCAAAACTGGTTAGGACGGACACTATTTCAAATATATTTTCTGAGTAAACTTTTCCACTCTTTCCAGAGAAAGAAAAGGGTGATACTATTTTACTAAGAAAGGAGGATTTAAATATGTTTGATGCTTGGGCAGTATCTACTAATACCTATCATGGTTTCTCTCTGGAGGAAGCCTTAAATGGTATCGCAAAAGCTGGCTTTTCCGGTGTAGAATTGGCTTGCGTAGAAGGCTGGACTAATCACTTTAGTGTGGTTAACTACCGGGAAGAAGACTTAAAAAATCTGCGTAATTCTTTGTCTCGTTTAGGGCTGCGGGTGGTAAGTATCAGCGCTCATTCGGATTTATCTACTCCGGAAGGAGTTTCTTATTTGGAAAAAGCTTTAGATTTAGCTCGAGTGGTGGGAGCAGGGGTGGTTAATACTGGGACTATAGAGGAGGAGAAAAAAAAGGGAATTTTGCTTTCTAATTTGCGAGTTTTAGCGCTGGAAGCAGAAAAAAGGGGAGTAAAAATTGGTTTAGAGATCCACGGAGATTTTTTAAAAGATGGACTTAGAGCTCGAGAATTAATGGAAGAGCTAAACCACCCGGCAGTGGGGATTAACTATGATACGGGGAATGCCATATTTTATGGCAATGTTCGTCCGGAGGAAGACGTAAAGAATTGTCTTCCCTGGATTGTCCATTTCCATCTCAAAGATAAAAGAGGAGGATATAAAGTATGGGACTTTCCTCCTTTGGGAGAAGGAGATATAGACTTTGGTAAGGTCCTGGCTTTAATAAAAGAGGAGAAAAAAGAAGTTCCCTGGAGTGTGGAGATTGAGTTTGATGGTAAATTTCAGCATTCTCGGGAATTTGTAGACCAGGCGGTGAAGAAGTCTTTTGATTACCTGCAGAATTTGCTAAAGGAGGACAAATGATGGAGAGGGAAGATTTTACTTTTTACGATTTACGCCGCAAGGAAAAAAGTAAAAGTATCGAGCTTCTATTTCCGGGTTGGAGAGAAGGAGAAGAACGAGTAGCTATTTTTTCTCCTCATGATGATGATGGTATTTTAGGTCCTGGATACCTTCTGCAAGCCATACCTCTTTTTGGAGGAGAAGTGCAAGTTATTATTTTCTGCAATGGCTCGGGAGGCTATAGTGTTATTGAGCATAAAAATATCATTACTGCTCTTCGGGCTCGGGAAACTGTTTTGGCTTATGCTCATTTAGGAGTTGAAGAGGAAAGGATTCATCGTTTAGATTATGATGATTATAGTGTTTGGCCATTTTTGGGTTGGAAACTGCCCGGAGGAGAAGAGGGAACCTTCCGGAAGATTTTACCTCTTCTCCGTCGGCTGAAAATCACCCGGGTTTTAGTGCCCAATGGCTATCGAGAACACTTAGACCATTACGCCACATTTTTAGTGGGAGCTTTTGATACTCCTCAGGTGGGAGACCCAGTAATGGCTGACTGGGGAATGGCTAAAGGTATCAAATCGGTTCTCCAGTATGCAGTGTGGAGTGATTTTTCTCCTGAAGACACTCTCTTGGAAAAAGATGCCCTAAACATGAGAGCCAACCGAGCGCTATGTGCTCCTCGGGAGGCAGAGGAAAAAATAAATTTAGCTATGAGTGAATTTAAAACTCAAGCTCAAATCATAGCTGGGCTCTTAGAACAAAGAAAAGAGAGGAGTATGGGAAAAGATATGGTAGAGGTTTACCTTTCTTTTGAACCTCGTCCTCGTTGTGAATATGATAAGTATGTACAGAGAATTAAAGAAATAGAATCTAAGGAGGTAAAGGGATGAAAAAAATTGCTCTTTTAGGAGCAGGTTTTATTGCCGGGGTGCATATGGAGGGATGGAAAAGAGTAGAAGGAGCAAAAGTCTGCGCTTTTTTTGAAACCAATCCAGAGAAAGCTTCTGCCTTTCACCATACCTATCAAATTCCTCACTACGATTCTTTTTCCCGGCTTTTGGAGAAAGAAGAAGTAGATATAGTGGATATTTGTCTACCTACTTTTTTACATCGAGAATATACGGAAATGGCCGCTTCTAACCGGAAACACGTTTTTTGCGAGAAGCCCATAGCTCTAACTAGCGAAGATGCTGAAGCGATGAAACAGATTTGTGAAAGGAACAAAGTGCAGCTTATGGTAGGACAAGTTCTGCGCTTTTGGGGAGAATATGTAAAAACTCAAGAATTGATAACCGAAGGTGCAATAGGTGAAGTTTTATCAGTGGATGCTTTTCGTCTTTCTCTTCCCCCTACTTGGTCGGTGGATAGCTGGATATTAAAACCGGAGTTAAGCGGAGGAGCAGCTATAGATTTGCATATTCACGATTTAGATTATGTAAACTGGCTATTGGGAAAACCACAAGTAGTTTTTGCTCAAGGGGTACGCTCTTCTCAGAATTCTTGGGACCATATGGTTACGGTAGTGAATTATGGTGGGGTGATAGCTCATGTTGAAGGAGGATGGATGATGAGGGGGGAATTCCCTTTCACCTGTGGCTTCCGTATTTTAGGAGAGGAAGGAGTTTTAGAATGGTCTTCTCGTGCTGGGGTAAACATTGAAGAGAGAGGAAAAGTAAATCCTTTGGTGATTTATAGAAATGGAGAAACCAAAAAAGAAATCGAAGTTCGAGAAGAAGACCCCTATTATCTGGAGCTTAAATACTTCTTAGATTGTGTCGAGAACAATAAACCTATAGAGAGAGGAACTCCACAGCAGGCCATTTTAGCTTTGCAATTAGCTCTGGCGGCTCGGAGCTCAGCGGAAAAAGGAGAGACGGTAAAATTTAAGTAGTGATGAGGAAGATACTTTTAGTAGATAAAGGCACTTTGTGGCCAGAGAAAATAGGTAATTGGCTGCGGGAAGAAGGTTATTACCTTATTGCCGTTAGAAACCGAGATTTAGCCATTAATTGCTTAGAAAAAGAAGAGATAGATATAATATTGGTGGAAGAAAAAATTCTCCGAGAAAATGGCTTTTCTTTGCTCTCTTTTCTTCGTCAATCTTTTCCCGATGTGGTAATAATTGCCTTGGGAGAGAGCAGTGATTCTTTTCCTCTCCCGGAGTTATTTTCTAAGGGAGTATATGATTATATTTCTACTTCTTTTGCTCCTTCTCGTATTCTCTCGGTAATAAAGAGAGCTGAGGAAAAGATTTCTCTGTTAGAGGAAAATAAAGATTTAAAGAAAAAAGTAGTTGGTCGTCCTTCTTTTGCTGGTATCACTGGAGTCTCGGAGAAAATGCAGCGGGTTTTTAGTTTAGTCCTTCAGGTATCCCAGGTAAAAAGGCCAATTCTTTTAGTGGGAGAACAAGGAACGGGTAAAGAGTTGGTAGCTCGAGCTATTCATCAATATGCTTTTTCTGAAGAGAAGCCTTTTTTTAAGGTTCTCTGTGCCACCTTGCCTTTAGAAATTTTACCTCGAGAAAAGCCAGAAGAGGGAACTATTTACTTTGAGGATGTGCATCTTTTACCCTATAAACAACAAGCGGAGATGTTAGAGTTTTTGGAAGAATATCGATTTGGCAAAAAATCATCAGATTTACGAATTATTGCTTCTTCTGAAGTTCCTTTAGAGGAGAAAGTAGCAGAGGGGTCTTTCCGTGACGACCTTTATTATTTTCTCAATGCGGTTAAAATTGAAATTCCTCCTTTGCGAGAGCGTAAAGAAGACATTCCTTTTTTAGTAGATCGCTTTTTACAGGAAATCGAAGAAGAAACGGGAAGAGAAGGAATTAGAGTGGATAAGGAAGCTCTTCGCTTTCTTTTGGAATATGATTGGCCGGGAAACGTTATCGAATTGCGCAATACTTTAGAGGGTATGGTTATTCTCGCCTCTTCGGATTTACTTACCTCTGAAGACTTGCCCGATTACATTAAAAAGAGACAACGAGAGGAGTTACTAGGAGTAAAGGTAGGGATGAGCTTAGAGGAGGTAGAAAAAATTCTTATCCAAGAAACTTTGAAATTTACTCGCTTCAATAAGAGTAGGACTGCCCATATTTTGGGGATAAGCCTGCGCACTCTTTATCGAAAAATGGAGCAATACGATTTGGACTTGAAACGGAAATAATTTTTGTCATTTTGACAAGATATTTTTTTATTTTTGTCAAAAAATTAAAATGTTGGTGGGGATTTTTTGACAAAATGACAAAAAATTTACCTTGATTTATCTTGCCATACTCTTGAAAAAATGGTTTACAGGAATTAAAATATGCAGTGGTTAAATTGAAGAAAGGGGTGATAAGGAATGAAGATTAAACCATTAGGAGACCGCATATTAGTACAAAGAGTGGAAGAAGAGGAAGTGAAAAAGGGAGGTATTATAATCCCGGATACGGCGAAGGAGAAACCTCAACAAGGGAAAGTAATAGCAGTAGGTACGGGTAAAATCAGTGAAGACGGTAAGCGCTTGCCCTTAGAAGTTAAAGAGGGAGACAAGATTCTCTTCGGTAAATATGCTGGTACAGAAGTGAAAATTGGGGACGAAGAATACCTCATCATGCGTGAAGATGATGTTTTAGGTATAATTGAAGGTTAAGAGAAGGGAGGTATGATCGATGGCTAAGCAAATTTTGTTTGACGAAGAAGCACGACAGAAAGTTCTAGAGGGAGTTAAAACCCTAGCTGAAGCTGTGAAAGTTACCCTGGGACCCCGGGGAAGAAACGTAATTATAGAGAAAAAATTCGGTTCTCCTCTTATTACTAAAGATGGGGTTACAGTGGCTAAAGAAATTGAATTAGAAGACCCCAGTAAAAATGTAGGAGCTCAACTGGTTAAAGAAGTAGCTTCTAAAACCAGCGATATAGCTGGAGATGGAACTACTACTGCTACAGTTTTAGCTGAATACATATATAAAGAAGGACTGCGAGCAGTGATAGCTGGTTCTAACCCTATGCTTCTTAAACGGGGCATTGATAAAGCAGTAGAAGCAGTAACCAATAAGCTAAAAAGCATAAGTAAAGAAGTAAGTGGCAAGAAAGAAGTGGCTCAAGTAGCAACTATTGCTTCTAACAATGATGAATCTATTGGAAATATCATTGCCGACGCTATGGAGAAAGTGGGTAAAGACGGAGTTATCACCGTTGAAGAAGCCAAGGGCTTGGAAACCACTTTGGAAGTAGTAGAAGGATTGCAGTTTGATAGAGGTTATCTCTCTCCTTATTTTGTAACTGACCCTGATAGAATGGAAGCAGTTCTTGAAGATGCCTATATTTTAATCTATGAACAGAAAATCTCAGCAGTGAAAGACTTGCTTCCTATTCTAGAAAAAGTGGTGCAGAGAGGGAAACCTTTATTGATTATCGCTGAAGATATAGAAGGAGAAGCCTTGGCTACTTTGGTAGTTAATAAGCTCAAAGGAGTTATTAACTGCGTAGCGGTTAAAGCTCCGGGCTTTGGCGATAGAAGAAAAGAAATGCTGCAAGATATAGCTGTGGTTACTGGAGGAACATTCATTTCTAGCGACTTAGGAATAAAGTTAGAGAATATTACTCTTGATGATTTAGGCCAAGCTAGGAAAGTGGTAGTGGATAAAGAGAATACCACTATTGTAGAAGGAGCCGGTAAAAAAGAAGACATTATGGCTCGTATGAACCAGATTAAGAAACAAATTGAAGAAACCACTTCTGACTACGACCGAGAAAAATTGCAAGAACGATTAGCCAAGATTGCCGGTGGAGTAGCAGTAATCCGAGTAGGAGCAGCAACTGAAGCAGAGATGAAAGAAAAGAAAGCCCGAGTAGAAGATGCCTTGAATGCTACCAGAGCAGCAGTGGAAGAAGGAATAGTTCCCGGAGGTGGAGTGGCTCTAATTCGTTGTGAATCAGCTATTGATGAGCTGAACCTAAATGGCGATGAAAAAATCGGTGCTTTGGTGGTGAAAAAAGCCTTGAGTGAACCAGCAAAAATGATTGCTCAAAATGCTGGGGAAGAAGGCTCGGTAATAGTAGAAAAGATTAAAGCTTCTGATAACATTAGCTTTGGCTATAATGCGTTAACCGGGAAATTCGTGGATATGTTAGAAGATGGAGTAATTGACCCGGCAAAAGTAGTGCGTGTTGCTCTGCAAAATGCATCTAGCGTAGCGGGCATAATGCTTACTACCGAATCAGTAGTCACTGAAATTCCCGAAAAAGAAAAAGCTCCAGCTATGCCCCCTATGCCTGAGTATTGATAGGTGAGGTATAATAATAAGTAAAGGTGAATGAAACCACCCGGTAGAGATATCTCTACCGGGTGGTTTACCATCTGGAGGTGAAAACAATGCCGGTTTATGAATATCAATGCACTCAGTGCGGTAAAACTTTTGAAGAGCTTCAATCTTTTAGCGATAAACCAGTAGCTCAATGCCCTTTCTGTAAGGGAAGAGTTAAAAGATTGATTGGTAGAAATATAGGGTTAGTGTTTAAGGGGAGCGGTTTTTATTGCACTGATTATCGTTCTCCTAATTCTTCCAGTTCTACGAACTCTTCTAGTTGCAGTACTTGCTCGAGTAGTGACTGCTCTAGTTGTAGTGGAGGGAGTAGTTCTTAGTAAAGAATATGGACCTGTGGGGATATCTTTTAATTGCCGGATTGTTAGTTCTTTTGGCCTTGGTGGGAGGAGCGAGAAGAAAGAGCTCCTCGGTTTCGGTATCTGAATTCTGGCATGAGAAGGAGAGAGAGTTTGGAGAAAAAGAAATTCTTTCTGGATTTTCTCGCTATTTAGGAGGCCACCCTCGTTTTGAAGCAATAAGTGATGGCCTCCTTTTTTTGATGTCTAAAAGCTTGCGGTTTGAGAATTTTGAAAAAGGTCCTAACATTTTTGGTATTGCTCCTCCTTTTGAAAAAATAGCTATTCGCATTCCTCTTTCTCAAATAGAAGGAATAGAGTCCCTTTCGGAAAAAGAGCTCTGGTCTAGAGATTTGGGAAATCAATTGTGGAAGTATCATCGCCTATCCCGTCGCCCTTTTTATCTTGCTGTTAAATACAGAGATGAGTGGCAGGGAGAGCGGACTCTCTACTTTGATAGTATGGTAGATGTCGATACCTGGAAACAGGAGTTGGAAAAAGCTAAAAGCAATTATGTCCCGGAAGAAGAAACTAGGGAAACTGGACTTTGCCCTCAATGCGGAAAAAAGATAGATCCTGATTTCAAACTTTGTCCTTATTGTGGATGCAAGCTTTCTTAAGGAGATAGACATGTCTTTTCAAGTAGGGCATTACCAAGATTTTTCTAAAGCTACAGGGTGTACAGTTTTTCTGTTTGAAGAGCCCAATCGAGCGGTAGCTGCAGTACGAGGGGGAGCTCCGGGAGGTCGAGAAACTGCTACTCTTTTCCCTGGAAACTTGGTGGAGGGAGTGGATGCCATATTCTTTACTGGAGGTAGCGCTTTAGGCCTTTCCTGTGGGGAAGGAGTGGTAGATTTCTTACGGGAAAGAAAAAGAGGTCTTAGAACTCCGGGAGGGATAGTTCCCATTGTGGCGGGAGCAGTGATTTATGATTTGGAGTTGGGAGAACCGTATTCTCCGGATAGAGAATGGGGATACAATGCTTCTTTATCGGTAGAAGAAATTATAAAAGAGGGAACTATCGGAGCAGGAACGGGAGCTACGGTAGGAAAACTTATGGGGATGGGGAGAGCAGTAAAAGGGGGGTTTGGAAAAGGAAGAGCTAAGGTAGATGGGGAGGAGATATATACTTTTGTAGTTACCAATTCCTGGGGAAATGTCTACCATCCCCAAACTGGAGAATTGGTAGCAGGAGTTAGATTAGAAAAGCGAGGGATAACTCCTTCTCCTTTTAATACCACTTTAACTTTAATAGTTTTTGATTTCTTTCTCTCCCGAGAGGAATTGCTTTCTCTGGCGGGAGTAGTTCATTCTGCTCTGGCTTCTTGTATTCGTCCTTTTGCCACTCTTTATGATGGTGATACTATTTTTTTAGTGTCTACAGGGAAAAAGAAAGTAAATGATTATTTGGCTCTAGTCTCAGGAATTTATGAAAGTGTAGAAGAGGGAGTTTTAAATTCGGTCACCAAAGCGACAGGGCTGGCTGGCGTTTTAGCTAAAAATGATATAATAGCTTAAATCTTACCGCTGACCGCGGGCAGCGAGTGAGGAGATATTAGAACTTTCCCGTCTGGTATCTAAAAAGAACTGGAACGGAGGTGTTTTTTGTGGAGACAAGAACTAAGAAATTCGTTTTAGCTGGTGTTTTGGGGGCAATTTCCGTGGTTTTAAGCATCACCCCTTTAGGACTTATTCCTGTTCCCAACCTTTCCTCTTACGCCACTACTATGCACATTCCTGCTATAATAGGAGGGATTATAGGTGGCCCGGGGGTCGGGGCTTTAGTGGGATTGATTTTAGCTTTTTCCACTCTTCACCTATTTGCCGGTAACGTTTTAGCCTGTTTTCTACCTCGTATCCTCATCGGGGTGGTGGCCTATTATATCTGGAGGTGGTCGGGTAAGAAAGACTGGGGAATAGTGCTGGGAAGTTTGGGAGGAACTTTTACCAATACCATAGGAGTATTAGGTTTAATGGTGGTAACTGGTTTCTTCACCTGGGAGCAAGTTTTACCTGTTTTGGTCCTTAATGGAGTTTTGGAATTAGTCATCTCTGGTATTTTAGCGCTACCTTTGGTGCGCATTCTAAAGCGGGTGGTGAAAATTTGAGTAAAATATTGGTTATCGATGTCGGAAATACTCATACTACCTGGGGAGTGTATGACGATAAAGTGCTTCTTGCCAACTGGCGCGTATCTACTTCCCCCTTTCGTACTTCTGATGAGTGGAGCTTTGTATTTCGAAATCTTTTAGAAGAGGAAAACATAGAAAAGTCTACTTTAGAACGGGCAGTCATTTCCTGTGTAGTTCCTCCGGTGTTAGGCGCCTTCGAGTATCTTTTCCGAGAGAAGTGGCATCTTCCCTATCTTTCTGTAGGGCCGGGGGTTAAGACAGGTCTTTCTCTTCGGGTAGAAGCCAAAGAAGTGGGTGCAGACCGGGTGGTTAATGCTTTAGCCGCATCTTCTCTTTATGGAGGAGATTTAATCATCATAGATTTTGGCACTGCCACCACTTTTTGTGCCGTAACGAAAAACAAAGAATATTTAGGGGGAGTAATTGCTCCGGGAATAAGCATATCGGCTGAAGCGCTTTATGAGAAAACTGCCAAGCTTCCTCGAGTGGATATTGAAATTCCTGCTCACATTGTGGGCAGGAATACAGTAGAAGCTATGCACTCCGGGATTTTTTTTGGTCATATTGGCCTATCTCGGGAGATTGTCAAAAAGATGAAAGAAGAATTTTCTCTGGAGGCAAAAGTAGTGGGTACAGGAGGATGGAGCATTTTTTTGCACCGCTATTGTGATTTCATTGATATTTTTGATCCGGTTTTGACTTTAGAGGGTTTGAGGATTATCCATGAGCTCAACCAAGAATGAAGAACAACAATTAGCCATTGTGGGAGGACAGTCTAAAATCAGTGGTAGTTTTCAAGGAGGAGATTTCTTAATTGTAGAAGGAGAATTTACGGGCTTAATCCAATGTCGAGAGTTAGTGGTAACCAGAAAAGGTAAAATAGAAGCCTGGGTGGAAGTGGAAAATATGGAAACCTGGGGGAATATTGGTGGTTTCTCTCGGGTTAAAAAAGCAGTTTGTCGTAAGACCTCCCGGATAGGGGGTTGTATTATGGGAGGAGGTATAGCTTTAGAACCGGGGGCTATAATTGAAGGGTCGTTGGCTTTTGAAAAAGTGGAGGATGTAGAAAATGAAAGAAAAGAGAGTAGTTAGCGCAAGCCTGGGCTCTTCCAAAAGAAATCATCGTGCCGAAGTGGAACTTTTGGGGTGTAAGGTATCAGTAGAAAGAATAGGAGTAGATGGGGATAAAAATAAGTTTGTAGAGCTATTGAAAAGTTTAGATGGCAAAGTAGATGTTATTGGCTTAGGAGGAGCAGACCTTTACCTGCGAGCGGGAAAATATCGTTATGAAATAAAAGATGTAGCACGATTGGTCTCTGTGCTACGAGAAACACCCATTGTAGATGGGGGAGAGTTAAAAGAAGCCTGGGAGCGGGAAGTCCCTCGTTATTTGCGAGATAGTGAGGGAATAGATTTTAAAGGGAAAACTGCTTTAATAATGAGTGGAATGGACCGTTATGGGTTAGCCGAAGGTCTTTATCGAGAAGGATGCCGTCTTCTCATTGGAGATTTACCTTTTGCCGTAGGTGTTCCCGGAGCCCTGCGCCATTTAGGGACTCTCCGTTTTTTATCAGTGTTGATGATGCCTGTTTTGCGTCGCCTTCCCATTGATGTTCTTTATCCCACCGGGAAAAAACAGGAAGAGCGTAAACCTCGTTTTAGTGGTTATTTTGAACAAGCAGATATAATTGGAGGAGATTTCCTCTATATTTGGCGCTTTATGCCCGATCAATTGCCAGATAAAATGATAATCACCAATACTGTTACTTCTCAGGATGTGTTGGAGATGAAAGAAAGAGGAGTAAGGATTCTCGTCACCACCACCCCGGAGATGAATGGTCGTTCCTTTGGCACTAATGTTTTACAGGCTATTTTTGTAGCTATTCTGGAAAAAAAGCCTGAAGACATAAAACCTGAAGAATATTTAGAGTTGATGAAAAAGTTAAATATCCAGCCTCGAGTGGTAAGATTATAGCACGGCAATAGGGGATAAACCCCCTATAACCCCGAACTATAAAGGGGAGTGCCCCTTTATAATCCCCCAAAGACAAAAGGAAGGAAACAAAAATACAAAAGACTAAAAAAAAGACAACTGAGGAAGAAAAAGCGTCTTCCTACTATTAGGGGGAAAATACCCCCTAATAACCCCCAAAAAACAGACAGCCTAAGGCGTAAGATGAAAAGGCAAATTAGATAAGAAAAAATCTTGATAATTACGCTGGGAAAAAGACCCCAGCGTTGAGGAAGAAAGAGCGTCTTCCTACTATTAGGGGGAAAATACCCCCTAATAACCCCCAAAAAACAGACAGCCTGCGGCGCTAAAAGATTAAAAACGAAGAGAAAAAAAGAAAATACATATTAAGGAAAAAATACTTTCCTCAGTGCCTGCGGCACTGGAAAAACAAACAGCTGAAAAGATAGACCATTATTGTTTCTCTAAGATTTATTATATTGAATTCATGTGGTATGGCTTAAACAATATGAGGGTCTATCTTTATAAAAAGGATAAAAAGATATACAATATAAAAGCCATGGAAGAAAAAATTTTAACTATAAGAAAAGCACAATTAGAAGACCTGCAACCAATCACCGAGATTTATAATCAAGCAGTGTTAAAAACTATTTCTACTTTTCATCTCTACCCCCGTTCTTTTGAGGAGCAGCTGAAGTGGTTTGAAAGTCACGGAGATAAATACCCCCTTTTAGTGGCAGAAGAAGGAGGGCTGGTGATAGCTTGGGCGTGCTTGAGTTCCTATTCTGATAGAGAAGGCTACCAGTATACGGTTACTGATTCTATATATGTGAGAGAGGAATTTCGTCGCCAGCATATTGGTTATGAACTTTTAAATTTTCTTATGGGAGAGGCTCGAAAGCTGGGTTATCATTCGGTGGTAGCTTTTATCGCTCGAGAAAATTTAGCCAGCATCAGGCTGCATGAGAAAGTGGGTTTTCTATATCGGGGAGTCTTGAAAGAAGTGGGATTCAAATTTGGTAGATGGATGGATGTGTGTTTCTATCAGAAAATGTTAGAAGGAGAGAGAGAATGAAAAATAGAGAGATTTTAGAGAAGAAATTCTCTAAAAAAGAAGTAAAAGCTCGCCCGGGGAGAGAAGGACAGACAGTTTATTATCTGGAAACTGCTTCAGTAATTCAAAGATTGAACGAGGCCTGGGAAGGGGAATGGTCTTTTGAAGTGAAAGATAAAGGGATAGATAAGGAAGCCGGTTATGTGTGGGTTTTGGGGAGGCTAACCTGCGGAGGAGTGGCAAAGGAGCAGTTTGGCTCTAAAATTATCTCTCTAAGCTCTGATGGAAATATCATTGATTTGGGAGATGATTTGAAAGCAGCGGCAAGTGATGCTCTGAAAAAATGTGCCACTCTCTTGGGAGTGGGGCTTTACCTTTATCAAGAGGAGGAAGAAGAGGCTCTGCCTCGTCCTGCTTCTCAAAAGCAGAAAGATTTTTTGCGTAATCTTTTGAGGGAAAGAGGTAAAGCAGTTGATGAAGGGATGCTTGAGAATATCTCTTCTGCAGAAGCTTCTCGCTTGATTGAGGAGCTGAAAGAAAAAAGACCATAAAGATAGGGGAGGGTTTACTATGAATTTTTGGGGTAAGTTTTTCACTTTCATTGTGGGAGTAATTCTGATAGGCAAAGCCCTGGGGATAATAGCTTTAACTTTCAAACTGGTGCCTCTTCTTACCCTGCAAGAATGGGTGGTTGCTACTTATCTATTTTTTAGTCAGAATATCTTCTCCCAGATTTTAGGAGTTATTTTAGCTGTTGTTCTTATTATGGTAGCTTTTTTAGTTTTTCGCCTGTTAATACCTAAACCAGAGAAGTCTCTCCTCTACCATACTGAGCAAGGAGATATAAAAGTCTCTTTTAACTCGTTACAATCCTTGACCCAAGAAGCTCTACGGGGTTTTGATGAAATTTTGCAATCTCAGGCTGAAGTGGAAAAAGTGGGGAATGAAGCTCGTTTAATTCTCCATCTGGCAGTAAAACCGGAAGCTTCTATCCCCGAGCTTTCTCCCCTGGTTCAAAATAAAGTAAAGGAAAAGATTGAGCGCCAGACTGGGGTAACTGTAAAAGAAGTAAAACTGGCTATTGACTTAAAACCCGAGGAACAAGCGATTTAGTATTTTTAAAAACCCAAAACCCCGGAGATAAAAGAGAAGAATAACAACTCCCAGAGTAAGGAGAGTGGTTATTTCTTTTTCTCCAATTACTCTCCAGGAAAACATTCCGTTCCTCTCCGGATAAGGGGAAAAGCGGGGAAAGAAACGAGGCACTTCTTGGGTATAGTTCCTGTAAGTTGCTCCAAATTTCTTTTCTAAAAAGTTCTCTTCAGCTCGGATAATCGGGAAATATAAAAGGTAAAAAGTAAACCAAAATAGAATTATTGACCACCATAGCCCAGAGATGATAGCTATGCCAGTTCCGATTATCCCATTAGCTACATAGAGAGGGTTGCGCAGATAAGCGTAGGGGCCGGCAGCGGTGAGCTTTTCTACTTCTTGCATAGAGCCACGATAGTTTTTGATGTAACCTGTTCCCCAGATTCTTAGCCCCTCTCCTAAGCATATTAAAGCTATTCCCCAACTAAATAAAGGATAGTGGGGGTGGGCAAAAACAAAAATCACCAATCCCAACACCCCCCAGATGATGCCCCGGTGAGGGAAAAGTTTATCTCCCAATTTTTCTTAACTGATTGCATTATTCGCCATAGCTCGTCCTGAGGGCATTCTTTTATTTCCTCTCTTTCTCCATTTCGGCGGATTACAATTTTAGTCGGCTCTTCAGTTACCCTTCCTATGACTTCTGCCGGCACAACTTCTCGAAGAGCCTGAAGAAGAGGTAGGGGCGCAGGGGTGAAAATCAAGAGGGTGCCGCTCGAGATTAGCTTTAGGGGGTCTAAATTTAGGAGCTTAACTAAAGCTTGAGTTTGGGGATAAATTAAAATCTTTTCTTCCTCTATTTCAAAGCCCAAGCCTCTGCTAGTGCAAGCTTCCCAGATAGCTCCTAAAACGCCTCCTTCTGTAGCATCATGAAGGGCATGGGGATGAAAAGGAAGAGCAATTTTCCCTTCCCGGAAAACACTCATCATTTTCCAGAATTCTTTCCCTTGGTTTATCGTTGCTTCATCCAGCAAATTTTGCCACTCTTTTTCTCTCTCGGAAAATAAAATGGCTGTACCTTCAATCCCTGCTCCCTTGGTCATCACAATATAATCGCCGGCTTCTATTTTGCTGACATCGGGAAGATAGCCATCTTTTATCCACCCCAGACCCGTGCAGTGAATTATAGACCTGTTTACCGCTTCTGATATCTCGGTATGTCCTCCTATAATACTAACTCCTAATTCCCTTCCTGCTTCATCTAACTCTCTCATTGTGGTTTCTATTTCTGCTTCTGAAACTCCGGGGGGGAAAATAAGAGTAACCAAAAGAGCTACAGGTTCCGCTCCAGAGCAAATCAAATCATTAACTACTACTTGAGTAGCTAAAAGTCCTAAATGAAATGAAGAACCAGTTATGGGGTCGCAAGTGAGAGATATCAACTCTTTTCCCAATTGCACTACTCCACAATCTCTCCCTAATTGTGCTCCCCAAATTACTTCTTCTCTTTTTTTCCCTTGAAAAGGGAAAACCAGTCTCTCCAGAGCTGAGGGCGAGATTTTACCTATTTTCTCCATCGCTGTGATTTCTTCCTTTCTCTATTAGCAATTTTCCCTTCATCCAAGCTCCCTGGTCTACAAATAACACCTCAGTTTTTATCTCTCCTTCTGCTTTTCCAGAAGAAGAAAGATAAAAAAGATAAGAGCTCACAATGCCTCGCAAAGACCCTTCTACATAAACGCACTGAGCCTCTACCTCTACTGTAGCTTGGGCATTTTGAGCTATAACGATAACGGGACATTTTACTTTGCCCTTTAAAATTCCTTCCACTCGTATCAAACCAGTAGCTTCTATGTTCCCTTCTAGAGTAACCGAGGAAGGAAGGAAAACTTCCACCGGGCAATCCCGCAGAAAACGATCCAAAAAATCATGACGGGACTTGAAAGATAAAGATTGACTCCACTTATCTAAAAATTTTAATCTCTGCATTTGCACAGTATTATACCAGAACAGCCTACGGAAGAAGATAAGGTAGTGAGAGTGAAAGTGAAAGTGAGAGTGAGAGTAATCAGTGATGCGTAATGAGTGATGAGTGATGCGTGGGAAGCGAAGGTGAGAATAACAATAAAGGGGAGACCCCTTTATAATCCCCCGGAAACAAAAGATTAAAAGACAAAAGAAAAAGACCAAATACAACACGGAGGGAAAACCTCCGTGTCCGTCACCCCTGAATGGTTCTATCAGGAATCTAAACTATAGGGAGAGAAAAAACTCCCCCTATAACCCCCAAAAAACTAAAGAAAAAACAAAAAACTTAAAAGACAAACAGCCTACGGCGTAAGACTAAAGACTTAAAAACTAAAAGCAAAAAGAGTCAGGATAAAAAACTACTGGGAGAGATGCTTTTTCTCTCCCAGTACAAAGGGGAAAGAATTCCCCCTTGTAAACCCCTTTCTTTTTCGTCACTGCAATGACCCTCCTTATTCGTCACCCCGGCAATCTTTAAGCCGGGGTCCACAGTATTT
>Ga0134096_1001540_pt1 | contig 17719 bp, 12 predicted proteins | sample 7_2taG_FD_94448 | JGI IMG/M metagenome (GOLD analysis project Ga0134096, IMG submission 94448) | Switchgrass degrading microbial communities from high solid loading bioreactors in New Hampshire, USA - 7_21_20_110_A3 metaG | ecosystem: Engineered > Bioreactor > Semi-continuous > Anaerobic >... | reverse complement strand
GCTCGCCACGAGTGGGCGCGCGGCGCTCATCGCCTCCAGCGCCACCAGCCCGAAGCCCTCCCAGCGCGAGGGCATGGCGATCACGTCGCAGGTGGGCATCAGCCGCGCGGCGTCTGCCACCCATCCGGCGAAGTGTACCGCGTCGCCCACGCCCGCCACACGCGCCTGCTCCTCCAGCGCCGGGCGCAGGTCGCCGTCGCCGACGATCACCAGCCGGGCGCGTCCGTGCTCGCGGCGAACCCGCGCGAAAGCCTCAATCAGCACATCCACGCCCTTCTGCTCGATGAGCCGCCCGAAGTACCCGATCAGCGGCGCATCCGGCGCGATGCCCCAGGCCGCCCGCGCCGTCTCGCACACGTCCGGCGGGTACTCTCGAGGCTGCAGCCCGTAGTGGATGGTCACGACCTTGTCCGGCTCGATACCCTCCACCCCGCGCACAAAATCGGCCAGGGCGTGGGAGATGGCGATCACCCGGTCGGCGCGGCGCATGGCGAGGCGGTTGGCGAGCTTCAACACGGGGTTGCGGCGGAAGGGGTTGTCGTTGTGCCGGGATGAGATGGCGTGCGGCACGCCCGCCCGCCGCGCGGCGGGCAGCCCGTACAGGTCGGCGTGCAGCAGGTGTGTGTGGACAAGGTCGGGACGGGCGGCGCGAAGCTCGGCGGCGAGCCGGCCCGGCAGCGCCGGGTCGAGGTGCCCGCGAATCGGCACGCGCCGCGCCGGGATGCCGCGCTCTGCCAGCGCCTCGCAAAACTCCCCGGCGGAGCCGTCGGCCTCCTCCAGCACCAGCATCGACACTTCGACACCGTGCGCCGCGAGGCCCGGCAGCAACATCAGCAGGTGCTGCTCCGACCCGGCGATGCCCTTGACTTTGCTGATGTGGACGGCGCGCATCAATCCTCAGCCTGCTCCTTGAGTTGCTGCTCCAGCTCGCTCAGCCGGGTGTTGAGCAGCGCGATCTGCTGGGCGGCCTGCCGGTTCTGCTCCGTGAGGCGGGTGATGATGATCGAGAACTGGAGCATGACAAGCAGCAGCAGCCCGAAGCCGATGACGAACATCGCCGCCGGCGGATAGGCAATGCCCATGATCCGCGCCACTTCCTCAAGCAGTGTGTTGCGAAAGAGCGAGAGGATGAACATCACGCCGAGCGTCGCCAGCCACAGCAGCGAGTAATCCTCGCGCAGCCGCCGCCGCCGCACCTGCTCCACCACATACGCGAGCAGCGCGACGGGCACCACCAGCATGACGATCTCCGGGCGTGAAATGTTACTGAACAACGCGCGCCTCCCCTCTTGCTTTTGATGCGGGCCGCAGCAGGCCAACCAGGATGGCCATAATGACCTTGATCATGTAGTAGGCGGAGCGCAGGGGCGTAATGGAGGATTGTCCGCCGTAGCGGGCGTTCATTGTGACGGGGATCTCCACCACGTTCAGCCCCGCCCGCTTGAACGTGACCACCGACTCAGGCTCCGGGTAGTCGAACGGGTACTCGGAGGCACAGAAGTTGATGGCGTGGCGGTTCAGGGCGCGGAAGCCGGAGGTCGGGTCGGTGATGCGCTGGCCGATAATGGCCGAGATAATGCCGGACAGGATCAGGATGCCGAGGCGGCGCAGCTTGGGCGTGATGTAGCCCCGATCCTCGATGTAGCGGGAGCCGATCACCACGTCCGCGTCGTTCGCCTCAAGCGCCTCGACAAGCTGGCCGATCTCGTCCGGGTCGTGCTGGCCGTCGCCGTCCACCTGCACGGCAACGTCGTAGCCCCTGTCGCGGGCAAAGATAAAGCCGGTCTGCATCGCAGTGCCGATGCCGAGGTTATAGGGCAGCGTCACCACCGAGACACCGTGCCCGCCCGCGATCTCGGCGGTGGCGTCCGTCGAGCCGTCGTTGATCACAACGATGTCGGCGTCGGGCTGCGCCTGGTGCACATGCCGGATCACCCGCCCGAGGCTGTCCTCCTCGTTGTACGCAGGGATGATCACGAGCAGGCGCAGCGGCTTTTTGCCGCTCTGCTCGCGCTCCACGCCCCTCTCGGCGATATTCGCGTGGGTGGCCGTGATTGGGTCGCCCATTGCCTCGCTCAATCTCTCATGCCCGCAGCACGTCGGCGAGTGCGCGGGACACATCTTCATAGCGGCTGCGCCAGGTGTGCTGCCAGGCGGCTTCGCGGCGCGCCGCCGCATGCTCATCCGGGGAGTGTACCGCCCTCTCCACCATGCGGACAAACTCATCGGCATCCGCCGCAATGTGGATCAGCCCCTTGAACTTGTGCGCCTCCGGCATATCGACGGAGACGACCGGCTTGCCGCTGGCGATGTACTCGTACAGCTTGAGCGGGCTGCAGTGCTCGGCTACCTCGTCAAGCACATACGGGTTGACGCACACGTCGAACGCCTTGAGGTAGCGCGGCACGTCCTCATACGGCACGCGCCCGGTCAGCACGACGTTCGGCAGCCCCTTGAGCGGCTCCATATCCGCGAGCAGGTCCTGCGGGCCGACGAGCGCCACCGTCCAGTCCGGGTGCTCGCGGGCGATGCGCGCCAGCAGCGCCGTGTCGATCCAGTAGTTGATGCCGCCCAGGTAGCCGATCACCGGGCGCGGGACGTCTGCCAGCGCCTCCGCTACGGGCAGGTCGGGGTCGGCGGCGCGGGCCATGTGCTCGACATCCGCGCCGTTCGGCACGACGATAGCCCGCCGCGCCCAGCGCGCCTTCTTCTCGTACAGGCGATCATGCGTCGCGCTGAGCAGGTCCACCCGCTCGATGAGCGCGCGCTCCATCCGCCCGATGGCCTCGGCGTCAACCAGCCCTTTCGCCGCGGTGAAGTCGTCCACGCACTCGTAGACGGCGGCGCGCTCGCCCAGCCTGCCGACGAAGTCCGCCGAGTGCGGGGTGTACGTCCACAGCACCAGCTCGCGGAAGCCCAGCCTGCGAAGCTGCTGCCGGAGCAGGGGCAGGATCAGGGCGTTGTTCACGCGGTTGATCGACTCCGACATCTGGAAGAAAGGCAGGACGGGCGGCAGCGTGTAGACCCACAGCCGGGGCGCGACCTCGCGCGGGCCGCCAAGCCAGCGCCAGGCACGGCTGAACTGGTTGCGCACGTCTGCCAGCCAGCCCGCCCAGTGCATCTGCTGCTCGACGTACAGCACGCGGTTGCCGTCCTCCGCCCACCAGCGCGCAAAGCGGTGTTTGCGGGTCGGCAGTGCGCCCCAGTCCTGCGTGGACAGGATCAGGAAGTCCTGCCCGGTGATCACCGGCTCGTCCATCAGCCCTCGCCCGATGCGGGCTGCCACTCCCGCAGATCAATCGTCCGCCCGGTGCGGATGCTCTCCTGCGCGGCGAGGGCAATGCGCGTGGCGCGCAGTCCGTCCGCCCCGGTCACCACAAGGTCGGCCTCACCCCGGATGGCCGCGCCGAAGTTCTCCAGCAGGGCGCGGTGGCCCTTGTCCTGCCCGCCTTTTAGTTCACGGCCCTTCATGCCGGTGAACGTCACGGAGCGGAAGTCGTCAATCACCGCGACGCCGCCCCCCGCAAACGCCTCGACGCGCTCCTTGGGGAAGGCCGGGCTGCCCTGCGCGGTGTAGATCACCACGCCGAGCGAGTCGCCGGGGAAGCGCATCGTGACGACGGTATCCTGCCCGTCGGCGCTGCCCTGCGCGCTCACCGTGAGCGGGTCGGCCCCGAGCATACCGCACACGAAGTCGATGAAATGCACGCCCTCGCCGAGCAGCCGCCCGCCGCCCTCTGCCGGGTTGTTGAGCCAGTGTGAGGCAGGCAGCGCCCCGGCGTTCACACGGAAGATCACCGTTTTCTGCCCGCCAAGCGCCGCGAGCGCCTCCTGCAGAGCCAGCGCGGTCGGCGCGAGCCGCCGGTTGAAGCCGACGGTCAGCAGCACGCCCGCCTCTTCCGCCGCCGCGATCATCGCCTCACAGTCGGGCACGGTCAGCGCCAGCGGCTTCTCGACGAACACATGCCGCCCGGCCCGTGCCGCCGCGATGCCCTGCTCGGCGTGCAGGTGGTGGCGCGTGGAGATCAGCACGGCATCGACGCTCTCGTCGGCGAGCGCCGCATTGAGGTCGGTCGTCGCCAGCCCCGCGCCGACCTTCCGCGCAACCTGCGCGGCGGATGCGCTGCCGCTGACGACCGCCCGCACGTCGAAGAAACGGCTGCTCTTGAGGTTGGGGATGTGCACCGCCCGTGCAAAGTTCCCCGCGCCGACGAGTGCGATGCCGACCCGCCCATGCTTGGGCTTCGCTGCCCGCACGATCACCTGCGGCGGAGCCTGCGCTTCAGCGGTGGCGTCCGCCTCGCCATACGTCAGCAGCACGGCGAGCGCGCCCTGCTCGACGGCCTCGTACGCCTGCGCCGCCTGCTCGATGGGGTACTCCGCGCTGACGAGCGAGTCGAGGTCGAGCTTGCCCGTGGCGACGAGGTTCAGGAAGGCCTCCATGTTGCGCTGCTCCGTCCAGCGCACATAGCCGATGGGGTAGTCGATGCCGCGCTCCTCATAGTCGGGGTCGTAACGCCCCGGCCCGGTCGAGCGGGAGATCACGAAGTCCAGCTCGCGGTTGTAGAACGTCGTGCGCTCAAGCTCCATGCCCATCGCGCCCACCATCACCACGCGCCCGCGCTCGCGGCACATCTCGAACGCCTCGTTCGTGGGCTGGCTGGAGGTCGTCGCCGCGCACAGGATGACCTTGTCCGCGCCGACACCGTTCGTCAGCGCCATGACCTGCCGCGCCGCGTCCCCCAGCGTCGGGTCGATGGTGTGGGCCCCGGCCAGCCGCGCGGCCAACTCGCGCCGCTCGGCGACGGGGTCGGAGCCGATGACGATGCAGCCCGCCGCATCGAGGATCTGCGCGGTGATCTGCCCGATGAGGCCTAGCCCCACCACCACGACCGTCTCGCCGAGCGTGACCTCGGCGCGGCGCACGCCCTGCAGCGCAATCGTGCCGACGGTGGTAAAGGCCGCCTGCCGGAAGGTCACTTCCTCCGGGATGCGGGCCAGCAGGTTGAGCGGCACGGCGTCATACTCGGCGTGGTTGGCGTGGCCCGCCCCGGCGCAGGCCACGCGGTCGCCGGGCTGGAGGCCGCCCGCCTCGCGCCCCGGCTCGACCACCGTGCCCGCCGCGCTGTAGCCCGCCGGGAACCACGTCTCGGCGATATTCTGTACCTCGCCCGCCGTGAAGCGCACGCCCTGGCGCAGCGCCATCTCAAAGGCCCGCTTGATGAGCTGCGGCTGCTCCAGCGCGCGCCGGATGAGGCTGCCGCCCCCGGCGGTGAGCGTCATTTCGGTGCCGCTGGAGATCAGCGAGGCGGCGACGCGCACCAGCGCGCCGTTCTCCGGTGCGCCGGGCGCGGGCACGTCCTCGACAAGTAGCTGGCCTTTGCCGTCAAAGAAAAGCTGTTTCATCGTTGATCGCATTCCAGGAAGTAATATGTACGGGCGTCGCCGTGAATGGGTCGATTGGTTGGCAGGGGCGCCGCATGCGCCTTGCGCAACGCACGTCGCGCAACACGCGTCCCTACAGCAATATCCCGAGAGACCCCCTCCGGCCCACAGCCGCAGGCTGCGGCCCCACCTCCCCCTTGCAAGAGGAGGCCGGGTGGGGCCAGCGCCGCGCTGATGGCAGCTAACCCCCGCGCCTTAATCCCCGCCCCGGTAGATCGGCGTGAGCGTCTGCCGCATCCGCGCGAGGGCCTCGCGCCCGGCGGCGCGCGCCGCGTCCAGATCCACCTCGCCCGGCTGCGGGTACAGCAGCAGGACGAGGTCGGCTGGGAGTTTAACGCGCCCGGTGAATTTGGCAACCGGGGCCTGCCTGCGCACCCCGTAGCGCGGCGATACCCAGCCCGAGACCAGGTCCGCCTGCAGCGGGAAGCGCCCCAGTGGTAGCAGCGCGAGGTTGGGGCCGTCGATCTCCTCGGTGCGCACAGCGTTGTGGGCGGCATCCAGCCGCGCAAAGAGCGGCGCAAAGTGGAACCACAGTGTCACGGCAACCTCGCGCCCCTCGTCCCCCGCGTCTGCCGGTTCGAGATGGTCGTGCAGCAGCCACAGGCTGTGCTGCTTGTCGAACCACACCTGCCGCCGGTGGATCGCGCCCGGTTCCAGCCGCGCGTAGCCGTTATGCGAGGCGTCCACGAGGTCGAACGTGGGCTGCACGATCCAGCGGTGCAGTGTCACCTGCGCCTCGCCCGGCAGCCGGAACAGTTCGGCGGGCAGCGGGTTGATCTCCGCGCCGCTCACCTGCAGCGTGTTGTGGCTGGCCGTGGCGCGGAACAGGTTGCGGGCGGCGGGCTGGCTCGTGTAGACGTACGTGCCGGGGTCCACGAGGAAGGTGCGCCTGTAGGCGCAGAGCGTAAAGCTCAGCGTGTCGTTGTGAGCGTGCCCGCCCGCGCCATCCTGCCCGACGCCGCCCGCGACAAGCGTAAGCTGGCAGTCGCCGTGCCGGAGCACATACAGCCCGCTTGCCTCGAAACCGCGCGACTCGGACACGTCCGCGCGGGAGATGGGGCGCGGTGAGAGTGCGCTGGCCCGCAGCCGGACGCCGGGCCGGGCCTCGACCCACCCATCCGCCGGGCAGTCAGGCGGGCGGGGCGTGGTTTGTGCGAGGGTGTCCACGAAGCGCGCCGCCGCATCCTGCGAGAAGAACCAGAACGCATCCTGCCACTCGTCGCCGGCGGCGATGGCCCAGCCGCGCCGCCGCGGGTCGGCGTAGCCCGCCCAGTCGCCCGCCTCGCGCTCCAGCACGAGCGAGCCGAGCGCCAGCAGATGCCGGTGGTCGAGCACGGCGCAGGTTGGGTCGGGGTGAACGCTCAGCGGGTGCAGCCGCCCGTCGTCGGCATCGCCGATGACCGGCGCGGTACCGTCCGGCTGCATGTAGGCGGCGATCACGTCCACCATTGCGGAGAGGCGCGCCAGCGCCGGGCCGGGCACGTCAATCTCGTTGATCGCACACAGCGCCGCCACGCTGAGCGCCATCTCGGTCACAAGCCGGTGGTAGGAGGTCGAGGCCTCATAATCCATGCCGTCCGGGTTGACCTGCCGCTCAAGCTCCTGCCACAGCCGCCCCAGCCCGACCTCCCGCCAGCGCGCCGCCTGCGGGAACTCCGGGAACAGGATGCCGAGATACGCCAGCCCGACCAGGTTGGCGATCAGGTGGTTGGTGCGCGGCCAGCCGTCCTCCAGGTTCTTGATGAGATAGTCGCCGTGCTCGCGCAGCGAGGTCAGCCACAGCGCGAGGAAGTCGGGCGTTGCCGCCTCGGAGTGCAGGATCATAAACACGGCCCACACCCAGTTCACCGCGCGGATCGCCACATCCATCGGCCCGGCCCAGTTCACGCCGAACTCGACCGGGTTGGCCTCCACCCAGTCCGTGATCTGTGCGACAAGCTCCCGCGCATAGCGCTCGTCGAGGGTGTAGAGATAGGCCTGCCCCAGCCGCAGCCCGTGATGGAAGCGGCTGAGTTCCCAGGGCACTTTCACGTCGAAGCCGCCGCCGGGCGCGGTCAGCGTCAGCCGGGTGTGATGCTCCAGCGGCCAGGTGTGATCGTGCTTGAAGTCCGTGTGCCAGTCGATGCGCTCGCCCATCTCGACCGGGCCGGAGCCGAGCAGGTCGAAGCGGTGCGCTAGGATGGCTTCCGCCTCGTCGAGCGTCTGCGCGCGCGCCGCCGGGAAGAACTGCGCGATCAGCGCGGCGTGCTCCGGCAGCATGGCGAAGAAGCGCGGCGCTTCCCGCTCCGGAAGCTGCGCGGCGATCTCCTGCACGCTCGCGCCGATCTCGATGCGGCGCGGGGTACGCGGCGCGGTCCGGGCGCGAAGCTCGCGCAGGATGCGCCGCCAGACAACACGGGGCAGGTCACGGGATGGGATGGTCATAGGGTGTCGTTGTTATCTCTCGTGATTCAGTCGGCCCCCGTCAGGGGGTGAGGTTTTCAAGTACCTCATCATACAGCGCCAGCGTCGCCGCCGCATTGCGCCGGGCATCGAACAGGCGGCAGGCGCGCTCGTAGGCTGCCTCGCCCATCGCCGCGCGGCGGGCCGGATCGGTGAGCAGGTCGGCAAGCCCCGCCGCCAGCGCCGCCGGGTCGCCGGGCGGGACGAGCAGGCCCGTTTCGCCGTGGACGACAAGCTCCTGCGGCCCGCCGAGGTCGGATGCCACCGACGGCACGCCCATCGCCGCCGCCTCGACGATGGGCCGCGCAAAGTGCGGCACCGTCGAGGGGAAGGCGAGGCAGTCGCTCGCGGCCAGGATATCCGGCACGTCATGCCGGATGCCGGTGAAGATCAGCGCCTCACGCGCCGCCGCGTCGAGCGCGGCTACGGCGTGCTGCACGGCCTTCTGATAGGCGTCCACGCCGAGCAGCCGCTTGGCGAGGCCCTTCAGCCCCGGCTCGGCGAGCGGCTTCGGCGGCGGCCCGGCGATCACCACGCGCACGCCCGGCACTCGCTCAACGAGCGCGGGCAGCGCGCGGACCAGCGTCAGCGTGCCTTTCGGCTCTGCCACACCGCCGAGCATCGTCACGACCGGCGCATCCGCCGGGATACCGAACTCGGCACGGAACGCCTCGCCGGTCAACGAGCGGTCGAACTGGTCGAAATGGACGAAGTTGTACACCACGCGCACATGGTCGCCCGGCAGAAGCTGGTCGGCGTCGTACCGGCTGATCGCCACGACCCGCGCGGCGTGCCGGTGCAGCACCCGCCGGATCCACGCGCGACGCAGGCCGAGATAGCCCCTGTGCAGCGGCTCGCGGATGTGCCAGACGAACGGCACGCCCTCCCGCGCGGCGGCGATGGCGGGCAGCACCAGCGTCGAGGAGTTCAGGTGGATCAGGTCCGGCGCAAAGCGGCGGATCACAGCGCGGGCGCGGCGGATCGACGGGAGGATGCGCAGCAGCTTGCCGGGCAGCCGCCACAGGTCCCGCCCGCCGTACCACTCCAGCGTTGTGTGGCTGAAGTCCGTAATACCCTCCTCAACGTGCGTCTCGATACCCTCGCTCCGGTACAGATCCACTACCGGGCCGGGTTTGAGCGTCACCACGACCGGCTCGTAGCGGCTGCGATCAAGCTGGCGCAGCAGGTACAGCAGGCTCAGCGGCGCGCCGCCAATGCCCCCGCCGTGGTGAAAGTACAGCACCCGCCTCATGACCGGTGCAGCCCCAGCCGTGCGATCTCCCGGCAGCCGTCCCAGTAGCCCGCGCCGGTCGCCACCATCTCAACGAGCCGCGCCCATGTCAGCGGCAGCCAGTCACGCCGCCCGCGCGGCGAATAGGGCGCGAGCCGCCAGGCATGCAGCAGCGCCGGGACGAGGATCGCCGCCAGGAACCACGTCCCCAGCACCGAGCGCACGATGGCCGCCCAGCGCATGGGTCGCTTCTCGTGGACGTACAGCCGGTACGCGCCGCCGCGCCCCCGCCCGAGCCGCTGCCGCCAGTACTCGCGGAAGGCCGCCGGGGCGATGTGCGGCACCACAATCGAGTTGTCCCGCGCGGCGCGGTAGCCGAGCCGTTCCAGCCCTTCCGTAAAGACGCCGTCCTCGCCCGCCGTGTTCCTCCCGAAGTGCTCCGGGAAGCCGCCAACCGCGAGCGCAGCGTCCCGCCGCACGGAGAAGCCCTCCGTCCAGGCGGCCTCGTCAGGGTTGTGGGCCTGATCGTAGGCGTGGTGGGCCTGAATGTAGCGCGGGAACAGGTGGTCGGTGTTCGTCACCTCGGACTCGACGGAGAGGTAGTCCGCGCCGCGCTCGTAGTAGGGCACGATGCGCTCGATAAAGTCCGGATTGGGGTAGACGTCGGCGTTGAGGATGACGACGATCTCGCCCTTGGCCTCGCGCAGCCCGTCGTTGCGAGCGACGGAGACTCCGGGCTTGGGCCGCTGCCGGATGAGCCGCAGGTTGGGGATGCACTCGGCGTAGCTCTGCACGATCTCCGGCGTGCGGTCGCTCGACGCATCGACGACGATAACCTCCAGCGGACGGTAGGTCTGCGCGGCAAGCGCGTCCATCGTCCGGCCAATGTCGGCTTCCTCGTTGTATGTCGGCACGATGATGCTGACGAGTGGCTTGGTACTATCCGGCATAACGATTCCCTTTATGCAGGGGCGGAGCATGCGCGTTGCGCGACACACGCCCCTACCACGTACACACGTGCGGTTGGTAGGGGCAGGTCTCAGACCCGCCCCTACGACAGCGGTCGTATCGGGTGCACGTGGGTGGCGGGTGCGGCGCCCCTAATCCACAAACTCCCGCAGCCACAGCTCCAGCACGGCGAGCGACCACGCGCGCATGTACGGGCCTTCCCCGGCGAGGAAGTCGCGGTACACGCCCCGCGCCGCCTCGACCTCGAACAGCCCGCGCCGCGAGATGGACTCCGGCGAGAACACGTCCTCCAGTACGTCGCGCAGATCGCCGCGCATCCACGCGGCGACGGGCATCTCAAAGCCGCGCTTGGGCCGCTTCAGCACTTCGGCGGGCAGCACGTCGCGCAGGGCCTCGGCGAACACCCACTTGCTCTGCCCGTTGTTCAGCTTGAGTTCAGGCGGGATGCGCACCGCAAACTCGACCAGCTTGTGGTCGATGAGCGGCACGCGCACCTCCAGCGAATGCGCCATGCTCATGGCGTCGGTGTCGCGCAGCAGTGTGTGCGCCATGTAATTGCTGATCTCCAGCCGGGTAAGCTGCGCGATGCTGCCCTGCTCGGCGGGATGCACAAAGCGGGCCAGATAATCGAGCGACCGCTCCGGGGCGGCCATCGCCAGCATCGTCTCCGGCGTGTAGAGCGCCTGCTTCTGCGCCTCGCCGAACAGCACCCGCACCCGCTCGTAACGGGCCAGCAGGTCGCCGTCGAGCCACGTCAGCGCGCGCTCGCCGCTGGCGATCTGCCGCGCGGAGCGGCGGGCGACGTTCTGCACGGCATCCGGCAGCCGCTTCCAGACGCCGCGCGCCCGGTCCATCCGCCGGAACAGCTTGAACTGCGGGTAGCCCGCAAACAGTTCATCCCCGCCCAGGCCGGAGAGCGCGACCTTCACGTGCTGCGCCGCCGCCTGCGAGACGAGATACGTGTTGATACCGTCGCCGCTCGGCTGGTCCATCGCGCGGATGATCGCCGGTAGCTGCTCGCGTACGTCCCGCCCGGTCACGACGACCTCCGTGTGCTCGGTGCCATAGTGCCGCGCCATCACCCGCGCCGCCGAGCGCTCGTCGATCTCCTCGCCCTCCGCGCCGAAGCCCACCGAGAACGTGCGCAGGCGCTCGCCGCTGGCGCGAGTCATCAGCGCAACGACCGCGCTGGAGTCCACCCCGCCCGACAGGAACGCGCCGACCGGCACGTCGGCGATCATCCGCAGCCGGATCGACTCCTCAAGCAGCCGCCGCAGTTCCGCGACGATCTCATGCCGGTCCGCTGCGAGCGGTTCGGCGGGCGGCAGATACCAGTACTGGCGGATGCGCAGTTCGCCCCGCTCGAAGGTCAGGCAGTGGCCCGGCGGCAGCGCCTCGACGCCCTCCAGCATCGTGTAGGGCGACGGCACGGAGTAGAAAGACAGGTAGTGATGCAGCGCCGGGTAGTTGAGCCGGGGCGTGATCAGCCCGGTGGCAAGTAGCGCCTTCAGTTCGGAGCCGAACATCAGCCGCCCGCCGCCAAGCTCCGCGATGTAGAGCGGCTTCACGCCCAGCCGGTCGCGCGCGGCGAACAGCTTATGCTCGTGTGCGTCCCACACGGCGAAGGCAAACATCCCCCGCAGCCGGTCAAGGCAGTGCTCGCCCCACTCGACGTAGGCGTGGAGGATCACCTCGGTGTCCGACTGGGAGCGGAAGTGATGCCCCGCCTCGATTAGCTCCTGCCGCAGCGCCTGATAGTTGTAAACCTCGCCGTTGTAGACGATCCAGTAGCGACCGTCGGCGGTGCTCATCGGCTGGCGCCCGGCATCCGAGAGGTCGATGATGGCGAGGCGGGTGTTGCCGAGCAGCACCGGCACGGGCCCGTCACCCGCGTAGATGCCGTGACCATCCGGCCCGCGATGGCAGATAGCCGCCACCGCGCGCTCGGCGATCTCCCTGTCGCCTACGTTCACGGCCCCCCAGATGCCACACATAATCGGCTCAATCTCCCATCAACGCAGTGACCCGGTAGACCTGCGTGCGCGGGCCCTCGAAGACCAGCTCGGCATGCTCGCCGAGGAAATCGGGCCGTGTGAACAGGTACTGGTCGTCCGGGTCGGCTTTCGAGACCATGATGTACGTGATATCGCTCGCCGCCAGTCGTTCGAGCAGCGTATCGACATTGTCAATGGTATCCAATCGCTCGCGATCTCCCCACAGCGGCGAGACGATATCCGGCGCGATGTACAGCGGGCTGCCGGGGTGCTCAGCAAGCACACGCGCCCCCGCCCCGACCTGCTCGTTGAGATAGCGGACAGCTGCGCCATCCGGGAAGGTGGGGTAGGCCAGTTCTTCGTGCCAGCGCTCGATGTAGGCCTCGCGCGTCTCGATGCCCAGCACCACGCGATACGCGCCGTTCCAGACCATCACCGCAAGCGCGTTGGCGAGGTTCACGAGGAAGGCGATGCTCACCACGCCGAGGATGGCCTGCCGCCGCCAGCCGGACCGCCCGCCGATGTGGTGCAGCGCGATTGCGGCAACCCCGGACAGCAGGATCAGCCCCGGCAGGAAGTGCCGCACCGCCTGCTTGACGAGGAACCAGATCACCGAGAACACCAGCGCGTAGACAAGCATCTGCTGTGCGGGGCGTCTGCGCCGCAGCGCGCCGAGCAGCGCCCCGGCGGGGATCGCCATCAGGAAGACCGGCCCGGCGATCATCCCCAGGTAGAAGCCGGGGTCGGTATGCCCCAGCGACGCATTCCACAGGTTCGCAAAGTAGCCGCCGACCGTCCAGGGGTAGAAGACCTCGGTGCCAAGCTCGCTGCGCGGGGAGGGCGTCGCGCCGAGAAGCCTGTGTAGCGGCCCGGCAAACACCGGGTACAGCGGGTTAAGGTGCTCGACCGCGTTGTAGAGGTAGTACGGCAGCATTGCTACGAGCGCCGCCAGCCCGAACGCCGCCCCGCTCCGCGCGAGCACCCGCCAGCCGCCGCGCTGCGCCTCGCGCAGCACCAGCCACAGCCCCAGCAGCCCGATGCTGATGAACGTCTGGTTCTTCGACCCGGCGGCAAGGCCGAGCATCACGCCGCAGAGTACAAGCCACACCCTGGGTTGATAGCCGCGATGTTCAATCGCGGCGCTTGTATTCTCTCCCGGCTGGGTGCCGCGAAGTTCATTCGCGGCGTCTCTGCCCTCACCCTCACCGGTAACCTGCAGCCACCGGAAGAACGCCGCCAGCGCCAGCGCCTCGAAGAATGCCCAGCCCATATCGACTTTGGCGGACTGCGCGAGGTAGGCGGCGTCAGGCATGGTGATGATGATCGCCGCCGCCAGCAGCGACTCAGTGCGCCCGGTATGCAGCCGCGCCAGCGCATACACACCGAGCGCGAGCAGCAGGCTCATGTCAAAGCCGGTGACGAGCGCCGCTAGGCTGAAGCTGCCGTTGAGCAGCAGCGCCCACGCGGAGAGCATCATCATATTGCCGGGCAGCGTCCCCGCCCAGATGTGCGTCGGCTGGAAGTAGCGCCCCGCCTCCACCCAGTAGCGCGGCACAAGCAGGTACTGGTGAACGGTATCGCCTTCGAGCGGCGGGGCGAGGTCGGTGACGAGGTTGGCGGCGACAAACGCCAGCGCGACGAGCAGCGCCATCTTCACGAACCACGGCGCGGCGAGCGCCTCGCGGAGCGCGGCCCATGCAGCACGGGCGTCGGCGAGGAGCGTGCGCGTCTGCACGAGGGCCAGCCCCACGCCGAGCGCGAGCAGCACCCAGCCCGCGGCAGGCCGCAGCCAGCCGACAAGGCCCAGCAGGAAGAGCAGCGTCACGGCAGCGCCCAGCCCGAACGCGAACGAGAAGGCGATCTCCGCCGAGCGGGTCCAGAGGTCGAGGCGCACCAGCCGCTGCAACCCGCGACCTGTGCCATAGAGTGCCAGCATCACCAGCGCGGCGAGCAGTAGGTCAGCGAGCAGCGCGATCATGGCCGGGTCATCAACAGCGGGGCGATCAAGCGGGCCTGAATGGAGGGCCAGTGGATGATGAACTGGTGCTGGAGCGTCCCGGCGAGCACAAGCAGCACCCAGGCGAGTGCCAGCCACTCGTGCAGGCGGCCCGCACGCGGCCCGGCGCGCTCGGTTGCCTCGTGCGCCTCGCGGAGTGTGGCCTCAACGACCGGGTAGGCGAAGCGCCCGGCGGCGAACGCCGCGCACCCCTCGCGCATGGCGTCCAATTGCGCGGGGTCGGCCAGCAGGTCGAGGATGGCGGTGGCCATCACGCCAGGGTCGTGAAAGTCATGCACAAGGCGCCCCGTCACCCCATCGATCACGATGCCTTCCGGGCCGCCGCAGGCCGTCGCCACGACCGGCGTGCCGCAGGCGAGGGCCTCCAGCACGACGATGCCCAGCCCCTCCTGCATCGACGGCAGCACGAAGAGCTCCGCACCCTGGTACAGCCGCAGCAGGTCGTCGGACTCGCCGGGCAGGCTGCCCGCAAATACGACGCTGTCTGCAATGCCAAGCTCCTCAACCAGCGCGCGTACTGGCTCGCCGGGTGTATCGCCTGCCAGCACGAGCTTGAGATCGGGGTGCTGGGCCCGCACCTGTGCATAGGCCCGCAGCAGCAGCCCGACGTTCTTGCGCGGGTCGTTGATGCGGCCCGCAAACAGCAGGTAGCGCCCGTGAGGCGGGTCGGCGCGCACAGCCGGGTCGGGGCAGAAGCGGCTGGTATCAACCGGGAAGGGCATGACGGTCATTCGCTCGCCAGCACCGGGCACCCGCTCGCGGATCCGGCGCGCCGTGTACTCGCTCAGCGCGAGGATGCGGTGCGCGCGCCGCAGCACGAACTTCTCCTGCGCCTCAAGCACCCGCCATGCCGGGCTGTTCAGCGTGCGCCGTGCCCACTCGTCCCCGGCCTCGGCCTTGCCCCGCACCTCATCCTCATAGATCGTCGCGACCCACAGCGTGAATGGCATGCCTCGCAGCGCGAGCGGCAGCGCGGTGTGTGCGCTGCCCGTCACGACGAGCGCGGCGTGGTGCTTGCCAAGCATCGGGCCGATGAGGAACTGCGGCACGAGGAAGTAAAGCCACAGCGGGAAGGGCGGCGGGGGCAGGTGCACGGCGTCCAGCCCGCGCTCAATGGTGCGGCTGCCGCGCCAGTGCCGGAGCCAGCCGCGCAGCCGGTCAGGGCGGCTTTGAGCCTGCGCCTCTGAGCGCGTTCGGTAGACAACCACACTGCGCCCCCAGCCGCGCACCAGCCGCGCCGCCACATCGACAAGCGCCGGCACGCCGCCGGTGTCCGCATCGATCGTCACGATCGGAACCCGGGTGTCTACCATGCTTTCATCCGGTCGGTGCTATAGTGCCCTGACATGAGCGTGTGCGGTATCAACTGGTGCCTCTCAAAAGAGTCTTAAGTAACGTGCAGAAGGCAATCGCCGGGATGCGCCGTGAGATGCGCTGCTGCCGACGCCGGGCGCAAGCTGCTACTGCGGCAGGCGCGGGGAATTGTAACAATGGCCCCAGAGGGACGCCAATGTCGAAGGGGCGGAGTCTCCTCGCCACAGCCCGCTTGCGGCGTTGTGGAGCGAAAATGTGAGATGTGACAAGAGGTTAACCGTGATATTATGCTAGAGCACGGTTCTCAGCTGGATGAAAAAGGCTTTCGGTTCCATGACGACGCCCGGTGATTTCAACGTGCCTACACCCCCCTTGACCTTTATGCAGAGCATTCGCTACTCGCATGATCCTCGCCTCGTCTGGTTTCACCTCCAGCAGGTCAATGCGGCTGAAACAATGCTCGCAAGTGTGGCGCAGGCGGACCGCGGTGCGGCTCGCGCCGCGCTGAAGGAGATTGCCTCGGATACGGCGTTCCTCGGCGAGTTTCTCAAGCGGCATCAACGCTATGCCGGGCGAGAGCCGAAGGGGCACCAGTTCATGTTCATGTCCTACCAGGGCGGCAGCCCGTACTTTCACCAGTTGGTGCAGTACGCCCTCGTGCGCCTGCTCCGGCCCGCCGTCGTAGTCGAGACAGGCGGCACGCCGGGCAACTCGTCGGCGTTCATCCTGCGTGCGCTGGAGCGAAACGGGAAGGGCGAGCTGCACACCGTCGATCTCCCCCCTACCGGGAAGCTTGAGCGGGGGGCGCAGTACGAGCACGGCGCCTGGATCCACGAGAACATGCCTGAAGGGCAGGAATCGGGCTGGGCCGTCCCTGAGACGCTGCGACAGCGGCATCAGCGCCACCTTGGTGATGCCAGAGAACTGCTGCCGCAGGTGCTCGACGCCGTCGAAACGGTCGATCTCTTCATTCACGACAGCGATCACAGCTACGAGCACATGATGTTCGAGTTCCGCACGGCCTGGCCGCACATCCGGCCCGGTGGTGTCCTGATGTCGGACGACATCGACAACAACCGCTCCTGGGCGGATTTCACCGGCGAGATGGGGTTATCCGCCTACCGGACGGGCGGGCTGGGCGCCGCGCGGAAGCCGTAACGCCCCGCCGGAGCAGACCGGGCTAGACGAGGGGCGGCACCTCTTCAAGGGAGAACGAGTAGGTAAACTGCTTCGTTCCGCGCGCACGGATGACGCGAGCCGGGTTGCCTCCTACGATGGTGTAGGGTGGCACGTCCTTTGTCACGACCGACCCCGCAGCCACGACAGCCCCTTCGCCGATCGTCACACCTTTCAGGATGATCGCCTGGGAGCCGACCCAGGCGCGATCATGAATGGTGATCGGCGCGCTGCGCATCGAGAACGCCGGGTCGTCCGGATCGTGGTCAACAGTGTACAGCGAGACGTGATGCCCGAAAACGACGTAATCGCCGATGGTGATCGGCGCGCTGGCAACGAAAAAAGCCGCCGGGATCGAGCATCTGCGACCGATATTGATGCCGGAAATGCGGTCGCCGTGAAATTTGCAGCCCATCCACAGCACGCTGTCAGCGCCGATCTGCACGCCGGCAATGCGGCGGTAGTACCAGTGCCGGAAGCGCACGAAGGGCACATAAGATATCAGATAATTCAGCGCGTAGGCGTTGGTGAACCGGTAGACTCTGGTGCTGAGCCAGTCGCGCGCTGACCTTATCATCCCGTTACTGCTCATGTTCTTCTCTTGCTGCCTTAGATCAAGTCGAACAAGAAGGGCTGCCTGGCTTCCATCAGGTGGCTGCGCTCGAATGGAGAGGGTAAGACCTGCCAACCGCGATAGTCGTCACTGCGTCTTTCAACCAGGTATGGTAAACACGTTTGCGCCCAGCAGTTGGCCTGTAATGTAGATCAGAAGCGTGAAAAGCGCCACCGTGAACTCGCGCGAGGGGTGCCGGTGCACAGGCGGGGCGTGTCGAAAAGGCGGCCCGCCGGTCGTCTCTCCTTACTTGCCCCCGGCCCGATCTGCGTGCTATAGTGAGCGTGCTGTCAGCACAGCGCGGGACCGAACCAGCACGAGGGCAATATTGGGTATGAACAGCTTCGATTATGACCCCGCCGATTCGCCGGACCTGCCGTCCGGGCCGAGACTTGAGCGCGACGGCCTGCCGCCCGGCACCGGGAGCCTCAACCCGGCGGCGCTCGCTGAGCACGCCCGTGCCGTCGTGCAGGACCGCCAGCGCCTGCTGCGCGACCTGAGCGGGACGGGCTCGCTGC
>Ga0134096_1001535_pt1 | contig 17754 bp, 19 predicted proteins | sample 7_2taG_FD_94448 | JGI IMG/M metagenome (GOLD analysis project Ga0134096, IMG submission 94448) | Switchgrass degrading microbial communities from high solid loading bioreactors in New Hampshire, USA - 7_21_20_110_A3 metaG | ecosystem: Engineered > Bioreactor > Semi-continuous > Anaerobic >... | reverse complement strand
ATTACCCTAGAAGAATATTTGGATATAGAACTGCAAATGAAATGGCTGCTTAAAACAGTGTTCTGTAAGAATATGTAAGGCAATTAAACTTGCAATTTAGAAAGTATATTCTAAAGCAAGATATAATTCTATTGATTTCAAAATTCTTGATAAAATAGTTAAATACGGTGAAACATATGAGTACGTTTTTATCTCCGAAAACGGAAATATAACAAGCAGGATAATACCAGCAGAAGATTCATACCCTGTATTCGATGAAACAGGGAATATGATTGCATTTATCGAATTTTACATAGTTGATGGAATATCATATTACATTGTTTATACTGAAAGTGAAGTAACACAGTATACGGATGATTCAGGAGAATTGCATATTACAGGAAGGTATAAGAACATATCAGGATTGCCAATTCAATATAAAACAATAAACGAATTAGATTCCTGCAAGGGAAGAAGTAGTTTAGAGGATTATATAAGCATAATAGACAGTTTAGAGGACTTAATATCAAAGTATCACGATGGCTTATATAGATTTATTTCAGGCATACCAGTTTTAAAAGGAACAGGATTAACAACTAAAGATGATAAAGGCAGAATAGACCCTAATGCAGTTGGATATATGCTTCAGATAGATGATACCGCAGATTTTGAAATAGTGCAAAATAAAATGGATTCTGCAAGTTTTTAAGCAGTGTACGAAATACTAATGGCACAACTGCTGAATATATCACAAACACCAGCTATTGCCATGAACGCAGTAGAGATTAGTAATCTATCGGAAACAAGTATTAGAATGATGTATTCTCTTGCAAGTGTAAAAGCAAGATTAAATGAAGATGCTTTGTTAGATGGATTTATTCAACGATGGGACAAGATAAAGAAATTATTATCATTAAAAGGTATACAAGTATCAGGTGATATATCTTGTACGTTTGAATATGATATTCCATTAAATGCAACTGAGGTAATTAACAATATTACAGCACTAAAACAGAACGGACTTATTTCACTTGAAACAGCACTGAGTAGGACACCTTATATTTATGATGTGGCAACAGAAATGCAGAAAATAAAGAGTGATACAATAGGTAGTAGCGTAGGAAACGAATAATACTATATGTTGTGTATGAATATTCATAAAAATGTATAAATATTCAATAGCATAATGTGAAATATGCGAAAATAAAAGGGATTGGGTGAAACGTGAAAGGTGCAGAAATGTAAGATTATGCAAATGAGGGATTTGTTCGCCCAATCCCGGCATGTTATCTATTCATGTACTAAAATTAATACAATCCTTTAGTTAACTAAAGTGTTTTTAATTGAACAAAACTAACACAAGCACAAACTAACAAGGTTCAAAGGTGCAATATTCCTTCATAGGAGAACATTATACAAAACTGTAATTTTGTATAATCTCATTTATTTCCAGCAGTCAAATACAGTAAAATCAATACTTTCAAGGAATGTATTAAGATAAATACATGAGGAAAAACGGTATTTAGATAAAACAAATTTTTTATTTAATGCAATTTAATTCAATTAATATAATCTTTGAAATGCAGTAATAGCAAGGATTACAAGGAAATATACTATTGCTTATATAATGATGATTATATAAGCAGTTGATACCCCCTTTTTGAATTTTTTTGCCATAGCAAACCACTTTCTCACCGTTTAAAAAATTTTTTGAAAATTCGTGCAACTTTCACTTTTGATTTTAAAATCAATTATAGGAGGAATTACTATGACTTATCTTGATAGAATAAAACTTGAATTACAGGATATATCATTCAATGATGCCGAATTAACCGTACTTGCACAGGAAAACGGTATAACTAATCCTACATCAGAATATGACCCTACATCTAATACAGCAAAAAGAGCAATATATTCAACAGTTTTAAGTGTGTTGGAAGCAATTGCTAATAATCCAAACTTGATGAAAAGCTATAAAAATGAAGATATATCAATCATGGACTTTGCCGAAAGCATACAAAACAGGATAGCACAGCTTGAACGGAAAATAAGATTACTTCCTAGTGATGATGTTTCTGATAATATTGCTGATAGTGCTAGTTGGACTTACATATTTAGAGAATAGATAACTTATTTTATACGAAGCTATAAGGGTATTTCCAGTTTAGGAATACCCTTTTTTCATACTGCAAGAAATGGAGTGATGTATTTGAATATATTTGATTTTCCGCAGAATGATTATTTATACCTGCTTTCTATGGCGGGTGATGATATATATATTAATAACGATACAATGCCTAAAAAAGCACTTATAAATAACCTTCCAGTTAATCGGCAAGCAGATATACGGACTATAGCAACAAAAGAAGAAATTAAACGAGGGGATTTGATTAACTGGGATAACGAATATTGGCTTATTATAAGTGAAATAGGGCATAAAAGGTATACTTACTATAAAGGTATAATCCAGAGGTGTAATTATAACATAAAATTCAATTTTCAAGGCACAATCAAGGAATTTCCAGCTACTGTTGATTCAAAAGTATTTGATGTTGAAACCAATCAATTTTTTAGCGTACCTGCTGGAAAAATAATTGTAACTATGCAAGATAATATTGATAGTGAGAATATTACAATAGGACAGCGTTTTATTAAAATGAAAACTGCCTGGGAGGTTTCAGGAATTGACCGAACAAAAAACGGTTTATTAGTGCTTTGGTGTGATTTAGATAGGATTGATTCAAGTGATGATTTAGAGAATGAAATAGCAAATGCTGGAGATTATGTTTATACTTTAGAAATTACCAACGGTGAAATAGCAAGTATACAGGAAGGAAGCACTTTACAGTTAAATGTACAGGTTAAACTTAATGATAATATAGTTGAAAAAGAAGTAATTTATTCAAGTGATAATTCTTCTATTGCAACAGTCGATGAAAACGGATTAGTTACAGCTATAAGTGCAGGAGAATGTATTATTAGTGCTTCATTGGCAGAAAATCCAAGTGTATATGATACTATATACATTACTGTTACTGCTTTACCGCAACATAATTATGTAGTAACCATTTCAGGCAATACTCAAATAACAAGGAACCATACTTCAACATATACAGCGACATTTACTAATAATGGAGTACCTATTACTGAAGAATCATTTTTCTATATCACAGCAGACGATGGAGTGTCTGAAACAACACTAGCAACAATTCAAAGTCAAGACCCTGTTGCTAATACCTGTGTGGTAAAAGCTGGAAGTACATTAGGATATGTCAAGTTGTGGTGCAAGAATATAGAAGGTACTATTGTATCAGAACCATTTAGGATACAGATAAAGAATATATTCTAATAAAGTACGTCAAATTTGATGCAGGGGTATGTCGTGTACTGCGACATACCCTTTTTATTATGTGCAACTTCTATGTTGTACCTTTTTTTATGCAATTTGAATATATTGTATCAATAAGAAAAATGGAGGAATTTTATGGTATATAGTAATAATAATATAAAAATTCATATCTCAGAAAAAGAAAAAGAAGGATTAATAAAAAACTTAAAAATAGGCATATTATGTCAATTGTGTAAAGAAGGGTATTTTACAAGTGAGCAACTAAATGAAATGATAAAAGAAATAAATAAATAAATTTACTTGCACATTTTTTAGATTTATATTATATTTGAATTAAAAAACAAAGGAAGGTGCAAGTATGAAAAAACGAGTATGTGCATATTGTAGGGTATCAACAGACAAAGACGACCAGATTAATTCGTTTAATTCTCAAAAGCAGTTTTTTGAAGAATACATAAGAAAAAATGACGAATGGGAACTAGTTGACATATATGCAGACGAAGGCATAACTGGAACGTCAACAGAAAAAAGAACAGAATTCCTAAGAATGATTGAAGATGTCCAATATAAAAAAATTGACTTAATATTGACAAAGGAAATATCAAGGTTTGCCAGAAACACGCTTGATAGTATATATTATACACGTAAACTGAAAAGTATGGGTGTAGGTGTAATATTTATCAATGACGGTATTAATACTCTAGATGAAGATGCCGAATTAAGATTAACTATAATGGCAAGTATAGCACAAGAGGAAAGCAGGAGAACATCACAAAGGGTAAAATGGGGGCAAAAAAGACAAATGGAAAAAGGCGTTGTTTTTGGTAGGGAATTGTTAGGTTACAATTTAAGAAATGGTGTATTAACTATTAACGAACAGGAAGCCGAAATAGTACGAATGATATTCCATAAATTTACTAATGAAGGAAAAGGCACTCACGTTATAGCAAGGGAATTATATGAAGCAGGGATTAAAACCAAAAGAGGTAATTTGAATTGGAGTAATACAATGATTTTGAAGGTTTTAAGAAACGAAAAATATGTAGGTGACTTATGCCAGAAAAAAACTATTACTCCAGATTTTTTAAGTCATAAAAAGAAGTACAACAAAGGGCAGGAAGAAATGGTATATATAAAAAATCATCATGAACCTATTATTTCAAGGGAACTATGGGAAGCAACACAAAAAGAGTTAGAGAAAAGGACAACATCAAGAGAGCAAAAAAGCAAATATTCTAATCGGTATTGGTGTAGTGGAAAAATATTCTGTGGTTTATGCGGAAGTAGATTTGTCGGCAGGATAAAGAAGTTAAAAAATGGAATGACTTATAGAGCATGGAGATGTCAAAAAGCCGCTGAGCATGGCAGAGAAAAAATCGATAAATGGGGCAATACTATCGGTTGTAATCAGGAAAGTATTAACCATGTTGTTTTAGGGGAAATAATAGGATATATTCTTAAAAATGTGATTGTAGACAACAAAGAGGAAATTATAAATGATTTAAAAGCACTTATCAAGAAGTATGAAAAACCTGTAAAAATAAAGAATACAGATACTTTATTAAAGCAGATTGAAAACATTAACACGAAAAAGCAAAAACTGATAGATAGTATGTTAGAAGGTATTATATCAAAACAAGATGTTGTATTAATGAACGAAAAGTATGATAAAGAGATTGAGGACTTAAAACAGAAAGTAAAAGAAATAGAAGAAGCCAATATCAACAATAAAAAACAGGCAGATATGCTTAAATCATATATTGTTAGAATAAATGAAATGGTAAATGCTTTAGAATATCAAAGTGCTGATGAATTATATAAAAAAATGGTTGATAAAGTTGTAGTACATAAAGGCAAAATATTAGAAGTGTATTTGAATTGCCTTTTTAATCCTATAAAGGTTAGGTATAACGCAACTGGTAAACTTGACTATAAGATTAGAATAGATTGGCTTAATAGTGAGCAATTTTGAAAACGATATACCTATATCGTTCAAAATAGCCCTTGCTTCAGGTACAGGCATGGAAAAGCGCTGGCTTAAGTACCTTAATGAAGCAGCCAGCTCCCCGTCAGGCCCACCGTATTGGCTAATTATAAATTTAGCCATCTTAGGATTACTGTTTTTTATTTTTACTGGATACTCAAGTTTCTTTTCATACAACCACATTTAGTTACCTCCTCTCTCCCAGGGCCAGGGTTCATTAATCCAGGGCCATGGATAGCCGCTTATGAAAGAGTTGGCCGTCAACGGGCCACACATGTGCTGATATTGTTGCTTAAGCATCAGAACCTGACGTACATAATTGTTGTATATATTGATCGCCCTTTGATCGTACGGGTGTGTATCCAGGTATAAATGTAAATCTATAATATTGAAATCCAGAATTTGTATTCTCCTTAGTAATTCCTGGCAGTTTTCAATCATTCATAACACCTCCGTCAAACATTCATGGTTTATAGGCAAGTTTAATGGTCCACAGTGTATTCCGGATCCACGCCATAAGGCCTGTCAAGCCCCGGAAAGATTGTACCCTGTTTAAATCCCTTTTCGGGAGGGTAAATACTGTCAAGTTGCTGAAATGGAACATACGCATGGGCAAGCTCCATACCCAAAGGATATCCCGGGGGCTGTTTACAGTAATCTTGTGCTTGATTTATGGAAAAATACATATCAATAACCTCCTGATACTCAAGGCTAATTACTTTTTGCCTGGTTGACAGAATATCTTTCATTAACATAATATTCTTATTGAATAAAAAAGTGACAAAGCGGGAAAATATGAATGGCGCAAACTATTTACAAGAGAAATACATTATGTTAAAATACAGAAGTATTCTATAACCATATGCTCAGTTTACGGCCTACTCCGACCGTTAACAGGGCTTATGGGGTTACTAAATATTAAGGAGGCTTTTTTATGTTAAAGGAAGAAAAGAAAAAAATAATCGATACCTACAAATTGCATGAAAATGATACCGGGTCGCCTGAAGTACAGATTGCATTATTGACAGAAAGAATCAACCATTTGAATGAGCACCTGAAAATCCACAAAAAGGACCATCATTCAAGAAGAGGGCTTTTAAAAATGGTAGGCCAGAGGAGAGGGCTCCTCAATTACTTACAGAAAAAGGATATTGACAGGTATCGAGAAATTGTTGCGAAACTTGATTTGAGAAAATAGGAGAGCGGGGCATACCGCTCTCATTTTTAGGTTAACTACATATAACAAAATAATATTATGAAAAAATAAAACTAAACTACAGACGGTAGAGGGTAGATTGTGTGCCTGAACCTCTTTCTTCAGGTATAGAATCTACAAGCTACGGTCTGTAGTTTAAATAAGGAGGTTTTATATGGAAAGAAAATTTACTACGGACCTTGCAGGAAGAACACTCACTATTGAAACGGGCAGGCTCGCCCAGTTAGCCAACGGTTCAGCACTTGTAAGATATGGAGATACCGTTATTCTTTCTACAGCCACGGCATCACCTACGCCCAGGGAAGGTATAGATTTTTTCCCATTGAACGTTGATTACGAGGAAAAGCTTTACGCAGTAGGGAAAATACCCGGCGGTTTTATAAAGCGGGAAGGTAAGCCTTCAGAAAAGGCCATACTGACCGCCAGGGTTATAGACAGGCCCATAAGGCCGCTTTTTCCAAAAGACTTGAGAAATGATGTTGCCATTGTAAACACGGTGCTTTCCGTGGACCAGGATAATTCTCCGGAACTTGCGGCAATGATAGGCACATCCGTTGCTCTTGCCATTTCTGATATCCCGTGGAACGGCCCCATCGGTGCTGTTATTCTGGGCTTGATAGATGATGAAGTAATCATTAATCCCAACACCGAACAGAGAGAAAAGAGCCAGATGTATGTGACTCTGGCAGGGACAAAGAAGAAAATCACAATGATTGAGGCCGGCGCAAATGAAGTTCCGGAAGAGAAGATGCTGGAGGCCATAAGAAAAGGTCACGAAGAGATAAAGAAGATAATTGAATTCATAGAGGGAATTGTGGCGGAAGTGGGGAAACCCAAGTTTGAATACACTCCGATAGTTGTTCCTGAAGAAATAGAAAAAGCCGTTTTCGAGTTTGCATATGAAAAGATGAGAAAAGCGGTGCTCACAAACGATAAACAGGTCAGGGACAATAATATTGCCGCCCTCACAACGGAGACCCAGGAGCATTTTGCAGAAATATTCCCTGAAATGGAATCTCAGATAAACGAAGCATTGTATAATCTTGAAAAGAAAGTTGTCAGGGAATACATCCTGAAAGAGCATACCAGGGTGGACGGAAGGCGCCTGGATGAAATTAGGCCCCTTTCGGCGGAAGTTGGTTTACTGCCCAGGACCCATGGTTCAGGCTTGTTCCAGCGCGGACAGACACAGGTTCTGACTGTCGTTACCCTCGGAGCGCTGGGAGAAGTGCAGATGCTGGACGGTGTGGACCTGGAAGAGGAAAAAAGGTACATGCACCATTACAACTTCCCGTCCTTCAGCGTAGGCGAAACAAGGCCGTCAAGAGGACCTGGCAGAAGGGAAATCGGTCATGGTGCCCTGGCGGAAAGGGCATTGGAGCCGGTAATACCTCCTGAATCTGAATTCCCATATGCAATAAGGCTGGTATCCGAAGTCTTGATGTCAAACGGTTCAACCTCCCAGGGCAGCGTTTGCGGAAGTACATTGGCCCTGATGGATGCCGGCGTGCCCATAAAGGCTCCTGTGGCTGGTATTTCCTGTGGTCTGGTGACTGACAGCGAAGATGAGAACAATTTCGTATTAATGATGGATATACAGGGGATAGAGGACTTCTTCGGCGATATGGACTTTAAAGTGGCCGGTACGAAGAAGGGTATTACCGCTATTCAGGTTGACATAAAAATTGACGGCCTGACGGAAGATATTATAAAGCAGGCCTTTGAAATGACAAGGAAGGGCAGGATTCACATTATTGACGAAGTCATATTAAAGACCATCCCTGCTCCAAGGCCTCAGCTTTCAAAATATGCGCCTAAAATAATGACCACAAGCATTGATCCTGAAAAGATAAGAGATGTAATTGGCCCGCAGGGTAAGGTAATCAATAGAATAATTGCAGAAACCGGTGTAAAAATTGATATTGAGGATGACGGAAAGGTTTATGTTTCTTCCCAAGAGACCAAGGCAGGCGAACGGGCTATTCAGATGATAGAGGGCATAGCTGGTGATGTGAAGCCGGGACAGACATATATAGGCAAGGTTGTAAGAATTATGCCTTTTGGCGCTTTCGTCGAATTCCTGCCCGGTAAGGAAGGCCTGGTTCATATTTCCAAACTGGATAGGAAACGTGTGGATAAGGTTGAGGATGTAGTTTCCGTTGGCGACGAGGTTGTCGTCAAGGTTATAGAGATTGACCGGCAGGGAAGAATTAACCTTTCCAGGAAAGACGCCCTGTCAGACTAAAGAGAAAAATATCCATTCTACAATGGAGGACAGATGTTTATAAAGAAAACTTTCGATAATGGCGTAAGGCTTGTATACGAAAAGATACCCTATGTAAGGTCTGTTTCAGCAGGAATTTGGGTAAAAGCCGGTTCAAGAAATGAGAATGAAATAAACAATGGGATCTCCCATTATATTGAACATATGCTTTTTAAGGGAACTGAAAAAAGGACCGCTAAAGAGATTGCGGAGAGCATAGAGAGTATAGGCGGGCAGATAAATGCGTTCACGGGCAAAGAATGCACATGTTACTATACCAAGACCCTTGACACGCATCTTACTACTGCCATGGAAATACTGGCGGACATATTCTTTAACTCAAAGTTTGCATCTGCCGATCTTGAAACCGAAAGGAAAGTAATCCTGGAAGAGATAAACATGTATGAGGATACGCCGGACGACCTGGTTCTGGATATCCTCTCCGGCATCTGCTGGAAAGGCGATCCCCTGGGATTTTCCATACTTGGTACCAGCGAGTCTCTTTCAGGTATTACTGCTGATATGATTAGGAAGTATATGAAGCAAAACTATACTCCAGGGAATGTAGTGGTTTCAGTGGCAGGAAATTTTGACGAAGCCAGGCTTGAGGAACTGGTGTATAATTATTTCGGAACCTGGAACAGTGACGGCAGTAGCAGTAGCAGCCCTTTATCGAACCCGGTGTTTACCAGGGGGGCTGTTTTCAGGAAAAAGGATATTGAGCAGGCCCATATCTGTCTGGGGTTTGAAGGGTTTGAGCAGGGAGACGACAGGTTATATTCCTTACTTGTATTTAACAACAGTTTCGGCGGCACCATGAGCTCACGCCTGTTCCAGAAGATAAGGGAAGAAAATGGCCTGGCTTATTCCGTGTATTCTTATCCTGCTTCCTATAATGGTGCCGGGATGTTCGGGATATACGCCGGAATGAGTCCTTCGCAGGTTGAAAAGGTACTGTCCCTGATTATACAGGAAATCAACCTGGTGAAAAAGGAAGGCCTAACTGAGTATGAACTGATGAAAGCGAAGGAGCAGCTGAAAGGCAATTATATTCTTGGGTTGGAGAGCACCAGCAGCAGGATGAACGGTCTTGGAAAATCAGAATTGCTCCTTGGGTATATTAAAACTCCGGAACAGATTTTGAATGAAGTGGATGCAGTTACTGTAGAAAAAGTGTCGGATACCATAAATACTGTTCTGAATACTGACAAAATATCTGTTTCACTGGTAGGGAAACTTCCCAGGAATGTGACTCTGAAGAAGATAACAACCATGATTGATGACGCTTTGAGTGTATGACAGTGTATGACTATGATAGTCTTACTGAAAAACAGATAAATTTTTTAAAAATAAAATGTCTCGATTCGTCCTGAAATAAATTCAGACAGAATCGAGGTATTTTTTTGTTCCAGGTATTTACTTGCCGTAGAGAATAGGTTGAATTTGTTTACCTTTAAGGGCGGATAAAATCGCAGGCACAATCATTTCCGTTTTTGCCACCAGGGAGTTTGGCTTGTTTTCCGGGTCATCCTGGCAAAACGGCACCACATAGTAGTTTTTGGTATTAAGTATAACAGCCAGGTTTTTGGCATTGGCTCCTAACCCGTCGTTTGTGGATATGGCCAGTACCACTGGTTTGTTGTTTCTCAACTGGGCTTTGCAGGCCATTGTGACAGGTGTGTCCGTAATCCCGTTGGCAAGTTTGGCCAGGGTATTGCCCGTACACGGCGCAACAACCATCACGTCAAGAAGGGATTTAGGTCCGATGGGTTCTGCTTCCACAATGGTTTTAATGCATTTGTTACCCGTTATTGTTTCAAGCCTAAATATCAAATCCTTGGCTGTGCCGAAACGAGTATCAGTGTCACGGGTTGAGTATGACAATATAGGAATTACATTTGCACCCAGTTCGACGATTTTCTGAACTTCCGGAATGATCTGGTTATGGGTGCAGAATGAGCCTGTTATTCCGAAACCTATGGTTAAACCATTCAATTGCATTGTTTTACACCCCCAGTTCGTCAATAATGTTGTATATGGTATCCCTGATGATTTCAGCGGCAGTCAATGGTGCCACTTTCCCCGGCAAGGACAGGGCCCAGATAGTTTTGATGCCCAATGATTTGGCGGATTCCAGGTCTACTCCTCCCGGTTTGGATGCCAGGTCTATTACCAGGCAGTTTTTGTTAAGCTTTAAAAGCCTGTCTTTATCGAGAATGATATGGGGAATGGTGTTGAAAATGACAGCCATGTCAGGCAAGTATTCATCCAGATTACTCAGCAAAACCGGCTGATAGCCATAGTTTCTTATCCATGCGATGTCTGAATAGTTCCTGGCTTCCACATAAACCTTTGCTCCAATGCCGTAAAGGGTTTTGGCCAGTGTTTTTCCGACTCTCCCAAAACCCAACACCATTGTATTGCTGCCGTGAAGCGTAAAAGGAAGTTCTTCCATGGCTATCTGTATGGCTCCTTCAGCAGTGGGGATTGCGTTCAGCACGGCCATTTCATCACGTTTAAAATAATCTATTGCGTAAACACTGTATATTTCCGCAAGCTGCAGGATTTTTTCGCTTATCAGCCCTGCAGTAAAGAGCTGGTTTTTCTTCATGGATTTAAAAATTTCATTGAGATAGATCTTCTCATTATGAAAAGTTGTGTTAATTGTTTCATTGTCCAGCGAACAGGGAAGAGGACCGATAATTACATCAGAATCGTCAATTGCCTCAGTAAGGTTATTTACTTCATTAAAATCATCATCGAAGGCGTAATTGCCAAAACCTTCATATTTGCTGAATCCATGGATAAATACCTGATTTCCTTCTTCCTTTAACAATTTTGCCAGGATAACATTACGTAAATCGCCACCGATTACGGTGTACTTTTTTTTCTCCATTATTACCCTCCCGGTATGTACCATTATTGAGATTACAGTTCCATTTTATGTTTATATATGTTTTATGGTGCTTGTTTTCTGATGTAATTGCACGGAAAGGAGTAACACGTTACCGTTATCGAAGACAAAAAGTTACCTAAAGAAACATCACAGTTGATTCTGTCATAGGATATAGGGAAGCAAAGTAAACAGGATGATATTGTGGTTTATCTGGACAATGCGGCAACATCTTTTCCAAAACCTGACATAGTCTATGAAAAGGTATATGAATTTATGAAATATAACTGCGCCAATCCGGGGCGCGGTGGATACAAAATGGCCATCGAAAGCGGTCATGAGGTAATGACGGCAAGACGTATTATCGCTGAATTCTTTAATTTTGTTAAACCTTTATGTGTCTGCTTTACCAAAAATGCAACGGAAGCTTTGAATATTGGCTTAAAGGGTGTATTAAGGACAGGAGATCATGTCATAACAACAAGTATGGAGCATAATTCCGTAATAAGACCCCTGTTTGAACTGAGGAAGAATACCGGTATAGAAATAACCATTGTGAAAGGGGATGCTTATGGGAATATATCAGCGGATGATATCGCAAAAAATATAAGAAGAAATACGCGGCTTATTGTTTGTACTGTGTCTTCCAATGTAAACGGTACAATTATGCCATTTACTGAAATCGGAAATTTGATTGACCATGAAAGGACATATTTTCTTCTGGATGCTTCCCAGGGCGCGGGCACATTAAGAATAGACGTACAGAAAGGCAAAATTGACATGCTTGCTTTTCCCGGCCATAAATACCTATTGGGGCCTCAGGGAACAGGTGGGTTATATATAAGGGAGGGTGTTTCAGTCAGACCGCTTCTTTATGGCGGGACGGGCAGCAACTCAAAAATGGTGTTTCAGCCCGGTTTCATGCCAGACAGCTTTGAAAGCGGCACCCTGAACACACCGGGCATAGTGGGATTGCGTTATGGAATTGAGTTTATTATTAATAAAGGTATAGAGAATATCACATCTTACAAGCAACTTTTGCTTAAGCGACTGTATGAAGGATTAATTGGAATAAAAGGGCTTAAGTTGTACAGCAAAGCAGAAAACAATTCCGGCATAATTGCATTCAATATTGACGGCATAGACCCGGTTCAGGTCAGCGAGACTCTTGACAGGAAATTTGACATCGCGTCACGGGCAGGATATCACTGTGCGCCTCTGGCCCATAAAACTTTGGGAACCCACAGGGATGGTTCTGTAAGGTTAAGCCTTGGGTGTTTCAATACATTGGACGAAATTGACTATACCGTGGAGTGTATCGAAAAGACAGCCCTTTATTCCAGGATATAAACATCCAGCCACTGGCAGCCAAATTCCTTTGCGAATGTTTCATCCGGAGTATATATGTCCAGGCAGTTTTCCTTTATGGCTCCGCCTCTGTCTTCCACCACAAAAATACCGTTATTTTCCATATCTTTGAAATACGGTATATATATCCTGGTGCCAAAAGGCAGTTCTTTGCCAGCAGCAACAGTAAACCATTTGCTTACCCTGTTGCCGCTTGCTGTTATGCCAAAATACGGGTGGTCCGGAGATTTATCGCATTCATATTCCGTGTAGGCTGTCACCCGCATCACTTTTTTAGCTCCTGTATTTTCCAGGTGAGAGGTCCTGTCATAATTTGCACGGCTTGCCGTGCCATACCTCGACTCAAAAAGGTTCCACCTTTCATATGACGGAAGCATTTCATTTACACGTTTTTCGAGTTCGTTATTGAGGTTTTTAAGGTCCTCATTTGTCTTTTGCAGGTTTTCATATTCCTTTTTATATTTTTCCAACTCGTTCTTAAGGTCCTTTATATTTTGGGCGTATTCGTCTATAATCCTGTTATTTTCTATTAGTACTGCCTCCTGGGCTCTTTTTTCGGTTATTTCGTCTCTGACCAGGAAAATGAAGTATAAGGAAGTAATGTTTGTCAACAGCAGCAGTATTACCAGGAATAATAGAGCCCCGGTATGCTTTTTCAGATACATGACAACCTCCTTAAATGATTCACATAAAAATCTTTTATTACATGTATATGAGTAGTATTGACAAATATAGCTAAAAATATAATTTTTCATCAGATTGATAGAATTTGCCGCTTTTATCCAGGAAATTCAATTGAGAATTGAGTATCAAATGAAAGTTAAATGCAAAAAATTAATAGCGTATCTGAACTATACGAGGTGATTTCCATGCCCGGAAAGAAAAAGAAAGAATTGGATAAACAACAGCGGGATTATTTTGAGTATGCCCGTCATCATGAGCCTAAAAGGCCAATAGTTAAAAACTGTATTCATGCTTTTCTGGTAGGAGGCTTAATATGCGCCATAGGCCAGATTGTTTCCATGATATTTATAAAGTATTTCAAATTTACGGAGGAAACAGTTGGAAGTCCTACATCTGCTGTTTTAATAATAACCTCGGTTTTGCTTACGGGCTTCGGGATTTATGACAAGATAGCCCAATGGGCAGGAGCCGGAACGGCAGTGCCCATTACCGGCTTTGCCAACACCGTAGCTTCCAGTGCCATTGAACACAGAAGCGAAGGGTTTGTTTTGGGTGTTGGCGGCAATATGTTTAAAATAGCTGGTCCAGTAATTACATATGGTGTAGTGTCTGCCTTTTTTGTAGCCATAGCCAGGCTGATTATAAAGGGAGGGTGATCTTGTTGCTGGCCGGGAAGCAGACATGGATATTTGAAAATAAGCCCTGCATTATCTCATCTGCCACCGTAGGAGGGCCTTTTGAAGCCAAATGCACGATAAAGGATGATTTTGATTTTTTGTTCGGGGACCTTTATTGCGGTGAGGACAGTTTTGAGAAGGCTGAAATAAAGATGCTTGAAAAAGCCTGCGAAATTGCAATGAACAAGGCTGAATTGAAAAATGATGATATTCAGTTCTTTCTTAGCGGAGACTTAATCAACCAGATTATTTCCAGCAGTTTCACTGCAAGGACTTTGGCTATTCCTTACCTGGGCATATACGGGGCTTGTTCCACATCAATGGAAGGCATTGCATTGGCTGCGTTGATGGTAGATACGGGATTTGCCGACTATGTCATGGCAGCTACATCAAGCCACAACGCGGCATCCGAAAAGCAGTACAGATATCCCACCGAATACGGAGCTCAGAAACCCCCCACAGCCCAGTGGACTGTAACTGGTGCCGGAGCTGTAATTTTGTCAGGGTCAGGAAACGGCCCCAAAGTTACCTCTGCCACAATCGGAAAAGTCATTGATCACGGCATATCGGATCCTTTTAATATGGGTACGGCCATGGCTCCGGCTGCTGCGGATACCATAGAGAAACATTTTAAGGAAACCGGTTTGGATTTTAACTATTATGACTTTATTGCAACCGGCGATTTGGGAAGAGTGGGGCACAAGATTGTCATCGACCTGCTTGGTCAAAAAGGCATTCATCTGCCTCAGGAAAAATTCTCAGACTGTGGTATGATGATATACTCGCCTGACCAGCAAGTTTTTGCAGGAGGAAGCGGGTGTGCCTGCGCGGCTGTCATGACATACGGCCATTTCTTCAGCAAAATGAGAAAGGGAAAAATTAAGAGACTTCTGGTCATAGCCACAGGAGCATTGCTTTCACCCATGTCATACCAGCAAAATGAAAGTATTCCTTCGATAGCGCATGCTGTGTCATTTGAGATGTAAATTCGGGATGTAATGGGAGTGTAGAGAAATGGAAAAAATTCTGTTTGCTTTTATTGTTGGAGGTTTAATCTGTGTAATAGGCCAGATTCTGATGGATGGTTTCAGGCTCACGCCAGCCCATACTATGGTTACTCTTGTTGTAATAGGAGCCATAGCCGGAGGTTTGGGCCTTTATGAGCCTTTGGTGAAGTTTGCGGGAGCCGGTGCGACGGTACCCATCAGCAGTTTTGGCAATTCTCTTGTGAAGGGCGCTCTAAAGGAGGCAAAGGACACCGGTTTCATCGGTGTGCTTACGGGAATATTTGAAATAACAAGCGCTGGCATATCATCAGCAATACTTTTTGGATTCCTTGCTTCGGTGGTGTTTAAACCAAAAGGCTGAAAACCATTTGCTTGTAAATTCAAGTAACGAATTTACATAAATTTGAGTATTATATAGTGGATTGACTTTTCGTCAATTCATTAATACCCCCCCAACAGAAACAGACTTCCGAAAGCTTAGTCTTCAGAAGTCTGTTCTGCTGTTTAAAACTTTGTAAATATTTCATGAAAAATAAAAACCGCCTTTTACAGGCGGTTTACAGTATTTCTATGGTCGGAGCGACTGGATTTGAACCAGCGACCCCTAGACCCCCAGTCTAGTGCTCTACCAAGCTGAGCCACGCCCCGTGACGAGTATAGATTATAACACGATTATTCGGAAATGTAAAGCATGTTTATATAAAAACCTTAAATATTACAGTATAAAAGTACCTTGAAATACAAAATACTAACATACGGTAGATTTAGCAGAGGGGTTGGTCATTTGGGAACGTTTAAAGACTTTATTGTTAAAATGTTGTTTTTCACTGAACCTGAACAAAAATCGGATTTTTTTTTAAAAGAAAATGCCTTTGATAAGTGGATGAACAGAAACAGTGAAACTTATGGCAATAAAAATATAGAAAACGCAAATATGGAAAATGAAAATACAGAAAACGTAAATGATGGTGAAAACCCTTCTGACATTGAAAATGAGGAAGTTGAAAGACATAAAAATAAAATTAAACAGCCGAAGGAGATAAAAAAGAGAAAGAAAGATCTTGATCTGAAGGGTAGTGATAAACCCGGACCGAATGTTTACAATAATATTGAAGAAAACCTGAACTATATAAAAGAGAGATACAGTTCATCCATTAACGGTGACTTTATTATAAGGGAATTTGATATTATCATCAACAAAACACCTGTCCGGGCTTTTATTATCTTCTTTGACGGTCTGGTTGACAGGACGACGGTTAATTTAAACATTCTCCAACCGTTAATGCTGCTGTCCAATCTTGATATAAAGAGTGACGAAAAAGATTTGGTGGAATATGTGAAAAGGCATCTTCTGCCCCAGAACCAACTTATTTTTACGAAAAAAATGCAGGAAGTGGTTGACGGGGTCAATTTCGGCGGGTGCGGTCTGTTCATAGACGGTGTTGATATAGCGCTTGTGGCTGACGTAAAAGGTTGGGAACACAGAAGTGTTGAAAAGCCTACAACGGAACTTGTTTTAAGGGGACCGCAGGAAAGCTTCAACGAAGTTTTAAGATCCAATACAGCCTTAATCAGAAAAATACTTAAAGATGAGAACTTAATATGTGAAGATATAATAATTGGAATACGAAGCAAAACACCTTGCTCGATGCTGTACATTAAAGACATTGTAAATAACGCTTTGGTGGAAGAAGTAAGGAGAAGGCTTAAAAGCATAAAAATAGATTATCTTATGGATTCCGGCGAACTTGAGCAGTTTATTGAGGACAGGCCATTTTTATTGACCCCGCAGGTTTCTTATACTGAACGTCCTGATATGGTTGCCGCTGCCCTTGCAGACGGTAAGGTAGCCATTGTGGTGAACGGCAGTCCCTTTGTCCTACTTATGCCTGTAACTGTTCCGGTGCTTCTTCATTCAAATGAAGACAAATATGTCCGGTTTCCTTATGCGAATTTTTTCAGGTTCGTCCGCTATTTAGGGATAACCATGTCGATCTTTTTGCCAGCCCTTTACATAGCAATTACCAATTTTCACCAGGAAATGATTCCAACAGATTTACTGCTCGCCATAGAAGCTTCACGTGAAAAGGTACCCTTCCCGTCACTGATTGAAATATTGCTCATGGAAATTTCATTTGAATTATTAAGGGAAGCAGGTGTCAGGATTCCCGGCCCTATAGGCCCCACCTTAGGCATTATCGGAGGTCTGATACTTGGGCAGGCAGCGGTTGAAGCCAACATTGTAAGCCCCATACTTATTATCATCGTCGCAGTAACAGGCTTAGGGTCATTTGCCATACCAAACTTTGCCCTTGCATTCTCTTTCAGGATTAT
>Ga0134096_1001502_pt1 | contig 18039 bp, 18 predicted proteins | sample 7_2taG_FD_94448 | JGI IMG/M metagenome (GOLD analysis project Ga0134096, IMG submission 94448) | Switchgrass degrading microbial communities from high solid loading bioreactors in New Hampshire, USA - 7_21_20_110_A3 metaG | ecosystem: Engineered > Bioreactor > Semi-continuous > Anaerobic >... | reverse complement strand
ACTTCATCGCTTTTAGGATGACCATATTTAATAGACGATTATAGCTCAAACGTTTCAATTCTGCGAACACACAGCTTTTACATTCGCCCTTTCATCCACCCGCTCAAGCGGGTGGTTTTCAGGCCGCAGAGTCTATAAAAAAAGACCGGCAAAGGTCTTTTTTCCGTTGCCATCAATTGTCTAAAACTTTGCCTTTAGTTTTGCTTCGCTCGGCTGGACGATTTTCGTCCCATCCGCCCGGACTGCGTTATGGAATGTGGTCGGGAACTGCCAGAAGCGTGTACCTTTAGACGAAAATTTCCAGACAATCTGGCAGCGCATTTCAAACCGGGAACCGTCTTCCAGCTCAAAATGCAGGCGACATTCGAGATTATCGAAAATTTTCCCTTCAATGCTTTTGATGGGACGACCTTTGATGATGTCTGTCGTTTTCTCTGTCTGTTTTTCGATGAAACTTTCAAACATTTCGCTCAGGTCGCGCTGTACGCATTGACTGATGTACGTATCCACATCATCCCGAACCTTGATGGTCGTCCCGCGCCACAATGAACCCCGACCGCTTGCATCCACCGCCATTCGCATGGCGTGGTGTTTGGTGTAGGCATCCTTTCTCTGGAAGTGATTGAGAAACTCCCCATAAGTTTTCCCTTCCCACTTCGCCACATCTTCCTTGATGCGAAGATAACTTTCAGTAAGGCGCTGTGTGGCGCTGTTTTTCATTTGTTGAAGAAGGGTTTCAAATACCTGCCGGGTGGATGAATAAGACGGTTGAATGTCTTTTTCTTTCGCCTTCCTGAAATATTCGTCCGTTTTTTTACCCATATAATCAGGGCTGAGGGAAAGACCATACTCCGTGACCGCATAACGAAAACCGCCCGGAACGGTGGAGTCTTCTTCTTTTTGTACCAGACCAAGATTTTCCATTTCCCGCAGGTCGTATTTTGCAACTCTTGCTACTACTGCTTTTTCCCCCTCTTTCGTAAGGAAAAATTCAACGCTGTTACCTTTCATCAACCGGGATTCTAGCCGCCATCCATCTCGAAGGAACTCAAGATAATTCAGAGCGTAAACCTGATTGATATTGGTAATTTCGGGGAGAAGTTGTTTGCCCAGCGGAAGCCCAGTTGTTTTCGGGCTGTGGATGCCTGCCCCGCCATTTCCACGACCATCTTCATTTGCTTTATCGCATGTTCCGCCGCAATTCATCTAAAACCTCCATCTTGATTGCTTTTTTAATGATAGTTAGTGCGGTGAATAGACGTTTTTTGCACCCATTTTGGGCAAACAAAATGCCCGGTCAAAGCCGGGCATTTGCTCTATTCACTGATGACCTCAATTGAGTTATTTTTTCTAGCTCGTTTTGACATCCGGGAAAGCCACGATATTGATTGCCTGAATCACATCGGTTTCCATCTCGTCCAGGTCACTTAGCGCCCGACTGATGGATTCCGTTGCGCTAGGATTCGGGTTGTTGAGAAGACGTTTCAGACATTCGATATAACGATTGCGCTGTTCCTTGATAAACTCCTGCCGCCAGCGCAGCTCCTCAATGGACATCTGTGTCAAAACATGCAAATCTTCCGCCCTCCGCGTGACGCTTCGCCGGGCAAGATTGCCAGGAACGTCTGGCAGCAGCCGAATTGCTTCCTGATATTCTTCTTTTGTCATTCCGCCGAGTCCTTTAAGGCGTTTCGAATCTGTCGTCATTACAAACTCCCAACTCTTTTTGTGCTTATATTTATTATATCATAAGGGTGCGGAACTGTCTATTATTTATACTAAATTAACGAAGTAGAATGCCATGAAGAAAGGTGCTGCTATGTCTGTAGTCTTCGGAAGGGACTTTCGGTAACACCTCACGGCAATAGAATCCTGCCATCCATCCGACTTTGCTCTGATGAAAACATCCTTGGCGACGCGAACAAATGGAATTATAATTTAAATTGTAAAAATTATACTAATTCGGAGGATGTCTTTGCTCACTCTGATTTATTCCGATAATGGACAACCCATCCCAGACCACCGGTCGAAGGACTATTTGCTGGAACTGGTGCAGCAGTCAGTGGACAACGAAAAAACAGTCGAGCTGTCCACTGATAATGTTTTCCGCCAGCTTCGCCTTCTGACGGCGATGAAAGCTGTCGAACCAGAGACCGTCAAGGTCGTATTTCGGGGCATTGAGGGCTTTGTTAATGAGTTCGGGCAGTACACCAACCCCCTGCTTTGGGACATCCACCATTATACGGAAATTGGCGAACAGATATTGCGCAACATGCTGAAGAATACCTAATGGTGCGCTCGCCTAAAATAAAAAGCCATCCGATTTGGATAGCTTTTTGGGCTTAAAATTCTTCATCATCGCATTCGCAGGATGCTAATCGTTCCAGAGTCAATCCTTGCAGTCCCCAGCTTTTTTTCGAAACCATCATAAAAATCATCCAGGTTATCGGGGGCTGGGATAATAAATTGTCAATAGGCCGGCGGGGAATTAAATTAAAGAAAAACAGCCGCCTTGCTTGGGCGGTTGTCGTTATTTTGCTGTCGAGGCTGTTCTAATCAAAACGGCTGCGCTGAAAGATGGATGTTTGGCATCCTTTCAATGGGGCGGTCGGCTTACGCGCCTTAATCCAACGTTCGATAGATTTCAAATAGCTTTTGAACGTCTGGATGTCATCCTCGATTGTCCGGGGATAGTCCTGCGGGCTATTGGTATATCGTTCCAGCATGGTTTCGATGCTGTTGGTGGTGGTCAAGTGCTGGGCAATTTTATGCACCCACAGTCCGTTGCCCGAATTACGCATCCCTTCCAGCAAATCCGACAATTGCGCATTCCAAAAACGTATTTGTTCTACCTCGCCGTCAATATCCATATCATATATCAGCCTTATATTTATAAGCTCACAAATGGAGAATTTGCGGCGGTTATTCTACCATTTCCGTTGAAAAAAACAGAAGAAATTTTCGTTATTGTTAGGTCGGATTGTAGTCGGGATGCCCGGATTTGAACCGGGAGCCTCCAGCGCCCCATGCTGGTGTGCTAACCGGGTTGCACCACATCCCGATAGCCAGCCCGCCGGGGGTCGAACCCGGATTCTCCGCCTCCGCAGGGCGGCGTGTTATCCATTCCACCACGGGCTGTTGTTCGAAGAATAATCCTTCGGGAGTCGGGGCAGTCGGACTCGAACCGACGGACTCGCGGCCCCAAACCGCTTGCGCTACCACTGCGCCACGCCCCGTCAGTCAGGATAGTGAGATTTGAACTCACGGCCTCTCGCTCCCGACGCGAGCGCTCTACCGGGCTGAGCTATATCCTGATGGTTTATTCACTTTGTAAAGTTCTTTTTAACCAAACATCCCGCACTGGGGATGGTGCGGGATGCTGGAGGCTTTTTGGGATTAGTTATAACAAAAATTTATTCAATCTCCCAACCAACACAAACCCGCCCATCAAAATTGATGGTGGTAATAATGGGACGTGGGGTCGGGACGAAAACGAGGTACACCATGCTTCTCATTTATGTGTGAAAATTATAGCAAAAACTAATGAATTTGTCAATAGGAAAACAAGAAAAATGTGCAAATTCGCAGCAGCAATTTTGCGAATGAAAAATCGATGGAGCATAGCCGTAAAAAGACCGGCAGGCGGTCTGCTGGTCTTTTTACGGCGTAATGATGCTTGTAAAATTTTCCGGGGTCTCGCCTTGAACGGCAATAACCGCAGAATTTACATCATTGCCCCGTGACTGAAACGTATCCCAATAGCGTGAAACGAACCAGAAGCACATGGCTATCATCAGGCAGCCTAAAATGACAGCTTGAAAAATTTCTATGCCTGCTCGATTTTTAAGGAACATGACCATCTCCCTTCTCGAAAAAGCGAATCTCTCATTTAATAGATGCATATGGTCATCGAAATGCCATCTTTATCCAATTATTTTTTTGAAATCGAAAATTCTAGTAAACTGCGGGATTAAAGGCAAAAAACCGGGGCTGCCCGGACTTTTGCTGGTCTGGTCAGTTCGCTGTGAACGTCTCGTGTAGCTGAGGATAATGTCTGCGGCAATGCTGCCCATCGCATTTGCGTGTTCGGTGGCGTCGTCCTTCGTGCCGTAATCGATATGGGCGGCTTCGTGAATAAAGTTGCGGATGGATGCTCACTCACTATCCAACGTGCTGACGTTGATGCGGATTTCCTTTCCAATCTTGATTTATAATTGCCAACTGTCAGTTGTGAAAGCCAACAGTTAATGATATAATAATTATAAATGTAACGTGATATTTGTTCATTATCCTTTTAACGAGCTTTGCAAACGGAGACCAACGATTATGCCGAAACAAGTTTGTGATGATACTTTGACCGCCAGCGCGGACTTTTATCTTGACGACACGGGGAATGAAATTACCCGTAAGGAATTGCTCGAACAGGTTCGCGATGGCTGGTACGCGTTTATGCTCTATGTTGGGGATGGCTATGTCCCTCTGCGTGTGGCAGTGCTGACTCGCAGCGCCCGTGGCTTTCACCAGCCAGACGAAAGTGAAGCTGTTTCCATTTTTGAAGAATGGGCGCGCAACACCGGCCGGGGTGAAGAAATTGGCGAGGACGAAGACTACTTCGCCGCCTTGGAACGTGGGGAGGAACCGGACAGGGAGTATTCTCTGCAAATTGAAATTATCCCGCAGAATGTGGAAGACCCGCAGGAGTAGCAATTGTGACTTTCAAGGCGCTTTGATTACCGACTTGTCATAGACGGTCACATTCCACAACACAACCAAAGGCGGGTGGGGGGACTACCCGCCTTTGGTTATTCCTTCTCGCTGCCGGATGATTTGGATGATGTCGCCTAACCGGATAGGCGCGTAGCTCGTGTTCTCCACCGAAACATTGAAGTGCTGGTCATCTATGCAATCATGCGCATAGTCATGAACGTGCCCGTGTATGTTGTAGACGCCCGGCTCGGACAGAATACAGGGGAAGTGCGAGAAAACCAGCTTCATCCCTCGATATTCAAAGCACAAGAACGGCTTCTCGAAAATTTCATCGAAGCAGCCGTGCGAGCGCAAGACGGGCAGGGGGATTTTTTTATCGATTCTGCGCCCTGAAAACCACCCGCTTTAGCGGGTGGTGCTTCACCGTGGTTTCCCAATAACAGCCGTTTGCAGCCTTTCAATGCTCCCAACAATTCTTGACCGTATTTTTTGTTCCCGTAATAGAGGTCTCCCAAATGCAGGATAACCTGACCATCTCTAACTGCCTTATTCCAGTTCTGGATAATCAGTTTTTTCCAACCGGGCACACGGCGCGGATAAACATTGCGGTCTTTTTCAAAAAAGTGAGTGTCGGAGATAATCAGCAAATCATCGGTCATCCACGCCGGGGGAGGGGAGAAAGTCTCTTTCTCCACGTCCACAAGGGGATATTCATCGTTGCGTTGCAGCAGTTCGGCAACTGTCAGCGTTTGTTTTTGTGTGCAGAACACGCCGCCGATTTTTTCAACCGTTTTTTTGCACCGTTTGCCATCACCTGAACAGCACATGAGTTATCTCCTTACTGTCCAGACGAATTGCTGGGCTATAGGCACAAAATTGACTTGACAGATAGCCCAATTTTGTTATAATAAATATAAATCGGGATGATAATTAGCGAAGGAAAACTGTATGCCTGATACACTCCAACCACTGACTTCCGAATCCGTATCGCTTAAAAAGGCGCTGCTCCTGTTAGGAAATGAGTTAGTACAACGGTACGGATTTAGCCCGGCAATCGCACCCGCCGATAAAATTGCTCCGTATCGAGATTCGACCGAGTTGCTTGCCATGCTCACCGCATGGCTCAATGAGACGCCGGAAGCACAGGAGATTTTGGAAGAACTTGGCTTCCGGTGGGAAATGGTGCAGAAATAGCGTTTCGGGACGGCTTCTGCCGCCAAAGTTATCTGAATCAAAAAAAACGCTCTCAAACCGAGAGCGTTTTTTTGATTTTATTCGTTATTCTGCGCTGCCCATTTTTCTTCCAGCCGGGCAATCAGGTCAGAAATGATGTTTTGTTCTTCGGTGATTCCATCGTTTTCCTGCCCTGTGCCGTCTGTCGCTTTCTGTACGATTTCCCGTTTGCGTTCAATCAGCTTGTAGATGTCTCCTTCAATGGTCGTGTCATCCAGCAGGTAGTAGGCATTGACGGCGTTGGTCTGTCCGATGCGGTAAACCCGGTCTTCCGCCTGGTCATGCGCCCCCGGCGTCCATTCAAGTTCGGTAAATGCCACGTTGGAAGCTGCCGTCAGCGTGATGCCAACACCACCCGCCTTTGTATTCATGATAATCAGATGAGTTTCAGGGTCGTTCTGGAACTTGTCGACTGCTTCCTGGCGTTTTTTGCCGGTAATATCACCGGTGATGACCGGGGCATTCGGGTAGACCTTCTTCAGCTCGTCGATAGTCTCCTGATGGGTGGCGAACAAAACCAGTTTTTCACCAGGAGAAACGAAGTTGTCTACCCATTCTTTGATAGCATTTATTTTGCCCTTCGCCACAAGCTGCTTCAGTTTCTCGATTTTGACCAGCCGCTCGGCGCGCTGGGCTTTCATCACGGCGCTTTCGGCGCGCCGGGCAATAGCGGCCTGCTGCTCTTCCGGGGGCAGCCTTGCGATGCTGGCTTTGAAAGCCTTATCCTCAGCCGCGGTCTCTCGCAGCCACTCCCGGAAATCCGCCACCGCTTTTTCGTATTCCTTGCGATTGTCAATCGGGAAGAAAACGATGCTGCGCTGCTTTTCCGGCAGGTCTTTCAGGCAGTCCTGCTTCGTGCGGCGGATAAAACAATTCTGGCGCAGTTTTTGGTTTAGTTCATCCAGATTTGCCGCTCCGTCCAGGTTCCATCCGAATCGAGTACGGTAGGCGTTGCAATACCGATACGCAAAGTTCCAAAATCCGCCGAAATCTTCTATCCGACCGAGGATTTGAAGCTGGCTGATAAGTTCCTGCGGGCGGTTAATCATCGGCGTGCCGGAAAGCAGCAGCCGGTATTCAACCCCCTGTGCGATTTCAGCAAAATTTTTCGTCCGTTGGGCTTTGTAGTTTTTGAGATACTGGCTTTCGTCCCCTACAATCGTCTTAGCGCCGAGCGCCATCAGCGCATTTTTGTGTTTACTCAAAATGTCGTAGTTGAGGATGATGACATCAGCGTCAAAATCGGCATTGTTCTCGTCGATAACCGAAATCTTTTTGCCGTCAATCCAGTTTTCCCACTCCCGCTTCCAGTTGTACTTGACCGAAGCGGGACAAATAATAATGACTGGGTAGGCATTGGCCGCCTGAATGGTGGCAATCGTGCTGATGGTTTTCCCCAGCCCCATATCGTCACCATTGATGATGCGCTTGTTGCGCAGAGCATAATCAACGGCTGGCTTTTGAAAAGGTCTTAATGCCTTTTTCAAGCCGGGGATTTCGAGATTATCAAGGTCGTACTGCCAGTTTTGCTCGTAATTGAGCTTGTGCGTTTCAACCGTCTGGTCGATTGCCGCAAGCACGTCGTCGGGCAAATAGAACCCATGTCGATTGGCGAAGTCCAGCAGGAATTGGGCATTGTCAGCCGTCAACGTGATTTCCCACGACTTCGTAGCGGCGTTCCACCGCCGGCCGTTTCCCTTTATCTCATTTACTAACGCGGGGTCGTAATGAAATTCAACAGAAACCTTTCCATTTGGTAGTAACCCAACCTTTTTCTGTTCTTCGATAGCCTTTCGTTGGGCGGCTTCCATTTCTGCCAATTTGCGTTCATATTCTTCTGCAATCGGGTGCGGGTTGCCAATGAGCGCGAAACCGTTATTGGCGACCATTTGCTCGGCAAAATCAACGGTCTTCTTCGTAATCTGGATAGTCCAGGTTTTGTCAGTGGCGTTCCACTGGCGAAGTTTGCTGGGGAGAGACCTGACCTGTTCGACAATTGCCGGGTCATACTCGAACTTCATCACCATCGTTTCGCCCTGCACAGTGATGGTTTTCCCCGTGGTTTCTCCTTTTACCTTATCTTGAAGCCCGTCTGTAACCACCTTTTCCGGGCTGTCTGTATAAACGCGGGCATCTTTATTCACGTAGAAATCATTTTCTTTAGCAAACCCGGCAAGCCACTGTGCATTGTCTTTTGTAATCGGCAATCGCCAGTATTTATCACCGTAATAATTGACAAACCGACCGCCATGTGCTTTCAGCAATGTTCCGAAACTTGGATTAAAGGGGAACCTCAAAATAAAATAATCCCCTTTGCGCGAAACCACCCCTGTTATCAAAGCCGACCGGTCGTCGTCGCCAACTTTATGCGGGGGTTCAATCGCATCAAAATCAATCCCGTATGCCGCCAGTTGCTTTCTATATTTGCGCAGCATCAACCACGCGTTGTAAGTGATTTCTGGAGTCCAGTCTTCCGCAGAGATGGCAGCGATGAAATGACCCAAATAAGAGTCCGGCTTATTAAATCCCGCGCCATCTTTGTTTTTGGCAAAGTCGCAAACATTTGCCAAATGCTGCGCTGCCATGTGGAGTGTTTGGGCGGTATCAGAAACAAAAACCGCCACCCCGCCGTTTTCGTTAGTCGTCTCGTTCACACCATGAACTTTTTTACCGCATTTCATTTGTCAGCCGCCTTTTGAAATAAATTCCTAATTTAATGATGCACAACCTCAAATAACGGTCAAAAAAGCAATAATTTCTATAAGATGATAGCTATCATTGAAGTAGGGATAATTTTTAAGCAACCAAAAAAGACAGAAAACCATGTACATTGGCCGAAGAAAATTTGCCGGATAGCCTATGCCGTCCACGTGCGGTCAGAACCCAACCCGAACATGATTCAGCCCCCGGCAGAAATGATGATGCCGTATTAATTTGAATTGCTATCAAATTCGATGTTTTGATTACCAGCGAATTGTTGTGAAAATTCGATAAAATTCAACATGCCATTGCTACCATAATAAAAAGGCAGGTGGTAATGGCGTGTTTTTTGCTATCCAACGAAGTGCGGGCAGTCAAAAAGGAATATGACTCGCAGTTGTCCAGCCGCCCGGCCAACATCCGGGAACTTGCGCTGGTCGTACGAGAGGTTTGCGAGTGGTTTGCCTTTTCACTGGAAGCTAAAGATTACGATTTTCACGAACGAGAAGATTTGCAGTCCATGTGCGTTTTGGCTACCGCTGTGCTAGCGATGGTTTATGCGACCTTCGGCATTGATGTGACCTTCATTTCGGGAGCGTACCGGAGGCGAAATTGTTCAAAGAAACCAGCCAAATTCCCGCATTGCTATCTGGAACTGGATAAAGAAGGCGTGCGCGTGGACATCACGGCGACACAGTTCCATATCCCCGACAAGGTCTACATCACACCGCTGGATAGTTCAGGATGCTATATCGAAGGAACGGTCATCCAATCGTTCAAACAGTTGCTCTGGCTTTGGGACGAGTCGCATGTCCATGTAAGCCAGGATATTGTCCGGCTGTACCGTATGGCTGTTGAAAGGCTGGTCGGGAAACCTTCCGCCGCAAAATAGTCAAACAAAAAACGCCTCACTGGCGGGGCGTTTTTTGTTATTGATGGGGGATTGCTAGGCGGTCTTTCGCAGCCGAGAAACCCGGCATTTTTCAACCCGCACGATGTCTAGAACGCGACAAACCGCTTTGTGCAGGCGTTCCTGACCGTTTTCGACCACATAATCGAACTCGTGCAGGCGTTCCATTTCTTTGCGGGCAGTTTCCAGGCGAATGCGGAGCTGTTTTTCGGTTTCTGTACCGCGCTGCTTCAGCCGCATTACAAGCGATTCTTCTGAATCGGGAACCAGAAAAATCGTGACGGCATCAGGGAACATTTTTTTGATGGCTATTGCTCCCTGCACATCCAGCCGGAGAACAACATCTTTGCCGCTGGCGAGGGCACCGGTAATCTGGTTTTTGGGCACGCCCTTATACTGGTCGTAAACCAGAGCGTATTCGACAAACTCCCCGGCAGCAATCATCCGTTCAAATTCGTCTTTTGTCACAAAAATATAGTCCCGGCCGTTCACTTCACCGGAACGCTGGGGGCGGGAAGTCATGGTGACGACGAAATGCCAGTCTACCCCGTATGCAAAAATATCGTTCAACACGCTGTCTTTTCCAACCCCGCTCGGCCCGGAAATGACAATGACCAAAGGCTCTGGTTTGGGGATGTTGCGAAACATATCTGAGTTCATAATGCGTCACCACCTATTGATTATTGTTCGTTTTACATATTATAGGAGTTGCGCCTAGAAAGCGTGGCTTGCAAACGTGATGTAAAAAAACATCTGCCGGAAAAACAAATCGCTGTAGGGGCTTCCTGATGGCTTCCGGGGGCATTTCTAACAAACGATGACAAATGGAGGGCGTTTCGTCTTTTTTAAATAAGGAGAAAACTCATGTAGACTGCGCACAAGAAGCCGAAGGCATCACTTCTATTCTTCAAAATAGCGGGCGGGGAAGGTTTATCAGTCATTCTACTACCAGCCCGACCTGGATGCTCTCTGGTCGTATTGCAAATATGCGGGTGATGCAGGAAAAGGATTTCAAAAACTCTGGGATGGATTAGATAGCATCTATTTATGAGGAAACTAGGCTGTGACTGGTGAAAAGATATGGTGGGCTTTTCCTAAACTCAATAAGCGGGGGCAAATTTTCAATGCCCCCGCTTAATAATTTACATCTCCGCCGCGATATGCCCGAGCCGGATGCTCAGCAGTTCCCGGTCAAGTTCTGGCGAAACCCCGTTGCGCGGCTGTGCCAGATGCTCGGGTGGTTTGGAATGGGCAAGTTCGACTTCTCTTTCTCTGCACATCTGGATAATCTCATCCATTGTCAGTGTCGCTGCGTCTTGAGCATAGGCTTCCTGCAAAAATGCCTTTCTATTTTCAGCCGGGAGATAAAGCGCCTGTGAAGTCTTGACCACCTGATAGTACATGCGCTTGATGTCTGCTTCAATGCGGTCTTTTCCATCTTCCGGTGGGGCGGTCAACCGTCTGATGCCGTCAGACAAAAATCCCCGGAATGAATGCTGGACAACAGTGGTCGTCAGGCTGTCCCGCCACTTGAACAAAAACATTCCAACCGGGTTCGCATCCAGCGATTTTTCAACTTCTGGCGAATACAGCGCCGAAATCATCAGAGGATGCCCTTTATAAATATGATGCAGCGCGTCCCGGAGTTCTACGCGGTCGCCAGCGCCGCCCGATAAATCAACTGATGTGACCACAGGTTGCTTTAACAGGTCGTTGCCATCCGCCACAAAAATCGCCCGCTTCGTCCCATCCGGCAGAGGCAGTTCCGTTTGTGTATGCGCCGGGATAATGACCGGGTATTTTTCAGCGGTAATGCCCTGACTGCGCAGGTAGCGTTTTCGCAGCCGGACTAACAATTGGGCGGCACGTTCCACCGAAACCTGTTCGGGGAGCTTCGTTTTCTCGCGGGCTTCTTTCCATTTGGCTTCCAGTTCCAGCAATTTTTCCTTTAGTTCAGAATAGGGGACTTCCCCGGCTTTTACCTTTCGTAAATAATCCGCCCATTCGCCATACTCGGTCACTTTGTATGCCCCGGTCTCATCAGCGTAAATGGCTGCGCTAATTACCCGGAGAGCATGGTGGCCAGCCTTGTAATCATATGAACCGTCCGGCTTCAAACTTTTTTCCACGTCCCGCATTTGCTGCGTGCAAAAACCGCCCAGCCGAGAGTGGATAGCCGTGCTGAGAAATTCCTGCCGAGCGGTCAGCAGTTCTTCTCCATACTCATTTACACCCAACACGGTGTCTGTCCACAGTGCTTCCATCATGTTGGGGGTGCTTTCGAGCATTTTTTGTATAAAAAAGCCAAGTTCCCACAATACGCAGTCATCTCGTTTATTCTCGACCAGCGGTTCGCAGTTCCCCATCCCCAGCCAGCTCCGTGGGTCTTGGATGTAAACGCCGCGAATATCGGTGTCCGAGGTCGGCGTAGCCAGACCGTAAGCGCGGCTGCCCGCCAGACTTATCAATATCTCCACTGCCGAGATGTTTTTGGTCGGGAAATACGAGCGAAAAAACGACCCATCCATCGCCAGTGCAAGCGCACCGTTTTGCTTTTGAACCATGACTGTGCCATGACCGGCCAGCAGGTTGTATAAAAATGTGCGGTGAATGACGCATACCATAACAAGTCTCCAATACTGCTGTTTTTAAGTAGATGGTTTGCCGGGCAATCTGCGCATTTTCGATAAACAAAAAGCCGTCCTGACCGGGCGGCTCTTTAAAGCGGGAACGCCCGCCTGACGAATCGATGGTCAACTTTTTCGCAAGTTGCCACCGCCCGCCAAACGGGCTGTTCCGCTATTTAAGACGGAAAACCGTTAGTTTTTCTGGATTTTGTCCAATTATTCTGGCCGCAACGTGAGCCGTGTGCCGGTCGTCTGCGGCAGGTAAATCTCTTCGCCAGCCGGGGCGTCTTGATAAATCACGCCGTCATCGATGCCAAACCAGCCAGGGACATCTTCCGGCAGGAAAGTGTCCAAATCCTGACTGTCTAGCAGACCATTCGCCAACAGCCGGGCGGCCATGCGAGTTTTCATCTCGTCAAACAGAGTGTCCTTGACTGACCTGCCATTGCCTTCCAATCTGCCGCGTTGCTGGATAGCGGCATCAAACAAACGATAGAGCTTGGACTTTGCCTCCGGGCTAATGCGGTAATGCTCTTCCTCCGCTGTCAATTCTAAAATGCGATATAGTTCATCGGCCGAATAATCCGGGAAATAGATGATGTGGCGGAAGCGAGACCGCAGACCGGGGTCGCTGGTCAGGAACGCCAAAACGTTTTCCGGGTAGTCGGCAATTATCACGACCAGCCGGTTGCTGTACGTGGTCATCGCCGTCAGCAGAGTGGAATAGGCCAGCGTATTGCCAATCCAGGCACGGACTTCGTCCATGAATAGCACGCCGTCAAGTGCCTCTCCAATTTTGGCTTCCAAAGCATCTGTCGGGTGGGCTTTGACCACGTGCCCGCGCTTCAGCAAACCCACTTCGCGGAAAATGTCGGCCACTGCTTCGGCGGTCATCGTTTTGCCCGTTCCGGGCGCGCCCGCGAAAGCGATGTGCTGGATACCTTTCCCGGCTTTCGCCGCCGGGTTACGCTGCTGGCGAGCCTTTTCTAGGACAATTTTTTGCGCAAGCCCACGGATGGTCGCTTTGACTTCCTCCAGTCCAATGATGTTATCTAAGCTGGCGAAAACTTCCTCGCTGTACTTGAATGATGTCAGGTAATGACGGTACTGGCCGCCGACATCCGCATCGCACAACGGCGTGTCGGCAGGAAGTCCTTGCGCGACAAGGCGGTTGGAGCGAGAAAAGTCGAGACTGTCCACCAGATTGCGTATTTCTCCGGCGTTGCCGAAGGATGCGTCGCGGTCGGCATACATCCCGGCCACGATTTCAGCCAGCAGCGCACGGCTCCTATCGTCCATCGGTATGTTGCGTCGCTTGCACATTGTTTGCGCAATTTCAATAAGCTGGCTTACGGTAAAATCCGGGAAGCAAATGCGGTTTTCAGTCGGGAAGCGGCGGGACAAACCTGGGTTGCTGCTCAGGAACAGGTCTTCTTTGTCCGGGTAAAGCGCCACGACCACAATCAGACGATGGCGCTCCGCATCCATGCGTGCAGTCAGTGTATCCAGTGCCTCGCGACCGAAGCCGCCCCGCTCGGGTTCGACCAACATATATCCTTCGTCGATAAACAAAACGCCATCTAACGCCTCATCAATCTTGGCGTTGGTTTTGATGGCAGTTTGTCCAACGTAGCCTGCCACCAGGTCGGAACAGTTGGCGACCACCAGATGCCCGCGTTCCAACAAGCCGATGTCATGCGCCAGTTCCCCGACCAGCTCGGCACAAGTAGTTTTCCCCGTTCCGGGGTGGCCAATGAAAAGCATGTGGAATGATGGGGCGTTTTCCTCGGAGATGTTGTCACTTCGATGCAGCGTATACCAGTTGCACAGTTCCCGGATACGACACTTGAAATCATCTACGCCGGTCAACTCGTCCAACCGTTTCCACGCGCTTTTATCGCCAAACCGTTTGCTGGTCAACCAGCCGCGAGACCGCAACGCATCTAAAGTCAGGCTGTCCAGCGTCTTGAGACGAGCAATCCATGTGCGTGCAGGCTGGTTTTCTACGTACATAGCGTCCACGACACGGTTGAGGTCGTTTTCGTCCATCTCGTCCAGTCTATAGCGGTTTCCTTGATTGCAGTACCAGACAATGCGGTGTAGTTCTTCGCGGTCTGGCGTACCAACTAATATTGGAGCGCCGGTTTTCCCCTGCCGCAAAATCCAGCGTTGCACCAGAGCCACCGGGATGGTGCGGCTCTCTTCGCACAGGCTTTCGTAGCTGGCGCTCGAAAACGCCAGAATGCAGATGTTTTCGTTGGTTGTGGGCAGGTGCATCCATTCGCCTATTATGCCAGCAAGCACACGGGTTTCGCGGAACAGAGTCAAGGTATCCTGCGCTTGCAAAAACACCACCGCCGACTTGATAGATGCGTCCTGCATGATAGCGTTAAGCCGTCGAATAGCAAACGTATCGCCAACCTGATAATTATGTGACGTTACGTCTGCGCTGCCGGTGGTGACTGCACCATCTACCTGTGGTGTCGGTGGCTGTTGTGCCAGCAAGTTGAGGTCTCCCATCGGGCCATTTTTGAGCAATTTCGTGCGAGCGACCTTGTTTTTGCGGCGAGATTTGTGATTGGTTTCTACACTGCCCGCGGCCGCAACAGTGGGGCGGGCAGCCTGTTCGGATTCCGCATCCAGAAAAAAAACGGGCCGGCTCGGGCTGATAAACGCGATGCACTGGTAGCCCCGCGCCTTTAGCTCAGTGTGAAGTGTGTGAGGAAAATCCAGTTCCCGACCATCGTCCGACAGAAAAACGTCATCAATCCCCCGACCATAAAGGAGGCAGAAGCGATGACCATCTTCTATCGCTGGCTGGATACTTTTTTTGATACGTGCGATAGACATACCTGTAACCCGCGACTGGAATTGTTTTGTATAATTATTATATTAGCTTGTCGGTTTCGTTCCCCGCTGGATGACGCGCACACGGGTGGGGGTGGGGCTATTGCGCTGGCTGTCTGGTACGGCCACCATATCACTCATGTTCAGCCCGGTATCCTGCAACATCCGGGCAATCTCTGCGCCGCGCGCATCCAGTTCCTCTTCAACAACTTCAGCGGCGTCTATAAAATCCAGTGATAGCTGGTTTTGTGTACCTTCAGTTGGTGCAACCCGAACAATCACCCGGTTGCTGCCCAGCTCCACCGCCTCGGCGCTGTATGCGCTGCGCCGGTCGCCATTTTCGTAATCGCCCTTGACGACCTCGTACCCCATTTCCTGGAAGACCTGCATGACGGCGTCTGCCACATCCAGACGGATTTGTGCCGAAATCATTTTCAGGCGCGCACGGGCAACCAGCTCGTTGAGGCTCTGGCTGTAAGCCGGTATAGTTTCTCCGAGCAGCTTGTCCAGTTCGGAGATGGTGTAAGTATCACGGTTAGACTGGATTTCCCGCGCCAGCCGCACGATTTTGCGATACAGGCTGCGGTATTCGCCGTCCGTCCAGTAGTTGACATCTACCCGGATGCCCTCAATCTCTTTTCCGTGCAAGTCCAGCGCCGGGGCATGTTCGTAGTGATTCGCCGTCTTAAGCAAGGCTTCCACCGCTCCCTGTGCCTCAGCGTATTTAAGGTTGTATTCCGTTTCCATTGCTTCCAAACGGATACGGAGGCTGGAAGCTTCGGAAAATATGCTTTGCAAGTCCCGGATGGCAATTTCGTACAAACCATTCCGATAATTCTGCTGTGCCGTCTCCATAGACGCAGCGAAACGGTCGTACTCGCCCGGCGCAAAACGGTCGTGCCGGTAGTGTGCGTTGATAAAGTCGAGGACGGTCTTGGCCGACCGCCACCAGTCCTGCGCCATCTTTTGCCTTGCGCGGATGCCTTCGTAGAGCGCTTCAACCCTGGCGGATACAGCACCGACTTCGCTGTCCACATAGGCCAACACATCATTAATCGCCTGTGAGAACTGCTTTTGTTGTTCCTCGATGGCCCGGCTGAGGTCGTTGACCGCACGGCGCATTCCTTTTTGGACGACACGGACTTCGGCGTGGTTGCGTTTTTCGGCCTGGCTAATAAGACGAGTATAGTCGTCAATGAGCGCCCGGTTGTTCGCCTGCATCTCACGGCTGAACCTGTTCGCCATCTCCGCGTTGGCGCGGTTGACGCCATCCACAACACCACGGATAGAGTCGTCAATGTAATTTACCGCTTGACGGCAGAGCTGTTCGATGCCGTCCCGGTATGCCTGTTGCGCTCGCGCAAATTGTTCCGCCGTGCGGCGCTCCGACTCGGCGATGGCTGAATTCACCGAAGAAAGCGCCTGTTGATATGCGTCCAATCGCTGTTGTGATTGGACGTTATCATAGATGCTGGCAGAAACAACATGCGAGGATGTGTTCAATTGCGAACCATACGAATAATATTCGTAATCGGCTTCACTGTATCCGGTGTAATCCGATACAGTCTCCGACGGTATTTCCAGCGTGGCTTGTTTATATCCGCTCATACCCCTCCTTTGCGAATGGCGGCATTAATTCCCCGGTGATAAACGCGAAGGTCTTCTTTCGTCGGGATGCCAATCATCATTGTTTCGCCTTCCAAAATTCTGATTTCGATAGAACGGGGCTGGTTGGCAAAATCAATGTGCGCCAGCCGCTTTTGATTGAGATGATGTATGGTTTGATTGGCGCTTCCCCGCAGCCCGACGCCGTTATCCAGCGCAAGGATGTATTCCCCGTCAATCAGAACATCGAGTTCTGACAAAAAATCATCTACGCCGGTGCCCGGTGGGTTGGTTTTTAGTTCATCCAACGTATAACCAGAAAAGGCAATCACGTTTAATTTTTCGCGGCGAGAAGACTGCACACCTCGCAAAAAACGCGCCAGCTCAGCCGCTTGCAGGGCTGGTTCGCCGCCAGAAATGGTGATGCCATCAATCGCCATTTTGGAAACAAAATTTATTAGTGAATCTGTTTCAATCAGATTCGCCTGTTCCATAGCCCGCCATTGGGGTGCGATACACCCAGTACAATGACGCAAACAGCCTCGAACCCACAAAATGAACCTGTTCCCCGGCCCCAAGACATCTCTGGCTACCGTCATTGATGCGATATTCAGATGCTTTGGGGGATACGATTCCAAAAGATACTCCGACAAATAAATTATATTATAAATATTATATCAAAATAGCTCGGCGTCATCAAGGGAGAAAATTTATATTATTTATACAAAAACGAGTCGAATCAATAACAGGTGCATAAATAAAAAACGGAGCTTTTTTGATGCTCCGTTTTTTATTTATTTGGGGGTTATGCCATCGCACGGGTGCGGGTGCAAGTGCGCCCCGTGTTGGAAGGTTTGCGGTAGGTGGCGATAACGCCGTCACCGATGGAATACATCGGACGATGTTGGCGGGAAGCGTCAACCGGATTCGTCCAAAAAGAAACGTATTTGCCGGTTTTGACCTTCAACGCCGCCTGCACGTGCGAACAAGCAGAGCGCTTGCCGGTGTAGGCCGGTCGGTATTTGCCCCAGTCGCAAGTGCATGTAGCTCCTCCGGTCGGGAGGAATGTGACGCGGTAGTGATTATGGCTCGTGCCGCTTTCGACATCGTACACGTTGTGCCCGATGGCAACAACCGCGTGAGTGCGGCTTTTGTTTTGCAGTTTTTTGACTTCACGAATAGTGTGTGCCATTTCGCTTTTTTCTCCTCGTGTCACCAACCGTATTAGTATAAATAGTATAATACATTTAATTCTGTTTGTCAAGAGTTTTATAGAAAATCTACCAAATAAAAAGCGGAGAGTTTTTCTCTCCGCTTTTCCTAGTCCAGAAGGAACAGGTTTGTTTATGGTGCAGGAACCTGCCAGACGACTGCGCCTGAGCCGAGCAGTGATGCCTCGTAATAAATTTT
>Ga0134096_1001473_pt1 | contig 18302 bp, 16 predicted proteins | sample 7_2taG_FD_94448 | JGI IMG/M metagenome (GOLD analysis project Ga0134096, IMG submission 94448) | Switchgrass degrading microbial communities from high solid loading bioreactors in New Hampshire, USA - 7_21_20_110_A3 metaG | ecosystem: Engineered > Bioreactor > Semi-continuous > Anaerobic >... | reverse complement strand
GCCGGAAAGGATGATGCTGCGAATTTCGCTAATAAGTAGTTTTCTTTGCATTACCATAACTATAATAGCTTTAGAAAGAAAATGCTGAGGTTTACGTCAGTAAAGTGTCGCATAATTTATATTATATTCAGTATGCGTTTTGCTTGTTTCAGCTCTGAGTATACATTTCTTACAAGTGAAGAAAAGCTGTTTTGGCAAATGACCCTGCAAAATGATGTATAAGGTGTTGACACCATGCATAAATAAAAATATAATGATAGTGTAGGATGGTAGTACGGAAGCGAAGTTTATACGGTTGTATTGTAATGTTGCAGTATTGCAGTACGGTTTCTTGGTTTGGCGGGATATCCTTCTGATAATATGCAATATTGAACAATACATATGTTTCCAGAACCTCCTACGGGGTTTTTTTTATTACTTTTTAGGGGGTATAAACCGTGGGAAAGTTTGGAAATTTAACCCAATCAATTTTAATCAGAGGTCTTATTATTCTAGTTCTGTTATTTGCATTGACAATTCAATCATCTTGTGTAGGTACCGTTTCTGCTGAAAAGGAAGGAACAATTGAACTGAAGCTTGCTCATTTCTTTCCGGGAACCCACCCTGCTGAAACCGAATTTGTACAGGGATGGGCCAAAGCAATCAAAGAGGCGACAAACGGAAGAGTTACCATTACAAGCTATCCAGGTGAAACACTTCTGAAAGCCGCAGACATTTATAATGGAGTTGTGGATGGGATTTGCGATATCGGGCTTTCATGTTTTTCATATAATCCCGGTAGATTCCCAGAAATTGAAGCTTTTGAACAGCCAGGAATTGTGTATGATAATTCAAAAGTTGCCAGTAAAGTTGCCTGGGAGGGTATACAGGAGATTAACCCTGAATGCGTGCAGGATACAAAACTGTTAATGGTTATAGCCACAGGCCCGGGTGACCTCTTTACCAAAAAGCCGGTGAATAAGCTTGAAGATCTGGATGGTATGCAAATAAGAGCAACAGGATTGACAGCAGAAACACTTCAGCTTATGGGTGCAATTCCCGTTGGAATGCCACAGTCTGAGGCATATGAAGCCCTGTCAAAAGGCATTGTCGCAGGGAACCTGGCTCCCCTGGAGGTGCTTAAAACATGGAAACACGGTGAAGTTACAAAATACGTAACGAGAACACCATTCCTTTACAATACCCTGTTTTACGTAACGATGAACCTGAATAAGTGGAATTCCATCCCCGAAGATCTTCAGAAGGTTATCGTTGAGACCACTTTGAAATTCCAGGACGAGGTTGGTATAGGGCTTTGGGATAAGCAAAATGAAGATGCGCTGAAATGGGCAACGGGGCAAGAGAAAATGGAGATTATCGAGCTGCCGGAAGAAGAGATGGCAAGGTGGATAAAGGCTGTTGAGCCAATGATTGAAAAATATATTGCAGAAAAAGGTGAAAAAGCAGAAAAAGCAATTGAAACCGCAAAAAAACTTGCTGAAAAATACAATAATGTATACTAATTGATTTTTAGCTTACTTTCGGGGGTCAGACCAATGAATAAATTTCACAGAATAATTGAAAAAACAAGCTGCCTGCTGGACGATATCGCCGGTTGGGGAGTTGTCGTCACAATGGTGCTTGTTGTTGTAAATATTATATTAAGATCTGTATTTAATAGACCAATCAAGGGTGTATATGAATATACAGGATATTTTACCGCTGTTGTCATAGGTTTTGCCATTGCAAAATGTGCACTTGATAAGGCTCATATTGCAGTTGACTTTTTCATTGAAAAACTTAATTCCAAATGTCAAATGGCAGTTGATACTGTTTTAACTGCAATAACCATGGTTTTTCTTGCATTTGCCGGTATCCAGGTATTATTATACGGCATTAACGTATTTAAAATAGGTGAGGTTTCACAAACCGCTCATATACCTTTTTACCCGTTTATATTAATGGTTTCTGCCGGCATATTTGCTCTATGCCTGGTTGAAGCAAGTAAACTTATAAAGGGGGTTGCAAAAAAATGACACCTCCTGTAATAGGTATAATCGGGGTAGCAGTTTTGCTTATTTTAATTCTGTTGCGGGTTCCAATAGCATATTCCATGCTTATTGTCGGTTTCACGGGATTTGCTTTATTGGTCAGACCAGAGGCTGCATTTTCAATGGTTGCAACCGAAATTTTTTCAAATTTCTCGTCCTATACATTAAGTGTAATTCCGATGTTTGTATGGATGGGCTTTATTGCATATTATTCCGGAGTCGGAACAAACCTGTATTCCCTTGTTTACAGGTTAATCGGGCGTCTGCCGGGCGGCCTTGCAATAGCAACACAGGGAGCATGCGCAATTTTTGGTGCAATATGCGGTTCAAATACTGCTACAGCGGCTACAATGGGAGCAATAGCACTCCCTGAAATGAAAAAGTATGGCTATGACGACTCTTTATCAACTGCAAGCGTGGCGGCTGCAGGAGCTTTAGGTGTATTGATACCGCCAAGCGTGATATTTATTATTTATGGTGTAGCCACAGAACAATCCATAGGCAAACTTTTTATTTCAGGGATAATACCGGGTGTTCTGTTGATGCTGTTTTATATGGTTACCATATACATACTTGTTAAAAGAAATCCTTCGCTTGCACCAATCGGGCAAAAGGAAGAAGTGCGGCATAACTCAATTTTTAAAAGCGGTTTGCCCGAAATACTTTTAACATTCCTTATTTCCCTCGGCGGACTTTTCGCTGGCTACTTTACACCAACTGAGGCAGGTGCGGTAGGTGCGGGAAGCATACTTGTTATAACCCTGTTAAGAAAGCAGCTTAACTGGGAAGGGTTTAAAAAATCCCTGAGGGATACAACAAGAACATCGGGAATGATCATGCTTCTTGTTACAGGCGCGATGGTTTTTGGTCGTTTTATGGCTGTAAGCCGGTTGCCTTTTGAAATGGCAAAATGGGCTTCCAACCTCAATTTGCCACCCATTCTGATAATGGTGGTTATATTGATTATTTATGTAATACTTGGCTGCTTTATTGATGCTTTGGCATTAATACTTTTAACTGTTCCCATATTCTATCCCGTTGTTGTTGACGTTTTGGGTTATGATCCCATATGGTTCGGCGTTATAATAGTTATGGTTGTTGCAGCCGGTGTCATTACACCTCCTGTTGGAATGAATGTGTTTATTATAAAAGGTGTGGCAAAGGATGTCCCGCTTGAAACAATATTCAAGGGGGTATGGCCGTTCCTTTTGGCATTGATAGCGTGTATTGCAGTTCTGATTGCTTTTCCACAACTTATAACATTTTTGCCGGATTTAGTAAGCGGTTAAATGGTTTGTTTAAATAAGCATCTCATAGATTTAACCCATGAAAAAACGGCATGGCTTGTATAATACGGCTATGCCGGTTTTTCATTCATACTGTTAAAAATCATTGCGTTTTAAGTCAGGTAAATAAATCATTACACAAAAAGATAATTTTTTACATTAAACAAAACCCCGGATGTATGTAAAATAGAAAATATAAATCACTGTACAGGATATTCCATCATGTCGTAAGAAATTGTAACATTTTTCCAAATAAAATATAAAGGGGTAAGATATTTATGCCAAAAAGAATATTTAACGAATTAGCTTATAAGGATCTGAACGACTTTATTTACGGCTCAACAGTCTATCCGGTGAAATGCAAGAACGGACTTGTAATAGGTGGCGGTCAAATTTTGCCAGAGCTTAATTTCACTCTTCCGCCGATGTCCATAACCCAGGAAACCATGCCTGAAGTGTTAAAGCAGTATAAAAGCATTATTGAAGATGCATGCAAGAGAGCACGTGAACTATTTGTACCAGGCTTTGTAGCAGAGGTTGAGCTCCTGCCTCCAACCACATACCACCCTGAATGGGGAATTGAGATAATAAAGACAGTTCGGGATGTCATGTATGAATATGAGCAGAAATATGGTTTAAAAAGTGCTTTAAGGGCTACACCTGTGGATATCCGGGAGGACAGGGAATCCATTCATATGTGGAGAGGAAAACATTGGGAATCAATTATGGAAACCTTTGAAGGCAGCGCCAGGGTTGGTGCTGATTTCCTGGCAATCGAGTCCATTGGCGGCAAAGACATTCATGATGAAGCTACAATGTTTTGTGATATTACCAAGTCCCTCTTTGCTCTGGGCATTTTGGGAGCAAGAGATATGTCCAGGCTGTGGAGTGCCATTGTGGATATAGCCGATAGAACAGGTTCAATTGCATCCGGCGATACTGCCTGTGGTTTTGCAAATACGGCAATGGTTCTGGCTGAAAAAGGATATATTCCAAAAGTATTTTCGGCTGTCGTAAGAGTAATGTCCGCGATCAGAAGCCTGGTTGCCGTTGAGGAAGGCGCTGCAGGACCACATAAGGATTGCGGCTATGAAGGAGTTTATTTAAAAGCCATATCCGGAATACCAATTTCTATGGAAGGCAAGTCAAGTGCATGCGCTCATTTAAGCCCGCTTGGAAATATTTCAGCGGCAGTTGCAGACCTGTGGAGCAATGAGTCGGTCCAAAACATAAGATTGTTAGGTGGTATGGCACCGACAGTATCGATGGAGCAGCTTAGCTATGACTGCAGGCTTATGAATGAAGCCTCAGCAAGAGGAAAAGAACAGGCACTGTTGCTCAGAGACATGCTTTCAGACTCAGACTCCAGGTTTGATCCTCAGGCATATGTTTTAAGGCCTGATGTGGTATTGAAGATATCAAAAGAAATAGTCAAGGAAAGCGGTCACTTTAACAGGACAAAAACAGCTGCACTTGCAGCAATAAACGAGTTGAAGCAGGCAGCAGCAGAAAAGAGAGTGCTTATAGAAGAAAGAGAAATGTCCTGGCTTGATACCATGGAAAGCCAGATTGAGGCAATACCGCAGGACGAACAGGAATTTATCGCGCAAATGGTGGAAGAAAACGCATCGGATAAATTTATGCCTGAAAAATATGATTTATAAGAACTTTTTAAATGTATCAGAAGTAAAAACTGTGAATTAACTGGAACAGGGGGATGAGAATGCATTCCCCTGTTTTCTGTCTAAGAACTTATTTATATATTCAGACGCATTTATCAATAATTTTACTCAAACGGTCTCTTAATGTGGGATATAAAATATATAATTACGTTATCGGGTATTTCCATAATTTTATCAAATTAAGAATAATCGTTTTTTCATAACCATATATAAAAAATGGGAAAAAATATGGAGATGCATATTATGATTGTTATCCGAAGAAGAGCAATAGCAATATTTTTAATTGCGTTGGTATTGTGTTTCACAGCATTTTACATGATAAGGGGAAATAATGTTGCAGTAAGCGGTACGGTAAGGGAAATACCAATTTATAGTGTAGAAAACAGCAACGGGAATGTGTCCATAACATTTGATTGTGCATGGGGTGCTCATGATATTCCCGAAATACTCAGAATTTTAAAAGAGAAAAATGTAAAGGCAACTTTTTTCGTTGTCGGAGAATGGGCAAGAAGGAATCCTGAAGAAGCAAGGATGATTGCCGAACAGGGGCATGATTTGGCAAACCATTCGGAAAACCATTTTAAAATGAGCGTTTTGAACAGGGATAAAATAAAAAAGGAAATACTGGACTGTACAAAAACAATTGAAGAGATTGCCGGGGTAAAAACCGATTTGTTCCGCGCGCCATACGGAGATTACAATGATACAGTCATATCGGTTGCACGTCAAAGCGGTTATTACACAATTCAATGGAGCCTTGATTCCTTGGACTGGAAACCCGGCATGACCGAGGAGGCAATACTTAACCGTATTTCCAAGGTTACAAGCGGGGATATTCTGCTGTTTCACAATGATACGTCACATACGGCTAAAATATTAAGCAAAGTAATAGATATTATACGGGAAAAAAATCTGAATCCCGTCCCGGTATCAGAACTGATACTAAGGGAAAATTATGTAATACGGAATGACGGAAGGCAAATACCTAAAACCAAGAGTGACAAATAATATAAAAACAGATAAAATCAGTCAATATAATGACATATTATTCCATATAAAAAACAAAAACAGTTTACAAATTATAGTTTCAGTGATACTATAACAAATTGTAGAGTAAAGCTAAGCGAAACGGAGGATAAGTATGGCAAAGTATCTGGTAATTGTTGAATCACCCGCCAAGGCAAAAACAATAAAGAAGTTCCTTGGATCCAATTATAAAATTAAAGCTTCAATGGGGCATGTACGTGATTTACCAAAAAGCCGCATGGGAGTTGATATAGAAAATGATTTCGAGCCAAAATACATCAATATACGCGGCAAGGGTGATTTAATATCAGATCTTAAGAAAGAAGCAAAAGAATCAGAGAAAGTATTTCTTGCAACCGACCCGGATCGTGAAGGGGAAGCTATTTCCTGGCATCTTGCCAATCTGTTCCAGATTGACGGTGATAAAAAATGCAGGGTTACATTTAATGAAATAACTAAAAACGCAGTTTTAAAGGCCATAAAAGCACCCCGGCAAATTGATATGAATCTTGTAAATGCACAGCAGGCAAGGCGTGTGCTTGACAGGATTGTTGGCTATAAAATAAGCCCGCTCCTGTGGAAGAAGGTTAAAAAAGGCTTAAGTGCCGGAAGAGTTCAGTCGGTTGCTATAAAAATCATATGTGACAGGGAGCAAGAAATAGAAAATTTCATACCTGAAGAATACTGGAATATCGAAGCCCTGCTCCGCAAGGATGATGGCAGGACATTTTCTGCGAAGTTCAACGGGTTGATTAATGAAAAGTTCGAGCTAAAGAACCAGGAAGATGTTGAAAAGGTCCTGAAAGGTATTGAGAATAAAGATTTTATAATTCAAAAAGTGAAACACGGTGAGAAAAAGCGTTCGCCTTCACCACCGTTCATAACCAGTACACTCCAGCAGGACGCTGCCAGGAAATTCGGTTTTTCAGCCAAAAAAACAATGATGCTTGCCCAGCAATTGTATGAAGGTGTTGAAATTGAAGGTGAAGGCTCGGTTGGTTTGATTACGTATATGAGAACCGATTCAACGCGTATCTCGAATGAAGCATTGAATGAAGCACGTGAGTATATATTGAATAATTACGGCGACAAATACCTGCCTGAAAAGGCAAGAATATTTAAAACCAAATCTGCCGCACAGGACGCCCATGAAGCTATAAGACCTACGATGCTCAGTCTTTCTCCCGAACGTGTTAAAAGTTCCCTATCAAGGGACCTTTACAGGTTATACAAACTAATCTGGGAAAGATTTATCGCCAGCCAGATGGAATCTGCAGTATATGATACGATGTCGGTGGATATTACTGCTGGTGATTACCTGTTCAAAGCATCAGGTTCAAGAATTTCCTTCAAAGGATTCCTGGTGCTTTATGAAGAGGGCAGGGATGAAGAAGACTCTGATGATGAAAATGATGAGGACAAGAAAGACGGCCTGCTGCCCGATCTTGCTGAAGGTGAAAAGGTAATGCCTTGTGAAATAAAACCTACTCAGCATTTTACCCAACCACCTCCAAGATATACTGAAGCTACATTGGTAAAAATACTTGAGGAAAAAGGCATCGGCAGACCCAGTACTTATGCTCCGATAATCAGTACTATCATGTCAAGGGGATATGTAGTCAAGGAAAAGAAGTACCTTTATCCGACCGAATTGGGGAAGATAGTAAACAATTTAATGGAGGAGCATTTCAAGGATATTGTTGATATTAATTTTACAGCAAGAATGGAAGCCCAGCTTGACTCGGTGGAAGAGGGAGAGCTTGAATGGAAGGATTTGCTCCATGAATTCTATGACGGGTTCAGCAAGACTTTGAAATCTGCTGAAGAAGGCATTAGCAGGATTGAACTGCCGGTGGAAGAGTCCGATGAAGTCTGTGAAAAATGCGGCCGAAAAATGGTTATAAAAATGGGCAAATATGGTAAGTTTCTTGCATGCCCGGGCTTTCCGGAATGCAGAAATGCAAAGCCGATTCTTGAAGAGGCAGGGGTGTTGTGTCCTAAATGCGGAGGAAAGGTATACATCAAGAAAACGAAAAAAGGTAGAAGCTATCTGAGCTGCGAAAACTATCCTGAATGCGATTTTTCATCATGGGAAATGGTTTCGGACAAAAAGTGCCCTAAATGCGGAAACTTCATGACACAGAAATATAAAGGGAAAAAAATACAATATACCTGCAGCCTGGAATCATGCTCCTATGAGTTTGAAGAAGAAAGACAATAATTAATGAATATAGTGAACTGAACAAATAAAACGTCTTTAATTATCGAGGATTTCAGCGATAATTAAAGACGTTTGTATTTTAATTGCCCGGATAATCCTGCATTTTTTCCATGGTCCTTTCAAATGAGCTTTTCAGTTTTTCGGCTAATTTCTCATCAGCATTGTTAAAAATTTCATCATCGAGAGACGGAATGGGAATTATTGAGTATTTGTAAACGTCGTTTTCCTTATAACGGTGCACCCAGGCCGGTATGTGTTTTACCGATATGATGCGTGTTTTTCCTGTTGAAAAGTCCTTCTCAACTTTTATTGATACCATTACGCTTTCCTGGGTAAAATCATTGTTCCTGGGATTCGGGTTATTTCCCCCTATCTGGTTGGACAGGAAATTACCCATACTGTATATGACATACTTTGTTTCATTATCAACTTCAAGAATTTCAGACGGCTCAACAACATGTGGATGGGAACCCAGAATAATATCAGCACCTGTCTTAAATATCATATCTGCAAGCTCCTTTTGTTCCCCGGAAGGTTCGAAGCGGTATTCAATACCCCAGTGCATAAGGACAATTACCAGGTCCACAAGAGGTGAAAGCGTTTCAATTTCTTTTTTTATTTTTTCCCTGTCAATAAGGCTTAAATGAGTATTTCTTTCTTCCTCGGTCAGCCGGTTTTCGTTCATGTTGCACCCGTAGGTATAAGCCAGGAAACCGATTTTTATGCCATTTACATCCTGTATTTTATACCGGGGCTCCGATGCGTCGCCAAATGTTCCTATGACCTGCAGATTTTTTTGTTTTATTATGCTTCTGGATTCCAGAAGGCCTTTAAGCCCCCTGTCAAGGCAATGGTTATTGCCGTTGTTTACCATATCAAAGCCTGCATATGAGAATGCGGAAATAATGGCCGGAGGAGCATTGAAAAGAGGATAACCGGTATAGTTTTTATCTGTTTCCATGCATGAGCCCTCAAAGCTGACGATGGAATAATCGGCGTTTTCAATATATGGTTTTACCCTGTCGAAAATATAGTTGTAATTATACTCTCCATCATTAATTTTTCCCGACTTAATAACGTTGTCATGCATTACGACATCACCGGCTGCAAAAATTTCTGCGGTTATCGGGGCAGGTGTTGGTGTTGGCTCGGGTGTCACTGTCGGAGATGGGGTGGCTGTTGGAGTAACAGTATCCAAGGGATTTTCAAAGACCGCTATGTCTTTTTTGTTGCTGCAACCAGACAGAAAAATCAAAAGGACAAAAATAACAGACAATATATTTCTGATACGCATAAAAGCTTCTCCATATCAAAATAAAAAATTTTGTAAACTAACATAATAGTAACATATTACCTTGACAGTTTTCAACAAGCAGCGCTGTGAACAGCAGGAACCATTGCGCAATTTCTGAAGATTTTTTCACGATATCTTATTCAAATAATATAAATTATGCGATATAATGGTGATATTCGCAGCATCATCCTTTCGGCATCTGTGCTGCGTTTGCCGGAGCCTGTAGATTCGGCTTGCCCGAACTGAACTGCCATGCATCTTGCGAGTGCAGCGACTGTTTCAGGCATTGCACAATATCTCCCAATTACCGGAAAACTATGCTTCGAAATCTGGCAATAATGCGTCGCATAATTTATATTATGTGTAATTGTTTTGATGCAAACGCAGCATCTTGCATCAGATTATGCAAGCAAACAGTAGTTTTTCATGTACAGGCACAATAGGCAAAATTCGATAAGTTTTTAAATTAAAATAAGTAAAAAACCAGAAGTAATAATTTTATACTCCAATATAATATTAATAATATTCTTGAAAACCGTGTCGTTTATCTGGAATTTAAATACAACAGCAAAACTGTACAATTTCATTACATTGTAATTTAAAGATTATAATTGATTGGTGAGGTGTCAAAAATGGGAATGACGATGACTCAAAAAATACTGGCCAAAAGTTCGGGACAAAAAAGTGTATCGCCGGGTATGTTAATATCGGCAAAAGTGGATATGGTTTTGGGAAACGATATAACAGCTCCCGTGGCTATTAAGGAATTTGAAAAGATTGGTGCAGAAAAGGTTTTTGATACCGGGAAAATAGCCCTGGTTCCCGATCATTTTACTCCGAACAAGGATATCAAATCAGCCGAACAAGTTAAGTTGATGCGTGAATTCGCGAGAAAAATGGGTATAAAGCATTTTTTTGAAATCGGGCAGATGGGTGTTGAACACGCGCTGTTACCCGAAATGGGGTTGGTTACCGCAGGAGATTTGGTTATCGGTGCAGATTCGCACACATGTACTTATGGAGCGCTAGGTGCTTTTTCCACCGGAGTTGGAAGCACCGATATGGCTGCTGCAATGGTTACAGGAGAAGTATGGCTGAAAGTACCCGAAGCAATAAAATTCAACCTTATAGGAAAACCCGGGGAATGGGTCAGCGGGAAAGATATAATTTTGCATATTATAGGCCGTATTGGTGTTGACGGTGCGTTATACAAATCCATGGAGTTTACCGGTGAAGGCCTGGAGTTCCTGTCAATGGACGACAGGTTTACAATAGCCAATATGGCAATTGAAGCCGGTGCAAAGAACGGTATTTTTGAAGTGGATGATGAAACATTGAAGTATATAGCGGAACATTCCACAAAATCCTATGAAGTATTTAAAGCCGACAGTGATGCGGAATATGTCCAGGAACTGATAATAGATATTGGAAAAATTAGGCCGACAGTGGCATTGCCGCATTTGCCCGAAAATACAAAGACTGTTGATGAACTGGATGATATTGCCATAGATCAGGTGGTTATCGGTTCCTGCACAAACGGAAGAATTGAAGATATGAGAATTGCAGCAAAAGTTCTTGCCGGCAGAAAAGTTCATAAGAATGTCAGATGCATAATAATTCCGGCCACTCAGAAAGTCTGGAAACAATGCATGAAAGAAGGCCTGTTTGATATCTTCATCGATGCCGGATGCGCAGTTTCAACACCAACATGCGGACCTTGCCTCGGTGGTCATATGGGTATACTCGCTGAAGGTGAACGGGCGGTATCCACTACAAACCGGAATTTCGTCGGCAGGATGGGACATGTAAAAAGCGAGGTATACCTTGCAAGCCCTGCTGTGGCTGCAGCATCAGCTATTACCGGAAAAATATCATCTCCCGAGTCAGTAATGGATTGATTTGGTTACCGATATGGCAAGATAAGGAAGGGTGGAGGTTATGAATTATACAGGAAATGTTATTAAATATGGAGACAATATTGATACCGATGTAATTATTCCGGCCAGGTATTTAAATACATCTGATCACAATGAACTGGCCAAACACTGCATGGAAGATCTTGATAAAACATTTGTAACAAGGGTTAACAAAGGCGACATTATAGTCGGAGGTTTCAACTTCGGGTGCGGTTCTTCCAGGGAACATGCACCGATTGCCATAAAGGCTTCGGGTATATCATGCGTTATTGCAAAAAGTTTCGCCCGGATATTTTACAGGAACGCCATAAACATAGGGCTGCCTATAATTGAATGCCCGGAATGTGTAGATGAAATAAATGAAGGAGACAAACTTGAAATAGATCTTGATAATGGAAAAATAATCAATTATACTACTGGAAAAACATACAAAACCACAGCCTTCCCTGAATTTATTCAGGAAATCATTAAATCCGGCGGGTTAATGCAGTATATCAGGAATAAAAAGTAAGAGCTCTTTTGTTTGAATGTATAAAAACGAATGTAAAAGCAGGTGGTTTATGATGAACACATACAAAATTACGGTATTGCCGGGCGACGGTATTGGTCCGGAAGTAACACAGCAAGCGGTAAAAGTACTGGATAAAGTTTCAAAGGTTTATGGTTTTAATGTTGAGTATTGTTATGCAGATATAGGTGGAATTGCAATAGATAAAACCGGTGACCCTTTGCCGGAAGAGACTCTTGAACAGTGCAAAAAATCTGATGCTGTTCTTTTAGGGGCTGTCGGCGGGCCAAAATGGGATGATCTCCCATTGAGTAAACGGCCTGAGGCCGGACTTCTGGGCATACGCTCCGGACTTGGAGTATTTGCAAATTTCAGACCTGCCAAAATATTTTCACCGCTAAAAGATTCAAGTCCTCTTAAAGACAGGATTATTGGAGATAACCTGGATATTCTGGTATTGAGAGAACTGACCGGTGACGTTTATTTCGGGGAACGGAAAAGAACGATGCATTCAGGCGAGCCTGCAGCATACGATACGATGATATACAGAAAATCCGAAATAGAAAGAATAGCCCGGCTTGCATTTGAAACGGCAAGAAAAAGAAAAAACAGGGTTACTTCGGTCGATAAGGCAAATGTTCTTGAAGTATCCCGTTTCTGGAGAGAAACTGTAATAGAAGTGTCAAAAGACTATCCTGATGTTGAATTGAACCATTTGTATGTTGATAATGCTGCAATGCAGCTTGTAATCAAACCAAACCAGTTTGATGTTATTGTTACGGGAAACCTGTTTGGGGACATCCTGTCGGACGAAGCTTCAATGATAACCGGCTCAATAGGCATGTTGCCGTCGGCAAGCCTGAATTCATCGGGGTTTGGTCTTTACGAGCCTGTTCATGGCTCTGCACCTGACATTGCAGGTAAGAACACAGCCAATCCTCTTGCAACCATATTGTCGGTTGCAATGATGCTGGAATACTCCTTTAACTTGAAAAAAGCTTCTGTGGCAATTGAAAATACAGTATTTAAAGTACTTGAAGAAGGTTTCAGGACAAGGGATATAGCAACAGAAGGTTCAAAGATTCTTGGATGCGATGAAATGGGAGATGCAGTTGCAAGCAGAATTAACAACGACTGATAAAATATAGAAATGAAATGGAGTGATTATATTGAAACTTACCGGAGCAGATATAATCATAGAATGTCTGAAAGAACAGAATGTGGATACAATATTCGGTTTTCCCGGCGGGGCTGTGCTGAATATATATGATTCGTTGTATAAAAGGGGAGAAGGCATAAGGCATATCCTTACATCCCACGAACAGGGGGCTGCCCACGCTGCTGATGGTTATGCGAGGGCAACGGGGAAAACAGGTGTATGCATGGCAACTTCAGGTCCGGGAGCAACAAACCTGGTAACAGGTATTGCCACCGCATATATGGATTCGATTCCCCTTGTAGCAATTACCGGCCAGGTTCCATCAAACCTCATTGGCAGGGATTCATTCCAGGAAGTTGATATTACCGGTATAACAGAACCGATAACAAAGCACAACTTTCTTGTCAAGGATGTAAACAAGCTTGCCGAAACCATGCGTATGGCATTTGAGATTGCATCAACAGGCAGGCCGGGACCCGTTCTTGTTGATGTTTGCAAGGATGTTACGGCAAATGAGGCTGAATTCGTACCTTTTGACGGGAAAAAAAGATTAAATCTTTCAATAAAAAACCTGTATACAGAAAAAGAACTGGATGAAGCTGCAACAGCAATCCAGAACGCAAAAAAGCCCGTTATACTGGCAGGCGGCGGTACAATTATTGCCGGTATAACCGGTATATTGCTTGATTTATCAAAGAAACTTAAAATACCTGTAGCCACTACATTAATGGGTACCGGAGCAGTTCCGAGTACATACCCTCTTTATACGGGACTTCTTGGCATGCATGGGTCGAGGGTGTCAAATAAAGTGGTTTCAGAATGTGATTTGTTAATCAATATAGGAGCAAGGTTCAGCGACAGGGTAATTAGCGACATGAAACGTTTTGCACCGTCAGCTAAAATTATGCATATTGACGCAGACCCTGCAGAAATTAACAAGAATATAAATGTTCACTATCCTCTGACCGGAAATACCGATGAAATAATTGCAGGTATTCTTGAACGGACAAAAGAGGTGGAACAATCTGAATGGGCTGATACCGTAATCAACTGGAAGACCGAGTATGAGCTTGTAGTTCCGGATAACGGAGGACTTAAACCATCGTATATTATCAGTAAGTTTTCCGAAATGGCACCCGATGCATATGTTACAACCGAAGTAGGACAAAACCAGATATGGGCCGCCCAGTATTTTAATTACAAGTTCCCGAGGCAGTATATATCTTCCGGTGGTCTTGGCACCATGGGTTATGGTACGGGTGCGGCAATTGGTGTACAGCTCGCAAAACCCGGCAGCAAAGTTATTAATTTTGCAGGTGACGGAAGTTTCAGGATGAACTGCAACGAGCTTGCAACAGCGGTTTATTATAAACTTCCCATTATTGTAGCCCTTCTTAACAACGGAACCTTGGGAATGGTTCGTCAGTGGCAGACCATGTTCTATGATAAAAGATATTCTCATACTACACTGGACAGGGGCCCGGATTTTGTCAAGCTTGCAGACGCTTACGGGGCTGTTGGCATAAGGGTAACCAAAAAGGAAGAAGTGGTTCCGGCAATAGAAAAAGCACTGGCATCGGATAAACCTGTAGTAATTGATTTTATTATAGACATTGATGAGAGAGTGCTGCCAATAGTACCTCCTGGAAAAGGTATAGACCAGCTAATATATACATGATTTGATATCCAGGCTGTTTTGAACATTGGATTTTTGCTGAGAGCGAGCTTACGGAAAAAGATAAAAGATACGAAATCTATTTAAGGAAGTGAATTTATGCGCAGCGATATTATAAAGAAAGGTATAGAAAAGGCACCTCACAGAAGCCTTTTCAAAGCCATGGGTTATACCGATGAAGAAATTGAACGCCCATTGATAGGAGTAGTCAATTCGGTTAATGAAATTGTTCCCGGGCATGTTCATTTAAGCAAAATTGCCGAAGCAGTCAAAGCCGGTATCAGGCTTGCAGGAGGAACTCCTGTTGAATTTGGCTGCATCGGAATATGCGACGGTATAGCAATGGGGCATGAAGGCATGAAGTATTCGCTGGCAAGCCGCGAACTTATAGCCGATTCCTGCGAGGCGATGGCATTGGCTCACAGTTTTGACGGTATGGTATTTATACCGAACTGCGATAAAATTGTGCCTGGAATGCTGATGGCAGCAGCAAGAATTAATGTGCCGTCGATATTTATAAGCGGCGGCCCGATGCTTTCATTAAACATAAACGGAAAACAACTGGATTTAAACAGCGTATTTGAAGCAGTCGGTTCGTTTAAGGCGGGAACAATGACAGAAGATGAAGTTCTGGAATATGAAAACAACGCATGTCCGGGATGCGGCTCCTGTTCAGGAATGTTTACCGCAAACTCAATGAATTGTCTTACCGAAGTTTTAGGAATGGGACTTCCGGGGAACGGCACAATACCTGCGGTTTATGCCGAAAGAATCCGCCTTGCGAAAAAAGCCGGAATGAAAATCATCGAACTGGTAGAAAAGGACATAAAACCGTCGGATATACTTGTTCCCGAAGCTTTTGAGAATGCCCTGGCTGTTGATATGGCTCTCGGATGCTCCACAAATTCAGTTCTGCATTTACCTGCAATTGCTCATTCTGCGGGAATAAGCCTTAATCTTGACAAGATTAATCAAATAAGCGAAAGGGTTCCTAATCTCTGCAAGCTGGCACCCAGTGGCCCGTATCATGTGCAGGATTTGTACATGGCCGGTGGAGTGCAGGCTGTCATGAAGGAATTATCCAAAAAGGATCTCCTGCATTTGAACCTGATAACAGTCACAGGCAAAACCTTGGGTGAAAACATTAAGAATGCAGTGGTGAAAGACAGAAATGTAATACGTGATATTGACAATCCATATGGCAAGACCGGCGGAATTGCCATTCTGAAGGGTAATATTGCACCGGCCGGTGCGGTTGTAAAACGTGCGGCAGTTGCAGAAGAGATGCTTTGCCACAGTGGCCCGGCACGCGTATTTGATTCCGAAGATGAAGCCATAGAAGCAATTTATAATGGCAGAATCAAAAAGGGTGATGTGGTCATTATTCGCTACGAAGGACCAAAAGGAGGTCCCGGAATGCGTGAAATGCTCAGTCCCACATCTGCAATAGCGGGTATGGGATTGGATAAGGATGTTGCGCTGATAACCGACGGCAGGTTCTCAGGCGCCACCCGCGGTGCGGCGATAGGGCATGTTTCACCTGAAGCAGCAGTAGGAGGACCAATTGCTGCAATAAGGGATGGAGATATTATAACAATAAATATTCCTGAAGGAAAACTGAATGTGAATCTAACTCAGCAGGAATTAGATGAAAGAATGAAAGAATGGAAAGCTCCCGAACCAAGAATTAAAAAAGGTTATCTGGCACGATATGCGAAGCTTGTGTCCTCGGCAGACAAGGGTGCGATCCTGGAATAAACAATTATGCCTGTGAAATGAATCACCCGCTGTTATGCGAACGCCTGAACAGCAACACGCAGGCAAATAAACAATAAAAAAATATTGGAGGTGCTCTGAATGAAACACATACTGTCTGTGCTGGTAAACAACCATGCAGGTGTATTGTCAAGAGTTTCCGGCCTTTTCAGCAGAAGAGGCTTCAACATTCACAGCCTGGCAGTCGGTGTAACCAATAATCCGGCCATATCCCGAATGACAATTGTGGTTGAAGGTGATGACAACACAGTTGAACAAGTGGAAAAACAACTTGGGAAACTTATTGATGTTATAAAAGTAAAACGGCTTGACATCGACGATTCGGTACACCGCGAACTGGCATTGTTCAAGGTAAACGCCGATACTACGGTTCGTTCGGAAATTATGCAGATAGCCGAGGTATTCCGGGCGAATATTATAGATATATCTGAAAAAACTCTTACGATTGAAACATCGGGAAGTACAAAAAAGGTTGCGGCAATGGAACAGATGCTGAAACCTTTCGGTATTCTTGAAGATGTTCGGACAGGCCTTATATCATTGGAACGTGGTGAAAAAACAATTATAAGATAATAATATTTGAAAGGAAGGATACAAATGGCAAAGATGTATTATGACAGTGATTGTGATTTAAAATTGCTGGAAAACAAGACGGTAGCCATAATTGGATATGGCAGCCAGGGACATGCTCATGCTTTGAATTTGAAAGAAAGCGGTGTAAAAGTTGTAGTAGGCCTGGCTCCCGGCTCAAAAAGTCGTGAAAAAGCACAACAGGCAGGCTTGACGGTGTTGGATACCGCAGAAGCGGCAAAAGTTGGGGATATTATCATGATTCTTGTACCCGATCAAGTTCAGGCCGATATATATAAAGAAAGTATTGAGAAAAATCTTGAAGAAGGCAATATGCTTATGTTTGCCCACGGGTTCAATATTCATTTCAACCAGATAGTACCTCCTGATTATGTGGATGTGACAATGGTTGCACCAAAAGGTCCGGGTCACACTGTACGTTCACAGTACGCTGAAGGTCGCGGCGTACCATCTCTTATAGCAGTATACCAGGATTATACCGGAAAGGCCAAGGATTTCGCACTGGCATATGCCGCAGGTATCGGTGCAGGCAGGGCAGGTATACTGGAAACTACTTTCAGGGAGGAAACCGAAACAGATCTTTTCGGAGAACAGGCTGTACTGTGCGGTGGCGTTACAGAGCTTATGAAGGCCGGTTTTGAAACTCTCGTGGAAGCAGGATATCAGCCCGAAAGTGCTTATTTTGAATGTATTCATGAAATGAAGCTGATCGTGGATCTGATTTACCAGGGCGGTTTTGAGTTCATGCGCTATTCCATAAGCGACACTGCAGAGTATGGAGATTACACCACGGGCAAAAGAATTATAAATGAAGAAAGCAGAAAGGCAATGAAACAGGTACTTGCCGAGATCCAGGACGGAACGTTTGCATCAAAATGGATTTCAGAGAATAAGTCCGGAGGCAGGGCAAGGCTTCTTGCGACAAGAAGAAAAGAGTCGGAACATCTTCTTGCAAAAACAGGCAGGGAGCTAAGAAAAATGATGTCATGGATGAAATAGTATGGAGAGGTGGATCCTCTCCTTTTTTTGTTATGTATTGACAAATTTACGGTGTTGAGGTATCTTTTTTTTAAGCAAAAAAATAAGTTATTTTTAGAAATAAAAGTATTAAAAATAACTTAGCTACAAAAGCGATTAG
>Ga0134096_1001439_pt1 | contig 18720 bp, 16 predicted proteins | sample 7_2taG_FD_94448 | JGI IMG/M metagenome (GOLD analysis project Ga0134096, IMG submission 94448) | Switchgrass degrading microbial communities from high solid loading bioreactors in New Hampshire, USA - 7_21_20_110_A3 metaG | ecosystem: Engineered > Bioreactor > Semi-continuous > Anaerobic >... | reverse complement strand
TTTCAAGGCCGAGCTTATTGAATATCTTGATTACTACAACAACCGCCGCAGCAAGGCAAAGCTGAAGGGCCTGCCGCCTGCTCTTCACAGGCAACAAGCCCTCTCGGTCGCGTAATTTAAAAATGTCTAACTTTTTGGGGTCACTTCATACATCAGACCGGTTTTTTATCGGCAGGGGAATTCAGGTGTTTTCCAACATAAAGCAGAAGAAAGCTCTTCCGGGGTCAAACAGCGGCCTGCTCATGGAGCAAAACGGGCAAAGGGTTGAGGATAGCTTTGCCCACGAACAGAATCTTATATTGGAGGAAGACGGAAAGACGTTTCTGGTAACAGGCTGTGCGCACAAGGGGATTGTAAATATACTTGAACATTTCCGTGAGTTGAAAGGACATATGCCCGATTATGTGATAGGCGGATTTCATCTTTTCAGCCCTTCCTCGGGAAGCAGCGAGGACCCGGGGACGATTGATGCAATAGGCAGGTACCTCTTAGCCACAAATGCAAAGTACTACACCTGCCACTGCACGGGTATAGAGCCCTACAACAGGCTTAAAGCATTAATGGGCGAGAGCATTGATTATCTGCCGGCGGGCAGTGAAATAAGAGCTTATTAAAGAGCAGCGGCTCCGTTTGTCAAAAGCATCAGCATCATGACAAATGCGGCAATTAATTTAATAATAAGTTGTTAAAATAGTGCCTGCGTTATGTAAACCATGTAGGCACTTTTTTCATAGATGCTTTATAGCGCATCGTGAGTTTAAAAGCTGAGCGCATAATTTTTCTCCCTTTTATTGATTATTACATAGTTTTATACTTCAAAAACTTGCCATTTTTACTTATTATCTACTCCTAAAATACTATTATTGTTCTATTTACTTTTACTAAAAATCCCAATAGAATTTAGTTTGCAGTTGTAAATAAAGTAAAAAACAAAGAGGAGATAAAATTATGAGTGCAGCTGTTGTTTGCGAAAAGAAAGGGCATGTTTTTCACATAATGTTAAATCGGCCTAAGTGCCTTAATGCTATAAACGAGGAGATGGCGCTTGGTCTAGTTGAGGCATGGAAAAGGTTTAATTCGGACGACGACGCGAGAGTTGCGCTTTTATACGGTGCAGGGGACAGGGCCTTTTGCTCCGGCGCCGACACAAAGGAGGTTGTCAGCGCCAGTCTTCCGCCAGACCATTCGGTCATGAGCGAATGCATGCCCGGCGCTCTCTTTGAAATCAACAAGCCTATAATTTGTGCGGTTAGGGGCTATTGCATAGGTGCCGGATTTGTTCTTACGATGCATGCCGATATGCGTATTGCTTCGACCGACGCGAAATTCATGTATCCCGAGCCGAAGATGGGTATAACAGCGGGGAAGGCCTCGGTTCTGGCCAAGCATCTTCCTCTGGCCGTAGCCACAGAAATGCTCACTCTCGGCGGAACTATGGAGGGGAAAAGGGCTTACGAGCTGGGCTATGTAAACAGGCTGGTTGAGCCGGACGATTTGATTAAGGAGGCAACAGCCTTTGCCGAAGAAATTGCCGAGAATTCTCCGATGGTCGTTCAGCTCATGAAGAAGATGCTGCGCTTAAGTACATATCAGACGCCTATGGAGACGGGACTGGTAGTATCGAGAATATTGACCGAGTACAGAAACAGCGAGGACGCTCAGGAGGCGCTAAAGGCCATAAACGAGAAGAGAAAGCCCCAATACAAGGGAAGATAACCTATCGCTTATTATTTGCAGAAGTTACGTGGAAAGCAATTCTGGGTGAGCGGCAAATCGCAACATAACAATAAATAGGAGGTAAAACTGTATGAAGCGTCGAAAACTGGTTTATTTTCTGCTGATTATCACTCTGTCAATCCCCTTACTCTTAGCAGCCTGTTCCAACGGTACAACTCCGACCCCGACGACAAGCCAGCCCCTGGCAACCGAATCTCCGGAAACCCCGGGAACCCCGGGCGGCACCGACTTAAAAGACGTTAAACTGCCCGACTTTATTTCCTTTGCCTCGTACGATGTCGGCTCGGCGACGTTTGCTCAGGTGGCCGGACTGTGCGAAGGAATAATGAATGTTACGGGAATTAAAACCAGACAGATAGTTGCGGGAACAGACTTCGGAAGAATGATACCGGTGCGTTCCGGTCAGGCGCATTTCTTCGTCGGCACCTCCAACACAGTCGAGCTTGCCAGCGTAGGCAAGAGCCCTTTTAATACAAGCGATTGGGGTCCGCAGCCCCTCAGACAGGTCTGGAGCGCTTTGTCAAGCGGCGGCATAGGTGTCTATGTCCCGGAGAAGTCTAATATCCAGACGATTGCGGATCTGGCGGGGAAAAGAGTTACCTACATAACCGGCAATGACTCGGCGAACCTTGTGGGCGAGGCAATTCTGGCCTATGCTGGGCTTACCTGGGACGATGTGGAAAAGTGTATATGCTCAAGCCCCTCGGACGCTTATACGGCTCTGGCTGAGGGAAGAGCCGATTGTTACTGGGGCGGCGCGACAGCTTCGACTTTATACGAAATGGATCAGACCATAGGATTGAGGCTTGTTGAGTTCGACCGCGATGATGAGGAAGCCTGGAATAGGCTCAGAGCCTTCGCAGCCAGCTTCTACCCCAAGGAGGCCACCGTCGGCGTCGATATAAGTGAGGATAATCCGAGGTGCGTCCTTGGCTTTGTGGCTCCGGTGGTAATGACATATCCCCAGCTCGACGAGAATATTGCATATGCCATCTCAAAGGCAATTGACGTCAGCTATGATGCCTACAAGGATATAAATGTGGAGCTGGTGGGCTGGAGAGCCGACCTCGCCCTTGTACCTGAGGCCTTAGTCGTACCTTTCCATGAGGGGTCTATCAAGTATTTGAAGGAAGCGGGCTATTGGAACGACGAGCTGCAGGCAAAGCAGGACGTCCTTCTTGAAAGGGAGGCAAAGCTTCAGGAGCTGTGGAACGATGCTCTTGCCAAAGCCAGCGAGCAGAAGATAAGATCCGCCGATTTTGCTGCCTTCTGGGACCAGATACGTAAAGAAGCAGGCTACTAATATAATTCGGAAATAGGCCCGGCCACTTAAGCAACCGAACGGTTCCCGGAAAGGGGACCGTTCGGTTTAGGGGCCGCACAAATAAAAATGGAGAAGAGTATATGAAGAAACTCGTTGGTATCAAAAAACTGCAGGAGAACGAAGAAAGATTAACAAAGTTTTGGAAAACTCTGCTCATGGTTTTTACGGTACTGGGGATTCTGCTTGCCATAAACCAGGTTTTTTCACTTGGAATCTTCGGCTTCCGGCCCATAATCTCTGCCTTCCTGTATTATGAATTTGCTATTTTCTTGCCGTTTGTTTTCATTTTGCACCCTAAGACACGAAAAATCGCATGGTATGACGTTGCGCTTGCAATAATTGCTTTTGTTATATGCATATACTTTGGCCTAACGGCTTTGAAAAGCGCGATGCTTGCCTGGGAATGGTTTGCGCCGCCGCTTCCGACGGTGTCGGCAGTTATTCTGTGGGCACTATTAATCGAAGCGATGAGAAGGTCCGCCGGAAAAGTGCTGACCATAGTCTGCCTTGTTTTTTCTCTTTTGCCGCTGGTGACAGGCCATCTTCCCGGCTTTTTGCACGGCGCTCAATATTCTTTCCTTGACCTTGCGAAAATGCATATTATAAGCGCAAACAGCATATTTGGAATGCCCATGCAGGTCTTCGGAAAGCTTCTCATAGGCTTTATGGTATTTGGGATTGTTATGAAGGTCTCAGGCTGCGGAGATTTTTTCTTAAATCTGTCTCTTGCGCTGCTCGGCAAATCTCCGGGCGGGCCGGCCAAAGTCGCCTGCGTGTCCAGCGGACTGCTAGGGAGTATGAGCGGCAGCGTACTTACCAATGTTATGACCACCGGTTCCATGACAATTCCCGCCATGATAAAAACCGGCTACGAGCCGAAGTATGCCGCGGCTATAGAGGCCTGCGCTTCGACGGGTGCGACCATTATGCCTCCAATTATGGGAGCTGCCGCCTTTATCATGGCTACATACATCGGAGTTCCTTACGCAACAATCATTTTTGCAGCGATTATTCCCGCCATTCTCTACTTCTGGGGAATCTTTGTACAGATAGACTGCTACGCCAGACGATATGGGATGAAGGGTGTGGTGGAGGACGGTACCCCCGTGCCCTCGCTTTGGAAAACAATCAAGGAAGGCTGGTACTTTATATTTGCGTTTGTACTTTTGTGTTACCTGCTGATTGTGCTTCGCTATGAGGCTTGGGCGCCGTACTTTACCTCGGTGGCCCTGCTCCTGCTTGCATGCATCAGAAAGGAAACAAGGCTCAATAAACAAAGGCTCCTAGACCTCATTCAGGAAATAGGCGAAACGCTCTCCGGCTTAATAGCGATGATGGCCGGCGTCGGCCTTATTCTGGGGGCGCTATCGATTACCGGGATTGCGCTCGCCTTTTCAAGGGAGCTAGTTGCCCTCGTCGGCAACAACCCGCTGCTTATACTAATAGCCGGGGCGCTGACCAGCTTTATACTCGGAATGGGCATGACGACAACCGCTTGCTATATCTTCCTTTCTGTCGTTATGGCGCCTGCCATAGTCGCAATGGGATTTAATATTATAGCGACCCATTTGTTTATCTTCTACTGGGGAATGATTTCATATATTACCCCTCCGCTTGCGCTTGCGGTATTTGGCGCCTGCGGCATCTCGAAATCAGACCCCTGGAAAACCGGCTGGGTTGCCGTGCGTATGGGTATAGTTGCATACTTGATTCCGTTCTTCTTCATCTATGACCCCGCCCTGATTGCTCAGGGGCCGATTCTGAATGTACTATATACGGCTTTAACGGCGTTAATCGGCGTGTGGTTGCTGGCTTCCGGGCTGGAGGGTTATTTGAGAAAAGCCGGTGTAATGCGTAACTGGTGGACCCGGGCGATTGTAATTGCAGCAGGTTTTCTCATGTTCATGCCCGGCTGGATTACCGACGTTGCGGGCATCGCATTGGCGATTGTCGCATTTTTGATTATCAGGAAGAGCAATGCAGCAAAGCAGCCGATTGCCACATAACTCTCCTTTCGGAGCTCTGCGGCGCTGATTCCTGAAAGGTGTGAAATCGGTGCCGCAGGGCAATTATCGGCGCGGACTGAGCAAAAACTACTCATAGAAAGGAGATAAGTATGAAGCCATACGACGGGCTTAGGGTATTGGAACTTGAGGGAGCCGCCGGAATGTACTGCGGCAAAATTCTCTCTTTCCTGGGGGCTGAAGTAATCAAAATTGAAAGCCCTGAGGGGGATATATGCCGGAAAAAAGGGCCTTTCAAACCGGGAGTTGATGATACGGAAAGCAGCCTGTATTATGCGTACTTCAACACGGGCAAAAAAAGTATAACCCTGGATATTTCCATTCCTCAGGGCGGAGAGATATTTAAAGAATTGGTGAAGGAATCCCATGTCATCATAGAATCATTCGCGCCCGGTCAACTGAAAAGCTGGGGCCTGGATTACGATACACTGAAGGAAATCAGACCCGGCCTTATAATGCTGTCGATTACACCCTTCGGACAAAGCGGACCACACAGCGGCTGGAATGCTTCATCAGACCTTATAGTTGACGCAATGGGCGGTCCGATGGCGGACGCGGGAATAGAGGGGAAAGGTCCGCTCCATCTGGGCGGGGACATAATGACGGCCATGGCTGGTATGTACGGCTTATTTGCAATTCAGGCCGCCTATCACAATTACCTTTTTACAAACGAGGGGGCCCACATAGACCTGTCTCAGCAAGAGTGTTTTATCACCTGGAAAAACCAGTCGCTTGGATTTACGCAGGTGGATGGGAAAAGCCCCGGGCTCAGGAAACCGGATGCCGTGCGCCAGGGGCTAGTGAGATGCAAGGACGGTTTTGCCTTTGTAATGATTGGCGGCAAGTGGAAGGAGGTCCTTGAGTGGTTCTCGGATACCGGCCAGGACATTTCAGTGTTCGACAATCCGGTGTACGCCCAGCATGCGGTCGAGGTTCTTACAAGATGGGATACCGTTTTATTGGAGCGCTTCAACATTTTGGGCTCCAACTATACCAAAACCGAGTTCATGCTTGAAGGACAGAGAAGAAGAATACCTGTCGGAGTCTTGGAAACCCCTGATACCCTTCTGGAAAACGAGCATCTGAAAGCCAGGGGTTACTTCAGGGAGGTGGAGCACCCTGTGCTGGGCAGGCTCCTATATCCCGGCGAGCCCGTTAAAATGAGCGGATACAGCCAGTTGACGGGTGTTCCGGCTCCTCTATTAGGAGAGCATAATAAAGAAGTCTACTCCAGACTGGGATATTCACTGGAACAGCTTGAAGATTTCCGGCAAAGGAATATAATATAAAAGTAAGTAAGAGAGTGTGCTGAATATGGACAGACTTCCGCTTAGCGATATTACAATATTGGATTTAACCTGGGTTATCGCAGGACCGCTGGCCACAAGGTTGTTCTGCGATTTGGGCGCCAGAGTTATTAAGGTGGAATCGAGAAAGAGTTTTGATGTTCTCAGATCCGGTTGCCGCAGGAAGGGGAACGACGACCCGCGAAAGGAGGGAGGCTGGAACTATAACGACCTCAACCACGGGAAAATGCACATTACAATCAACCTGAAATCGGAAAAGGGCCGGGAGGTCTTTGAGGAACTCGTAAGAATATCGGACGTCGTTGTCAGCAATTTCAGCGCCGCGGCGTTTAAAAAACTACGGCTTACATATGAAGAGCTCAGGGAGATAAATCCCGGCATTATTGTAATGAACGCCTCAGGTCTGGGCGACTGGGGTCCTTTCAGTTCTTTTGTGACCTTCGCTCCGATTCTCCAGTCCATGACCGGCATTGAAAGCCTTGTCGGGTATGAGGGAGCGGACTCGCCTCTGGGCTCCTACCCGCCCGTGGCCGACTATATGGGCTCCCTGGCGGTGTGCAATTACCTGATGGCGGCGCTGGAATTCAGAAGAAAAACCGGTAAGGGACAGTTTTTGGATTTAAGCCAGGGAGAGGCGGCGGTTTCTTACCTGGGGCACATACTGCTTGACTGGCAGGTAAACAGGGTTAAAAAGGGGCTAAGGGGCAATCACCATTACGCCGACTGTGCGGCGCCACACAATGTCTATCAATGCCTTGGAGAAAACCAGTGGTGTGCCATATCCGTTGCAAGTGAGAAGGAATGGAAGGCTTTTGCAAAAATAATAGACCCCTGCGGAGAGTGGACGAATAGCGAGAAGTATTCGTCCACTGAAGCAAGGGTCGCCAATCAAAAGGAGTTGGATGAGAGGATAAGCCGCTGGACAAGGCAGAAAACGGCAAAGGAGGTAGGCGAGCTCCTGCAGGCGGCGGGCGTATCCGGGGTGCCGGTTCAAAATTCGGAGGATTTACTCTATAAAGACGAGCATCTGAAGGAACGTAAGTTTTTTAGAAAAATGGTCTTTCCTCCCTCGGATAGAGAGCCCGATAGCTTTATAGTAAACGGACTGCCGTTTTTTATCAACGGCTATCGCCCCACCGGGGATTTAGCCCCCGCCCCCGAAATGGGATGGGATACCAGGTATGTAGTCGAGAATATTCTAGGAAAGTCCAGGGAGTGGTATGACGAAGCGGTAAAAGCGGAGGCATTCATATAAACGGTAAAAACCCATAGCATTTAAAATCTCAGTCGTCACGAAGCATGACAAGGTTGTAGAGCTGTATTCGGTTTCGTACATTCATTTTCTGATAGATGTTTGAAATGTGCTTTTTCAATGTCAGCGGGCTTATAAACAATTGCTTGCAGATTTCGTGCTCATCCCCGTCCTTAAGCAAGAGGCTCAAAACCTCATGCTCTCTTCTTGTAAGGCCGTACTGAGCCGAAACTTTATTTAGCTTTGTGGCCACGATGTTTTTTTCAATCTGAATTCCGGGCTCATCCAACAGTTGCGAAAACCTGAGAGCCAGGTGCTCCTTGATTAAATTTAATATGTAGACATCGCGCTGGGAGAAATCCTTATCTGTCTCAGGCCTGAACAGGGCGCATACTCCCAGCAACCTGTCATTCTGAATAAGGACCATTTTTATGGCGTGGTGGATGTTCTGCGGGACATAGACATTCTTGTAAAGCTCGGATTTTTGAAATTCACCGATACAGTCCAAATCGGAATGGCGAAACACATTACTCCAGGGAGCATACAGATATTCAGACCAGAAGCAGTCGTACTTGCTTACATCGAAATCATCATTCAGGGTTCCGCTGCCACAGCTGCAGCAGATTCTTGCATAGGGATGGTGCTGTCCCGCTTCCCGGCGAATCCTGTATACCCTGCTTTCGGTGTGAGGAATTAAAACCTTGATTTGCTGGAGAAATGTCAGGCAAAGTGTGGAGAAATCATCAATCAGGTTTAGCCTGTAAATAAGCTGAAGGATAAATATCCAATCTTTTTCAGGGAGAACAACCTTCATATGTCTATCTCCTTTGTCTGGTATCCACGTTCAATGCTTCTAATTATAGCATATATAGCATATTTTGTAAAGGAATTAAAGACTGATAACAAATTCAACCGGGAGGAATTATAATGCTGAGCAATCGGGACAAGGAGCTATTTGATAAACTGGAGCTTGACTATCCGGCGGTGGCGATTAAATTCTGCTTTGCCGAACCGCAAAATGCGGAGCGTATCGGAAAGACGCTCTCGTTTTGCCAGTTCTTAAAAGAAGCCCAGGATACGGGCAGGAAATTCTACATAACGAAAGACGACGATAACTGCTTCGGAAAAATGGTGCTCGGCATGATTGACAAGCCGCCTTTTGCCGCCAGCGGTCAGGCCGGATATGACTTTGGTGTATACCGAACACCGGCCCCGAACGCCAGGCTCTACCATATGATACCCACATTGGTTCGGGGTTCTGTAAACTATGTTCTGTTCTCGCCGGTTTCAGTCTGCGACTTTGACGCGGACCTCGTTATAATGGTTGCAAGCACTACAAAAGCCGACATAATAATGCGCGCAACCAGCTATATTTCCGGAGATTTATGGGAATCCAGGAGCTCCTGCGTCCTAAGCTGCGCGTGGATATATGCCTATACATATCTCAGCGGCAAAGTAAACTACATAATTACGGGAATGCACCACGGATTAAAGCGCAGGAAGGTATATCCTGCGGGACTGCATATGATTGCCATACCTTATCAGAAGCTGCCTGAGTTTCTTACATCACTTTCCGAGATGGATTGGGAGCTTATTGCAATGAGGGAGGACGAGGAGAGCAAGCGGCTCCTTAAAATGAAAATGGATGAGTGGCACAACATGGACCCCGACTTTGCCTTGCATAAGTGATTGTGAAATTGCTTGAAGATACAAGCAATGCTTCCTGCAATATGCCCCTGATAATATATGCTATACCAGTCTCTCATAAAAGATGCTCTGCCGCATTTTCCGGCAGAGCATCTTTTTATTTCTATGAGCTGCAGGGAGTTTCTCAAGGGATAAATATTCTTTGGGAATATTGAAATTGCAATATTCGACAAAATATCCAAAAATTATATGCCAAAACGTTGATTTATTGTGTCATTATACCTATAATGTATATAATAACCAAATGGGTCGTGATAGTATGACATTTTTAGCGCATATCCGCCAAGTTGGCAATACAAGAGAAGAACAAGCCTTGGATGTGCATAGCCGCAACTGTGCTCAATATGCTTCAAAAACAAACGTTGCCGGGCTTAAAAATGCGGCTTATCTTGCAGGGCTTCTCCATGACATGGGAAAGTACACAAAAGAGTTTCAGGATTATCTTGCCAAAGCGGTATCGGGGGAGCATGTGCATCGCGGCAGCGTAAACCATACCTTCGCCGGTGTCAGATATGCACTTGAGCGCTGGCATACATCGGAAGAGCCGACCCTTCGTAATATGGTGTGCGAAATAATTGCATATGCTTCGGGGGCGCACCACGGTATGTTCGACTGCATCGATCCGGAAGGCAAAGACGCTTTTCTGCACAGGTTAAAGTCTGAAAACACCGGATATGAGGAAGCCAGGGATAACTTTTTAATGCAATGCTCGGAGAATGACGAGTTAGACAGGTTGTTTAAAGAGGCAGAAAATGAAATTTCGGCGGCCATGGGGCGCATAAAAGCATATGTCGCCACCGAAAGAGAGCTGCGGTTTTGTCTCGGCGTACTTACCCGCATGCTTTCGTCAGCGGTGATTGACGCTGACCGGAGGGACACTGCGGAGTTTATGCATAATACCGCAATTTCGAAAAGGGAAGGCAACCGGATTCTGTGGAATCGCTTGCTGATGCGTGTTGAAGAAAAGCTGAAAACAAAGCCATCAAATACGGCGATTAATGAGCTTAGGAAAGCAATATCCGACCAGTGCCGCGAAGCAGCGGGGAGGAAGGAAGGTATTTACCGTTTAGCGGTTCCAACGGGCGGTGGCAAAACCCTGTCTAGTTTGCGATACGCCCTGGCAGCAGCGGCGGAACGCAATAAAAAGAGAGTATTCTTTGTAATCCCTCTCCTCAGTGTGCTGGAGCAAAACGCGGCTGTAATACGAGAGCATATTCATGACGACAGCCATATCCTGGAACATCACTCCAACATCGTCCGTGAAAAATCAGACTTAGACGAGCTGGACGAGAATGAGCTTTTAACGGAAATCTGGGATGCCCCAATCGTGATTACAACATTGGTACAGCTCCTTAATACTCTATTTGACGGCAGAAGCTCATGCGTTCGCCGCATGCAGGCCTTGGCGGACAGCGTGATTGTTATTGACGAGGTGCAGTCGGTACCGCGTAAGATGCTGTCGCTCTTCAACATGGCTATGAACTTTTTGGCGGCGGCCTGCAACTGCGTTATCTTGCTTTGCTCGGCTACCCAGCCCTGTCTGGAGGCTGTGCCTCATGCCCTGTGCTTTCAGGAGCCTGCCGATTTGATTTCCTTAAATCCGGATTGGCGGGAAATCTTTCGACGGACAAAAATTTGCGATAAGCGTAAAAAGTGTGGTTACACCACAGAGGAGCTGGTCGGCTTTGCATCAGAGTGTATGAATAAGGCTGACAGCCTACTTATCGTTTGCAATACTAAAGAAGAGACAAGGACTATCTTTAACGCGATTAATGTCAAAGAAACCGAGGTATATCACCTTTCCACCGCCATGTGCATGGAACATCGTATTGATACTTTTGAGAATATCAACTCCTGCTTAAAACAAAATCGACGAGTAATTTGCATATCCACTCAGTTGGTGGAAGCGGGTGTAGACTTCTCCTTTGCCTGTGTTATCCGCGTATCAGCCGGGTTGGACAACATTATACAAGCGGCGGGGCGCTGTAATCGAAGCGGTGAATATGGGCGGATATGTCCTGTATATATCGTTAATTTACATAATGAAAATCTCAGTCGATTAAAGGAAATCCGGCAGTCACAGCTGGCGGCGGAATCGGTTATGGAAATTTTCTCTAAAAACCCTGACCGGTTTGACGGGGAGTTGGATTCCGACGAGGCAATCCGCGCTTACTACCGCCGGCTTTACACCGACATGCCCCGTGATGCGCTGGATTATCCGCTTCCACATCTGGACACAAACTTGTTCACCGTATTGTCCGACAACAGGACATCCGAGTACCACAGTGAAAGCAAGGGAAAATACGTTATTACCCAGGCGTTTAAAACGGCGGGCAGCGAATTTAGTGTGTTTGACAACAACACGGCTGACGTATTGGTTCCTTATGCAGATGGCGAGCGTTTCATTGCAGAACTTGGTTCAAGTACGGCGCAATACGACTTCACTTACCGCAAATACTTACTTGAAAAGGCCAAAAGATTTACCGTCTCCCTGTATGATTATGAGGTAAAAACCCTTGCGCAGTCAGGCGGCCTTTACGGTTTGTATGAAAACAGCATTTTGGTATTGAAACCTGAGTTTTATTCAGAGCAGACAGGCTTTGACATACATGGTAAAGGCAATCGATTTTTGGAGGTGTAATATGAGACATCGGAACACGGTGGAATTTGAGGTTTTCGGCGATTACGCTCTGTTTTCCGACCCAATTATGCGTGTGGGAGGTGAAAAATGCACTCTGCAGATACCAACCTACGAGGCGCTTAAAGGCATACTATCATCCGTGTATTGGAAGCCGTCAATTATCTGGATTATTGACGCTGTGCGTGTAATGAACCCCATTCAAACGGAGGTGAAGGGCATTCGCCCCATCAAATACCATGGGGGCAATGAGCTGTCCTACTATACTTATTTAAAAGATTGCCGATACCAGGTCAGAGCACATTTCGTCTGGAATCATAACCGCCCGGAACTTGAGGGCGACCACATCGAGCATAAGCACCACAATATTGCCAAACGCATGATTGAGCGCGGCGGACGACGGGACATTTTCCTCGGTACCCGCGAGTGCCAGGGCTATGTTGTCCCCTGCGTGTTCGGCGAGGGAGCCGGCTATTATGACGACAACAAGGAGCTAGCCTTTGGGCTGATGTACCACGGCATCACATATGCCGACGAGGCATATTCGGAGGAAACCAAGGACAAGCTCAGCGTCCGGTTTTGGTACCCCGTAATGCGTAACGGTATTATAGAATTTGCTCCGCCGCAGGAGTGTCCGATTGTCAGGACCGTACGGGATATGGAAATGAAACCTTTTGGTGTGGAATATGGTAATTACCAAGGCTTGATTGAGTTCGGAGGGGAGGGAAGCTGATTGGGTATAATGCAGGCGGCATACCGCACATATGAGGCGCAGGCACATAGGGCTGGAAAAGTGGAAGAAAAAGATAAGGAGCCCTTAACGCCGCTGTCTCATGCAATTCAAAACGCACAGATTGAAATTGTCATCAGCAATGAGGGCGAGTTTATAAAGGCATATTCGGTAACAAAAGACCAGTCAAAGACCGTCATCCCCGTGACGATTGAGTCGGCAAACCGCACCTCGAAGCCATATGCGCATCCCCTGTGCGACCAGCTGATGTATTTAGCTCCTTACGGGGAAGAGAAGTTCAGTTTGTATGTTGATCAGCTTGAGCAATGGGCAAGCTCAGAGTTTTCTCATCCCAAAGTCCGTGCCGTTTTTGCCTATATCAAGGGCAAAACCATCGTCAGGGATTTGGCGGAATCGGGCGTAATCACTTTGGACGAGGAAGGTAAACCTTCAAACGGAAAGATTGAAGGCAGCGAATATAGCAAGTGCCTTACACGCTGGCAGATTATCCCCGCACCTGAGGGGGGTTCTTCCGCATGTTGGGAGGACAGTACTCTGTTTGACAGCTACATTGCTTTTTATGCCTACAAATTAGCCTCAGCAAGGAAAGACATTTGCTTCGTTACCGGTTGGGAAGACGTAGTTTGCGATATGCATCCCAAGGGAATAGTCGCGGCAAATTATGGCGCCAAGCTCGCCTCGGCAAACGATAATTCGGGCTTTACCTACAGGGGGCGTTTTACAGAAGCCTGGCAGGCTTACTGCATAGGCTACACCGCCTCGCAAAAGGCGCACCATGCACTGCGGTGGATAACGTCAAACCAGGGCGTCACTTTTGGAAACAGAACTTTTATCTGCTGGAATCCCGAGGGAGCCAAAGTTCCGTCTATTAAATTTCTGGATATGCCGAGCGACGAGTCGGCGGATTTTATTAGCTACAAAAAGCAGCTACGTCAGACGCTCAGTGGGTACAGACACGCGCTCCCGGAGACCAGCGACGTGGTCATCGCGGCCTTTGACACCGCGACGACCGGGCGTTTATCCGTCACCTATTACAACGAGCTGAAAGCCTCGGACTTTTTGAACCGTATTGAGGATTGGTATGCCAGCCTCTGCTGGAAATCAAAAAGGTCTGGGGTGTACAGCCCTACGTTCAGACAGATTGTCGAATGCGCGTTTGGAGTCCAGAGAGGAAATTACTTAGAAGCGGATGAGAGAATTTTGCCTGAGAGAATTCAGCAGCTTTTGCACTGTATGATTGACAGGCAGCCCATACCCTTCGATGTTGTGCAGGCACTTGTATCCAAGGCGAGCACGCCTCTTGCCTACAACTCGGAAAATCGCGAGCTACTGTTAACCACAACCTGCGCGGTCATTCGAAAGTATCGAAACGAAAAATATAAGGAGGAATGGACCTTGGCTCTGGATACAGCAAATCGCAACCGCAGCTACCTTTTCGGGAGGCTCCTTGCGGTTGCCGAGCAGGTGGAACGCAGCGCCTCAGACTATGAGGAGGGCAGGGAAACCAACGCAATCCGTATGCAATCCGTTTTTGCGCAGCGTCCACTGTATGGGTGGCGTATTCTCGAGGAAAAGCTAAACCCTTATTTTGCACGCCTTAGCCCGGGACTTAGAAACTACTTTAAGAACATCATTAGCGAAATTGTGGACATGCTCCCTGGGCTCAATGACCCTAGTCTCGGAAAGAAACTGGAGGATACATATCTGCTGGGCTACTATCACCAGCGCAGTGCCATGACCCGTAAAAAGCAAATAGAAGAAAAGGAGGAAGATGAAGATGAGTCTGCTGAAGAATAAGATTGATTTTGTGGCCCTTGTGACCGTGTCTATGGCAAACTGCAACGGCGACCCACTCAACGGGAACCGCCCCCGCACCGATTACAACGGCTATGGAGAAATCTCCGACGTATGCATCAAGCGCAAAATCCGCAACCGGATGCAGGATCTGGGACATGAAATCTTTGTAAAGTCCGACGACCGCTGCGATGACGGCTTTAAAAGTCTGAGTGAGCGCGCCAACAGTACGCTGAAAGGCATCAAGGATCCGGATGAATATGCCCGTCTGGCTTGCGAAAAGTGGCTGGACGTGCGAAGCTTTGGACAGGTGTTTGCATTCAAATCCAATGAGAAAAACGGCGTATCAGTGGGTGTAAGAGGCCCGGTGTCCATTCATCAGGCGGTGAGCGTCTGCCCGGTGGAGATTCATTCAATGCAGATCACAAAAAGCGTAAACAGCGAGCCGTCAGAGAAGCGCAGCTCGGATACCATGGGCATGAAGCATATGGTTCGCTTTGGCCTGTACAAAATTAAGGGCTCCATCAATGTGCAGTTAGCCCGGAAGACCGGCTTTACCGAGGAGGACGCGGCAACAATCAAGGAGTGCCTGCGCACCCTGTTTGAAAACGATGCCTCCTCCGCGCGCCCGGAGGGCTCCATGCAGGTTAGAAAGCTGTACTGGTGGGAGCACAACTGCCCGTCGGGACAGTACTCCTCCGCCCGGGTCCATTCCAGCGTATCCGTCGTGCCAAAGAACAGCACGGATCTGCCCTCAAGTTTTGAGGACTTCGAAATCACCCTGGAGGAACTGCCCGGTTTGCACTGCGAGATAATCGATGGAATATAAAGAGGAAGAGTTCCTTCAGCTGTCCGGCCTACAACACTTCATGTTTTGCCGCCGCCAATGGGCGTTGATACATATTGAAAACCAATGGGAAGATAATCTCCGCACGGTGGATGGCACTCTGATGCACAAAAACGCCCATGATGCAGGCTACCGGGAAAGCAGGAGGGATTTGATTGTCACCCGGGGAATGCGGGTATTCTCCCGTACCCTGGGTGTCTCGGGGCAGTGCGATGTGTTGGAATTCCATAGAGGGAATCATGGTATTACGTTGCCCGACCGGGAAGGATTGTGGCAGCCCTATCCCGTTGAGTACAAGCGTGGTGCTCCGAACAAACAGAGCGGTGATACCCTGCAGCTATGCGGACAAGCCATGTGTCTGGAGGAAATGCTCTGCTGTGAGATCCCAGAAGGGGCGCTGTTCTACGGAGAAAAACGGCAGCGCAGTGTTGTTGTTTTCACAGAAGAGCTTCGCAGTAGCGTCCGGGAAGCCCTAGTGGAGATGCACGAGTTGTATCGGCGTGGGCATACACCCAAGGTAAAGCCCACAAAATCCTGCAGCGCTTGCTCTCTCAAAGAGATATGCCTGCCTAAGCTCCTGAATAAACGCTCAGTGGCGGAGTATTTGTATCAAAGCATGGAGGATTCACCATGAAACACCTGCTGAACACTCTTTTTATCACCTCGGAGGACGTATACCTGTCATTGGATGGCGAAAATGTGGTGGTCAACCGGGATAAGCAGGTGGTAGCCCGATATCCTCTGCACAATCTTTCAAACATCATTTCGTTCTCCTATTCCGGGGCCTCCCCGGCGCTGATGGGGGCTTGTTGGGAGAGACAGATTGGATTTTCCTTCTGCACCCCTAGAGGGAAATTCCTGGCTCGTGTCACCGGATCGGGAAATGGCAATGTACTGCTGCGCCGCACACAGTACCGGGTAGCGGATGATCCGATGCTCAGCTGCGGCGTAGCACGCACAATGATTTTCGGGAAACTGTTCAACGCCCGATGGAGCATTGAACGCTCCTGCCGGGACCATGGACTGCGGTTAGACACACGGGTGCTAAAGGATGCGTCCAATAAGCTGAGGGAACTGCTGCCTACTGTATCGAAGGAGACATCGCTGGAGTCGTTGCGGGGACTGGAAGGAGTTGGGGCCAGTATCTATTTTGGCGTTTTGGATCACATGATCCTGAATAATAAAGAAACATTCTATTTCCGCACAAGAACCCGTCGTCCTCCTCTTGATCCCATGAACGCCATGCTTTCCTTTGCCTACAATCTTCTTGCCCATGACTGCGCGTCTGCATTGGAAAGTGTAGGCCTCGACGCCTATGTAGGCTTTTTGCATCGTGACCGCCCCGGCAGGATCTCCCTTGCCCTGGATTTGATGGAGGAGCTTCGTCCCTGCATGGCGGATCGGTTCGTTCTAACGATGATCAATAACCGAATCATATCCACCGGCGACTTTGAAACCAGCGAAAGCGGTGCCGTCTCGCTGACGGAGAGCGCAAGGAGAACTTTTCTGAAAAGCTGGCACACAAAGAAAAGGGACCGCATTACACATCCGTACTTAAATGAAAAAATGGAATGGGGGATGGTTCCGTACATTCAGGCGTTGTTACTTGCGCGGTATCTGCGCGGGGATTTGGATGCCTATCCTCCATTCCTGTGGAAGTGAATGCTATGTTAGTTGTTATTACTTATGACGTCAATACTGAGGATGCCGCCGGACGGAAACGGCTGAGACAGATTACAAAGCAATGTATAAATTACGGCCAGCGTGTACAGTTTTCGGTGTTTGAATGTCTGGTTGACGCGGCGCAGTACCGCAGTTTACAAGCCAAATTATGCGCAATCATGAATCCTGAAAAAGACAGTCTTCGATTTTATCGTCTGGGAGACCAATACGAAAAGAAGATTGAGCATTTCGGCTGCAAAAAAACGTATCAGCCCGAGGATGTCCTGATGGTATAGGTGCGAACATAAGGTTCCCATGACTTTGCCGTCTGATTCGCACCGAAAATTTGGGGCGATTTTGCCGTTTGATTACGTTTTATGAATGAATATGTGCGTGGAAAGCGCAAAATGTAAGCAAGTTTACTGGATAATGCACAACAATTATTTTATTTTTCATGCAGCTTTGCTGTCGCTCCCCGCCCGGGGAGCGTGGATTGAAATCACATCCTATTAATACCATCTTGATATGTATGGTCAGTCGCTCCCCGCCCGGGGAGCGTGGATTGAAATATTGTTCTTTCTCCCTTCTTTCTCCCGCGCTTGGGTCGCTCCCCGCCCGGGGAGCGTGGATTGAAATGTTGTAAAAACAACGGACTTTGACCTAAGCAACATAGTCGCTCCCCGCCCGGGGAGCGTGGATTGAAATCTCCCTGACGGCAAGGAAGGGGAATGGATTGCCCTTGTCGCTCCCCGCCCGGGGAGCGTGGATTGAAATGTGTATCGCTCATATACTTCGCGCCACTGTTCAGGGTCGCTCCCCGCCCGGGGAGCGTGGATTGAAATATGTTTACGAATGGAACGGTCGAGGGTATTGTTTCGTCGCTCCCCGCCCGGGGAGCGTGGATTGAAATATTACGGGATTATCCGTGCCTACAATATCCTTCAGCGTCGCTCCCCGCCCGGGGAGCGTGGATTGAAATGGCATTAAACCTTACAAGGTCACCTGCGGCTTGCAGTCGCTCCCCGCCCGGGGAGCGTGGATTGAAATCCGTATCCATGCATCTGAAAGTGCCGGTAATTCATCGTCGCTCCCCGCCCGGGGAGCGTGGATTGAAATTTTGTTGAGGACAGGTTGCTCACCGATGTTTGCCGTCGCTCCCCGCCCGGGGAGCGTGGATTGAAATATTTCTAAGCGCATTTTCTACTCCCCTTATCGCAAGTCGCTCCCCGCCCGGGGAGCGTGGATTGAAATAAGTGCTAATACTGCTCAATCGCGACTTATGGCCGAGGTCGCTCCCCGCCCGGGGAGCGTGGATTGAAATTTCCCTGCCTCTCGGCTTCTTTGGTGTCACTCCGTGTCGCTCCCCGCCCGGGGAGCGTGGATTGAAATGTACAAGACTAGGAAACAATTTTCCGAGAATCGAATGTCGCTCCCCGCCCGGGGAGCGTGGATTGAAATAATTTACAACCAACCAACAGCCGCCCCGCCCCGGCGTCGCTCCCCGCCCGGGGAGCGTGGATTGAAATCATTCGTAAACATGAATCACACCGTCGGCTATAAGTCGCTCCCCGCCCGGGGAGCGTGGATTGAAATAACTCTATTTTTACACTTTTCAGGGCAATTAGCAATTGTCAAATTAAGTATACCCTATTTGACAGCGGCAGTTATGCTCTCCAG
>Ga0134096_1001436_pt1 | contig 18768 bp, 15 predicted proteins | sample 7_2taG_FD_94448 | JGI IMG/M metagenome (GOLD analysis project Ga0134096, IMG submission 94448) | Switchgrass degrading microbial communities from high solid loading bioreactors in New Hampshire, USA - 7_21_20_110_A3 metaG | ecosystem: Engineered > Bioreactor > Semi-continuous > Anaerobic >... | reverse complement strand
CAACTGCAGCGGCCCTGATCGCGGTAGGCATCATGATGATGTCGGCCTTCAAAGAGATCAAGTGGGATGACTTAAACGAAGCAATACCCGCTTTCTTTGCAGGCATCTTCATGGCCCTTTGCTACAGCATTTCATACGGTATTGCAACGGGATTCATATTTTACTGCCTGGTCAAGCTCTGCAGGGGGCAGCAAAAAGACATCCATCCCATCCTGTGGGTATCAACGCTGCTGTTTATACTCAACTTTATCATACTTATCTTTATTTAAGGATAAGCCGTCCTTATATAAAACTTTCGTAACGCGTCGTTTAAAATCGGATAGCGAGTATACAGGACATAAAGGGCGCCGACTTTTTCAGCCGGCGCCTTTTCCATTGTGTAACCAATTATACAATAAATGTTTGTTGAAATGCTTGGAGCAAGCATAAGGCTTTACCAGGCCTTATATTCCTACACGCTCTCGCTCTTTATGACATCCATGATGTTCTCATGCCTTATCTTTCTCATGGAATACACCATGCTGGCAAACACCACGAAAAACACGCTCAAAACGCTTATGGCTATGCTGGCCGTCGGAAGGCGGAAGGGCATTTCAACCCCCTGCTGTATTTTAACATGGATGAGGTAGGTGACAAGTATCGAAACCGGCAGCCCGTAAAGCAATGCCCTTACCCCGTAAAATATGCACTCATAGTTGAGCATCCTGTTGAAGCTGCTGTCGGTCATGCCCACCGATTTCAACATGGCAAACTCTATTCTCCTCAGGTTGATGTTGGTGGAGATGGTGTTGAACACGTTGGCGATGCTTATGAGGGAAATCAGGACTATAAACCCGTAGGAGAACACCGATATGATGGTGACGATATTGCGGGTATTTTGCATGTTTCTGGCTGTATTGTGCAGGTTATAGGTTGGAAGCCCTGCATCCACAAGTATGTCCATTATATCCTGTTCGGCTTTGGCATGATCTACGGCTGCAAAATACATATTGGCAGGGTTCCAGATTTTCTCCTCACCATCGAAAAGGGTCTTCCTCGTCTCATCGCTGACCACAAGGACGATTGAGTTGATGCTTTCAACATAATCCGGCACACCGAAGGGAGACTCATCGGCAAACGCAACGATTTGAACATCCTCCTTCAACTGCCCCTTACCATCTTCCAACTCAACAACCAGGGCCATGCTCCCGGGCTTTTTGCTGCCAAATATGCTTGAATTTATAAACCTTTCCTGCTGGCTATCATAATAATGTTGATAATCTATTATAATCCCGGCAGAAGAATCGGGATTTACAAAAAGCGCTTCATCAAGCCCCAGGTGGGCGAGGTAATATTTAAAGGTATTGGGGTCAACGCTGTACAGGAACACATTTATGGGAGCCTCCTGCCCTCCGGAGATAAAACCGTTATCGATCATCCGCTCATAAAACGATTGAGTAAGGTACTCCTTCGACACCTCGGTTTGGGCATAAGCAGTTCTCACGATGGAACCCTGTTCTATGCTGTCCAGCAGGATGATATTCCTGTAAACCTCAAGGGTGGAATCCTTCAAGTCTCCCGTTTCGTTGGTGGAGTAATACAGGTCATAATCCACATCCTGATATACATTGGAAACGCTGTCCATAAGATACATCGAAAAGGACGAGGCCGATACGAACAGGACTATGCTCATGAACAGCGAGACCACAGTACTGCGATAACGCTTGCGGCTCCTTTTTAAATTCTTAATGGCCAGATTCCCTTCCATGCCGAACAGCTTGCGTGTCAAGCGCCAGGTCCTTACCTGCCGCGCGGTGAGCCTGATATCGGCTGTCTGTTTGATGGCATCGATTGGCGATATCTTCCCGCTGCGCCATGCCGGTATATATGCCGATATCAGTACGGTAATTAGCGCTAGAATGGCTGCAGCTATAACCGATGGCATCGACACCGACAGCGTCAGGCTTACGCGATCCCCCATGGCGATGATGCTGGCGAAAAGCTCCTTTAACAGATGCAACGTAACGCCTATTCCAGCAATGCCCGACAATATGCCAACAGGTATGCCTATGGCTGCCAGTACCAGAGCCTCAAAGAACACGGAATGCCTGATCTGCTTTGCTGTGGCGCCGATGCTGGATAGCAGGCCAAAATATTTTTTTCGTTCGCTGACCGATATGGAAAACGAGTTGTATATGCATGACACCGAACCGACCATTATAAGGCCAATCAGTATGGATGCAAGGCCATACAAGACGTTCATAAAGTTGTCATTTCGACTTATACCCATAAACCTTAGCAGCTCATTATTGTATGCGTAGTCCCTGTATTGCAGCTTATCCATACCCAGGCTGTCATACATGTCGTACACCCTTCGAGGATTCTTAAACTTTATATACACATTGACAGCACCATTTCGTCCCAGCTTACCTTTGTCAAGGACTGTGATAAGGGTATACCCGGGAGCGGAGAACTGCTCTATCGCAAGCGGCGGCCTTTCGCATACCCCCACCACTTTATAGGTCCTGGTATCCGTGATCACCAGCCTTTCGGATACGCCGTCCTGCTCATGCCTGTAAGGATCCCCCTGTCCCAGAACGGTACCATCTTCCGAAACCCTGTAGCCAATCTCGGGTTCAATGATGTCGCCTATCTCGTATTGTATGCCCCCGTTGGTGAATACGTGATAAGGCACGACGACCTCGTTTTCATTTTGCGGTAGCCTACCGCTTCTCAAATGCACCGGCAACATATGGAAGGCCTTTTCATCAAAACCCAGGATATAAAGATAGGGCTTATATTCGTTCAATCCTCCCTCGAGCAGGGCATAGCCTACGCCCCTGGTTAGGGCAACCTCATGCACCTCTTCGTTTTTTTCTATGCTTTCAATTGTATCCATTTCGGCACCGTAAATGGCAGCATGCCAGTCCCCCGTATCGGCCTTTGTATAGTCGATTAGGAAGTTCTGAAAGCTGGATACAAATGTGGTCACCGCAGCTATCATGGCAGTGGACAGTATGATGCCGATTATGGTGACGATGGTGCGTGTCCTGCTTCTCTTTAAAGCAGCCAGCGTAACCTTATTCATAACGTTCATGGCCAGATCACCTCATCCCTTACGATCCTGCCGTCCTCCAGGCTGATGATACGGCTTGACTGCAGGGCAATCCTCTCATCGTGCGTCACGATTATGAGGGTCTGATTGTATTTCTGGTTGTACATCTTGAGCAGTTCGACGATTTCAGCGCTGTTTTTACTGTCCAGATTGCCTGTAGGTTCATCGGCCAGTACCAAAGCCGGATTGGTAATAAGCGCTCGGCCTATGGCCACCCTCTGCTGCTGTCCGCCCGATAGCTGGTTCGGCAAATGTTTGGCCCTGTCCTTAAGCCCCAGGGTGGTAAGCAGCTCATTCAAGCGCGCCCTATCCTCCTTCCTGCCGTCCAAAAGCAGGGGCAGCATTATATTCTCCTCCACGTCCAGCACGGGAATCAGGTTGTAAAACTGGTAGATCAGGCCGATCTGCCTGCGCCTGAAAATGGCCAGCCTTGACCTGTCCAGGCTGTAGATGTCGGTGCCGTCGATGTACACCTTGCCAGAAGTGGGATAATCCACCCCGCCCAGTATGTGGAGCAGAGTCGATTTGCCCGAACCCGACGGCCCAATTATGGCAACAAACTCGCCCTTCTCCACCGAAAAGGAGACGCCATCCAGAGCGGTGACCGCCGTCTCCCCTTTCCCATATACCTTTGTAAGGTTTTCAATCCGTAGTATCTCCATATAGCACCTCCAGAACATTTTTGTTTCAAGGATGAGTCTACCATGACTAAGTTACATCCGGGTGACTTATAGCGTGACAGTTTTGTCATTTTTACCGTGCTCTGGAAGCGTATCCCGTGCATTCCTGGTCATACCCAAAGCTGCACCTGTGGCCTTAAAAAAAGTTACAACCATTATAAAGGCACAATTTCAAACAATGGATGTCCACAACACAAAAGAATTGCCAAACCACTCCTATACAACCGCCTTATACAGGCGAATGAAGAAGGTCGTTCCCCTGCCCTCCCGGCTTTCCACAGTGACATCGCCGTTTTGCTCCTTGATTATGCTTCTGGCCATGGCAAGGCCTATCCCTACGCTGTCAGGCGATGCATTTTTGCCCCTGTAAAAGCGAGTAAATATGTGGGGCAGATCCTCCTTGCTTATGCCCGGACCGTTATCCGATATGCGGATTTCAAAGTAAAGCGGGTTATCCCGGGCGGCGATTCCGATTCTACCATGCTCGGGGACGTGCTCCACGCAGTTTTTCAGGATATTTATGATTGCCTCGGTAGTCCATTGGACGTCGCACGTCAGCATTTCATCTTCTCCCGTTACGGTATAGGCGATATCCTTAACTTCCATGGGTATGAGGAGGGGTCTCAAAGCGTTTTCTATAAGGGTGTGCATCTTAACCCTCTCCCGTTTCATCTTAACCACACCGGCATCCAGCCTGGCCATCTTGAGCAGGGATGAGACCAGCCACTCTATACGCTTCAGCTGGGAGGAAAGGCGGGCGACGAACTCACGGCGCTTTTCGGGCGGCAGATCTTCATCGCCCAGCAGATCAACCATGACCATCATGGATGTAAGAGGGGTCTTAAGCTGATGGGAAATGTCGGCCATGTGCTCGGATAGGCGCAATTTTTCGCTTTGCAGCTTTTTGTTGTACTCCGAAAGCATCAGGGTAACCTTGTATATCTCGTTCTTCAATATGCTGAGCTCTCCTTCGACGTTATCCCGTATATCGAGGGAATGCTCCCCCGCGCAGATCCGCCTCAAATAGTCGGACAGCCTTCTTATCTGCCTGTATCGATAGACCGTGAAAGCAAAGAACGTTAAGCATAACAAAAAAGCCGTAATCAAAACCAGGATTCCGGCTTCAATGCTGATAGAAAAACCTGTAATGGCTAAAATGGCGCTCACAGTAAAAAGCGACGCAGTAAACCTCTTTATTTCTCTATTTCTCCACAGGGACATCCTTACATCCCCCCGATAATGATTATGGCCAGCAGCCTCATATTAAACTGTCTCAAACGCAAGGCCGCAGCCACCCGTACCCGGTATTATAATTTCTATTAATATCTTTAACCCCGCCATAAAATCGCTTTTATAAATATGGTGCAAAGCCCCTATGTTCCTAGCGTAACTTTTCGCTTTGTGGCAAAAAAATATACGCCATTATACCCGATATCCTATGCCGCGTACGGTTTTTATGATGGTGGGGTTTTGGGGATCGTCCTCTATCTTTTCCCTCAAACGCTTAATGTAGACCGTGAGGGTATTATCATTGACGAAGTCGCCAGAAACATCCCAGATACTTTGAAGCAGCTGCTCCCGGGTGAGCACCCGTCCCCTGTTGGTAACAAGGGTGAGCAAAAGGCGGTACTCCAGAGCCGTCAAGAATACCTCATTGCCGTTTTTCCTGACCTTACCCTCAGCCGGATTGACGGCTAAGCTGCCGATACGGATAATCCGGTCTTCGGTCGATTTGTTCACCCTGCGGAGCACAGCCCGAATCCGGGAATGAAGCTCCCTCAACCTAAACGGCTTTGTAATGTAATCGTCAGCTCCTATGTCAAGCCCCATGACCACGCTTCCTTCATCATCCCGGGCGGTCAGAAATATCACCGGTACATCCCCTTTTTCCTTTAACCTCTTGCAGATATCAAATCCGTTACCGTCGGGGAGGGATATATCTATGATTGCAAAATCGAAATCCTGGGACTGTATTTTATCAAAAGCCGATGCGGCATTATGGCAGGTTACAACCTTAAAGCCCTCCTGCGACAGGGAATACTCCAACCCCGCGGTAATGGCTTCATCGTCCTCAACAAGCAATAGCTTTATCATGGTCTGCAGGCAGACACTCCCACTCCTTATGAACAGTGGGACGCCGTTACCTCCTCTCCATTAAAGTAAATCTCCCCAATTATTTCCTGCAGAATATATTATCATGGTAAAACTTGATTTTCAAACGGAGCGGCCCGTTACATCCTTGAATGCCATCCTGCAAATCCCTTTTTCCTTTTGTCAGCATATTTGTAAAATAACGCATTTTAAATACTCGGTCTCCTTTGATGCCAGCAGCACGGGGTGATCCTTGGCCTGAGAACGCCTTTCCACCATCCTGACATCCCTCCTGGCGTCAATGGCGGCGGTGTACAGGATGTCTATAAATAGCTCGGGCTCTATGTGCTGGGAACATGAGCAGGTTATGAGATACCCTCCCGGCCTTATTATCTTCATAGCCCTCAAATTTATCTCCTTATAGCCCCTTATGGCATTTTGGACGGTATCACGAGACTTTGTAAAGGCCGGTGGGTCAAGTATGACCACATCGAAGATGTTCCTTTCTTTATGATATTTCCTTAAAACGTCAAATGCGTTACCCACCTCAAACCGGCATATCCCTTCATATCCGTTTAAGGCGGCATTCCTTTTAGCCACCTCCACGGCATGCTCCGAAATGTCTATGCCCAGAACGCTATCAGCTCCGTAATGCGCCGCATGCAAAGCAAACGCTCCCGTATGGGTAAAACAATCCAGAACCCTTGCTCCCCTTACAAAGGGCTGTATTGCCGCCCTGTTTTCTTTCTGATCGAGGAAATAGCCCGTCTTCTGCCCATTTTCAATATCCACCAGGAACTTAATGCCATTCTCCCTCATGATGACGTTCGTATCAAACTTTCCCTTGATGTATCCCTTTCTCTGGTCCAGTCCCTCCAGCTCCCTCACGGGCGCATCGTTTCTCTCATAGATGCCTTCGGGCTTTACAACATCATCCAGTATATCCGCCAAAAGGTGCTTGTACCTGTCGATGCCCAGGGCCAGGGTCTGCATGACGAGGTAATTCGAAAACTTGTCCACTATAAGGGCGGGCAGGAAATCCGATTCTGCAAAGACCACCCTGCAGCTGTTTAAATCCGCAAACTGCTTTCTGTATTCCCAGGCACTGCGTATTCTCCTGTAGAAAAAGTCGGCATCTATGTCCTCCTGTTCCCGGGTGAGCAGCCGTATAGCAATTTGAGACCGGGGGTTGTAGTAACCCCTCCCCAAAAACCTTCCTTTATATGAGTATACATCTACAACATCTCCGGGCTGGCAGTCCCCTTCAATTCGCTCTATATCGCTCTTAAATATCCAGGGATGGCCGTACAGGGTTCGCTTCTCCTTGTTCTTAAGTATATAAGCTTTCGCCATTCACCACTGCCCTCCTTGCAAACGGCGTTTAACTGCCTCGTACCTCATTATGCCTAATGCCGTTATATTTTATCATCCGATATGCTTCACAAGCCCTTAACATCTTCAGCGGCATGAGATCTCGACAAACGAATCCCATCGCTATCCCATCGCATCCTATTATATCATAACAGAAAAATTACCGCTTTAAATAAGCTGCAAACTATTTAAGCGATTTTCCTGTGAATATAAAAAAATAGAGTTTAATTCCTTATAGACAGGTTTACATCCTTTGCACACAGGTTTACCAGCTGCACAAAAAACGCACGTAATTTTATTGATCACAAAAGTGGGCTTAAAACGGCGATGGGGCGGGATCGCAATAAATCCCACCCCAACCACTGACAGGAAGTTTTTTTATCAAGGTTTTACCGCCGTACCATCCGGGAAGCGGGCCAGCGTCCAGCTGGGAAGCTCATTGGATATCGGATATTTGGCCGCTTTTCTTTCATCTATATCGATTCCAAGCCCCGGTTTATCGTTGGGATAAGCATATCCGTCTTCAACTTCAGGGGCACCCGGGAAAACCTCCCGCAGCTTATCGCTTATCCCGCTCCACTCCTGAACTCCAAAGTTAGGGCAACTCACATCTAAATGTATATTAGCTGCATGGCCCACAGGCGATACATCCCCGGGTCCATGCCAGGCGGTGCGTATACCAAAAGCTTCGCACAATACAGCCAATTTTTTCGCCGGAGTAATACCGCCTATCTGGCTAATGTGAACTCTGATGAAATCGATCAACCTGTTGACAATCAGGGAAGTCCATTCATGGGGATTGTTGAACAATTCGCCCATGGCTATGGGCGTGGTGGTTTGCTGGCGAATCATTTTAAACCATTCTATCTGTTCGGGAGGAAGCGCATCCTCCAGGAAGAAAAGGTTATAGGGCTCCAGCTGCTTGGCCAAGCGGACCGCCTCAATGGGTACCAGGCGCTCATGAACATCATGAAGAAGCTGTATTTCAAATCCCAGCTCTTTTCTAAGATGGGCAAAAAGTTTCACAACGCTGCGGGCATATGCATCCGGGTCGTAATAAGCTCCCGGCGGTGCGTTCCTGGTCTTATGAATAGTGTGTCCTCTGCCTCCGTACCCCCCCATCTGGCATCTTATGTATCGGTATCCCTGTTCCATCCACTTGCGTACATTATCCTCTACTTCCTTTTCATCCCTTCCATCGGCATGGCGATAAAGAGCCGCTCCTTCTCGACACTTTCCTCCTAATAACTCATATACCGGCATGCCCGCCAATTTCCCCTTGATATCCCATAAGGCCATATCTACTCCCGACAAAGCATTATTGAGCACCGGACCGTTCCGCCAATAGGCACTAACCATCGCTGATTGCCATATGTCTTCAATACGCCTTGGATCCTTCCCTATTAAAAACGGTTTCAAGTAATCATCTATAGCTGAACGTACAGCCAGCGGGCGCTGTGTAAAAGTAGCACAACCCAGGCCATATAGCTCCGGCTCGGTAGTTTCCACTTTAACCACTACTAAAGCTATACCCTCCGGAGCCGTCAATATGGTTCTCACATCCCGAATCTTCAGGTTTTCCATACCGATCATCCTTTCAATTTACAAGCTGACAGCATTGAAATCCAAAACATTATATGTATGTCTGCCGGCCTTCCAGCAGTGCCTGCATCATGGGCAGATTTAATCCCCCATCTACCCTTAAGGTTATACCGGTCACATAATCGGCCTCTTCCGATGCCAGCCATACCACTGCCCTGGCCACATCCTCTATACGCCCCGGCCTTCTCAGAGGAATGGACTTCTGTATTGTTTCTATAAAGGCCTTTCTTTCTCCTTCAGGTTCTTTAAGCAGCGTTAGCCCGGGCGCTACTGCATTTACCCGTATCCCATAAGGCGCCAGTTCTAAGGCCATTGCTTCCGTCGCCCTGGCCAGAGCGGCTTTCATAGAACCGTAAATGGTGTCCCTATCGTTAGTTCTCTCCTGATGCACCGAAGTGATATTGATGATAGACCCCTTGATACCTTCTTTTATCATCAATTGAGCAGCCCGTTGAGCGCAAAGATAGGGGGCCCTGAAGTCTACCTTATAGCACTGTTCCACGCTTTCAAGATCCATTTCAATAAAAGGCTTCATGGGGACAATCCCTGCGTTGTTGACCAATACGTCTATCTTGCCCATCAGCTGCCATGCTTCTTCGACGATTCTGGCAGGTACGGCTACGTCGCTCAAATCTCCTACCAAAATCTCTGCCCTCCTGCCAAGCTGCCTGATGGCCTCCGCCACCTGGGCAGCTGCTTCGGGCTCCTTGCGGTGATGTATAACTACATCATAACCGCGCCTCCCAAATTCAAGGGCGATACCGCGCCCAATCCCCCTTCCGGAACCTGTCACAAGAGCTACCTTTGACATACAAAATACCTCCTATCCTTTTATTACACTTAAGGTAAACTTTTCATACCCCTTACCAGACAATCTCTCAATACAACATTCTCATCAATTATTTAAGCTCAATACTTACTACGCACACCGGTTGGGAAATAGCTTTTATCTCCTTTTTCATTAGCAATTTTCCATCCTCCAGATTAATATCATAAATTACCACATTATCGGAATCCTGGTTGGCACAGATCAGGTAACGGCCGCTTTCATCTATTATAAAATCCCTCGGAGTTTTCCCATAAGTTGGCGTATTGCCAATATGGGTTAGCTTACCGGTCTGCAGATCGATTTTGAAATGGGAAATGCTGTCTTCTCCCCGGTTAGAGCTATACAGATGCTTCCCGTTTTTATCGATACGTATTGCTGCAGCAATTGAACTGACCCGCTTATCTTCCAGCGCATCTATTACCTGCACTATTTTAAAGCCTCTGTTTTCATCATAAGATAGTACGATTACCTGCGAGGAAAGCTCGGCTATTACGTATGCATATTTACCATTGGGATGAAAAACCACATGCCTGGGCCCACAGCCCGGAGGTAAGGATAGGGTCATGGACTCATTTCGCTTTAAATTCCCATTTTCCGGATCAAAATCATAAACCACCAATTGATCAATTCCTAAATCGCAAACGCATAAATAGCGTTGGTCCGGCGTCATACACGTGGCATGGGCATGGGCCTGCCTTTGCCTAACGGGATTTACTCCCTGCCCAAAATGCTGCTTTATACACGTCATATCTCCTATGCTTCCGTCTCCGTTTAACTTATAAACCTGTACGGTAGCATCAGGGTAACAGGCCGTAAACAGGTATCGTTCCTTCTTATCCAGCAAAACATGGCAAAGTCCCTTCCCGGGCGCCATAACTTGATTTATTTTTTCTAATTCTCCATTTTGAGGGTTAACGGTAAATGCCGCAATCGCTCCCTTACTGCCATCGGTGGGTTCCGAAACGGCATAGAGGATGCTTCTTGAATTGTTCATTGTCAAATAAGAAGGGGAAACCATTTCGGCTATCAACCGGGGAGCTGTATGCTCTCCTGTAAGCGGATCAAATCGGAAGCCGTATATACCTCTACTCGATTTGTCGGTATAGGTTCCTATGTAAAAAAACATGTTCCTCTCTTTCATATTTCCACTCCTATAAAATTCAATGTATGTGCGGTATAACCGGTTCATAAATAGCTTTATTATATTCCCATATAATAGCCATAACTATCTGTATGTTTGTCGCTGAAAACTTATATCCACCCGACATTTATTCGACATTGCTTAAATATTTCCTGCAGGATCTATAAATAAATTAAACAATTTCAATAGCTTTAGGAACAGCAGGACAATATAAGGCCATCATACTGCCATCATAGGTAAGACGATACCATCCATTAACGCTTTTGCGCCACAGGACAAAGCCCGGGCTTTTTTTGTCCCGTACATAAATTTTTTGCTTGACAATAGCAATTCAAAATTTATAATATTAGATTAGTTAGTTAACTAACTATATTTGAAGGCGAATATTTTTCATCATTCCATTATGGAAAGGGGGATATAATGCATTCATGCGAAATAACTCCCAACGAACCTCTAGGCCGTATATTTGCTCAAACTTCCAAGCTGCACCGTGACCTTTTCAGAAAGCTGGCCCACGAAAATGGACTTGAACACGGGCAACCCTTCGTCCTGGCAATAATCATAGCCAACGAAGGCATAAGCCAGCGTCAGCTCAGCGAAAAGCTATTTATCACACCAGCCTCCACCACCGCACTTCTGCAAAAGCTGGAAAAAGCCGGGCTCATCGAAAGAATTCCAGATCCCAATGACCAGAGGGCATTTTGCATCTACGCAACCGAAAGGGGGCGTATGGTAGACCAGCGGATGAAGGAAGGACTGCAAGAACTGGAAAGTGCCTGCTTTTATAACTTTTCCGAGCAAGAACTGGAGGAATTCCGCAGGCTTCTGTTAAAGCTCCATGAAAATCTGTACAACCTAAACCAAGGGAAATGGAGGAGTAAGGCATGGTAAAGATTACACGCTACCTAAAACCATACTGGGTATACGTCCTATTGGCACCCCTGTTTATGGCATTGGAAGTATATATGGACCTGTTGCAGCCCAATTACATGGCGGACATAGTGGATAACGGTATCGCCAACGGGGACATGAACTACGTACTAACCCGCCTCCTCATCATGCTGGGCATCGCCTTTATTGGAATGATAGGCGGAATAGGGTGTACCTATACCTCAACCGTTGCCGCGCTGGGGTTTGGTACCGATATCCGTTCCGACCTGTTCCGCAAGATTCAGACCTTTTCATTTTCCAACCTCGATCGCTTTCAAACCTCGTCGCTGATCACCAGGCTCACCAACGATGTTACCCAGCTTCAAAACGTGGTCACCATGTCCCTTGCCATGATGATCCGCTCTCCCCTGCTGTGTATCGGTTCGATCATAATGACCATAAGGATAAGCCCTTCCCTGGCTTCGGTGCTATTGATAGCCCTGCCCCTTACCATCATGGCTGCCTTATTCATAATCAAGAAGGGCTTCCCTCTGTTCAGGCAGGTCCAATCGAAAATAGACAGGGTGAACACCATAATGCGCGAAAACCTAGCCGGGGTCAGGCTGGTAAAAGCGTTTTTGCGCAAGGATTTCGAAGAAGGCCGTTTTAGAATAGCAAACCTAGAGTTACGGGACATCGCCATCACGGCCGGCAGGATCATGTCCATCGGTATGCCGGTTTTGATGATGATCACCAACCTTGCTACCGTGGCGGTATTGTGGTGGGGCGGCATAAAGGTGCAAAGCGGTACGCTGCAAATCGGGGAGCTGATAGCATTTATCAACTACCTGGCAAGGATAATGATGTCGCTGGTGATGATCGCCTTTAACCTGATCGCCTTTTCCAGAGGCAAGGTTTCGGCGGACCGTATAAGGGAAGTATTGATGGAAGAGCCGGATATCGTTGACCCGGCGGAAAACAGGAACGATGCATTACAAGAACCCAAAATAACCCGGGGACAGGTGGTGTTTGAAAACGTGACCTTTAGTTACGGCCCAGATGGAGAGCCGGTATTGAAAAACATATCCTTCACCGCCCAGCCCGGCGAAACGGTAGCCATACTTGGAGAAACGGGCTCCGGCAAGAGCACGCTGGTTAACCTTATCCCCCGGCTATATGACCCCCAGGAAGGCCGCATATTAATTGATGGCATCGATATACGGCAATACAGCCTTTACAACCTGAGGAAGGAAATCGGTATGGTGATGCAAAATTCCCTCCTATTCTCCGGAAGCATATTGGATAACCTTCGCTGGGGAGACCCCGACGCAGACCTTCAGAAGGCCATAGAAGTTGCAAACATAGCCCAGGCCCACCAGTTCATAATGCAAACCCCCAACGGCTATGACTCGGACTTAAGCCAGGGAGGGGTGAATCTGTCAGGTGGCCAAAAACAGCGTTTGAACATTGCCCGCGCGCTCATGAAAAGGCCAAAAATACTCATTTTGGACGATGCCACCAGCGCGGTGGACATGGCCACCGAATCCAAAATACAGAGGGCTCTAAGGCAGTGGGGCCATAAATGTACCACATTTATCATAGCCCAGCGCATAAGCTCGGTCATGGATGCCGATAAGATCATCGTTTTGGAGAATGGACGGATAGCAGGAATAGGTACCCATGAGGAGCTGCTGGCTTCCAATCAGCTATACCAGGACATTTACAGATCTCAGATAGGAAAGGAGGAAAGAGTTTATGCCTGAAGATAGGAGCAACGTCAAAAGCGCCCCACATCAAGCCGACAAATCATCCCTAACCTCCCAAGGCCATGGGCACGGGAGCGCTTCCGCAGCTCAAAATATGCGGGGCATGGGTGGTCCCGGCATGCGCCGACCGGGTATGGGTGGTCCCGGTATGCGCGGCCCCGGAAGGGGAGGCCCACCGGGCCGGTTCATAGGACCGGTAGAAAAGCCAAAAAATCTGGGTAAAACCCTTGTCAGGCTAGGCAGATATCTGAAAGGCGATATTACCGGGTTGATAGTGGCAATATTAGCCGTTTTGCTCAACACAGCATGCACATTGGTAGGCCCACTGCTCATCGGCCAGGCCATAGACAAATACATCATCACGGGCGACTTTCAGGGGCTAGTGCGCATCTCATTAGCCCTTTTGGGAGTCTACATCCTAAACTCGCTGGCAGCCTTTTTACAGGGGTTTTTCATGGCATCGGTATCCGAAAACACCGTGGCCCGCATCCGAAAGGACCTGTTCAGCAAATACCAGCTACTGCCGCTTAAATTCTTCGATGCTCACACCCATGGCGAACTGATGAGCCGCTTGACCAACGACATAGACGCCATATCCATTACCCTGCACGCCAGCCTAATCCAGTTTATCTCGGGAATCATTATCCTGATGGGTACGATAGTACTTATGCTGATAAAGAGCGTGACCCTTACCCTAATAACCCTATCGATAATTCCTTTAATGTTCTTGCTAACCCGGTTTATAACTAAACACACCGGAAGACTATTTGTACAGCAGCAGCAAACGTTGGGCGAACTCAACGGCAAGATAGAGGAAACCATTTCGGGCCAAAAGGTGGTAAAGCTGTTCTGCCGTGAACAGCAAGCCATCGCGGATTTTGAAGAGTCCAACCAAAAGCTCAAAGTAACAGCATTAAAGGCCCAAGTGTTGTCCAGGATCATGGGGCCCACCATGAACATGCTCAACAACCTGGGCTTTGCGCTGGTTGCGGGCATCGGAGGCCTATTGGCCGTCAACAACATCGGCGGCGCCGTAACCGTAGGAACCATATCCATATTTCTCAACTATTCGAGGCAGTTCACCCGGCCCTTAAATGAAATGGCCAATCAGTACAACATGGTTCTATCGGCGGCGGCTGGTGCCGAACGGGTATTCCAAGTTTTGGATGAGGAGCCGGAGCCGGCCGACGCTCCGGACGCTGTGGACCTGAGGGAAAGGGGCATAAAAGGCCACGTGGAGTTTGAGAACGTATCATTCTCTTACGACGGTGAAAAGGTGGTGCTGAGGGACTTTTCCCTCGAAGTAAAGCCCGGACAAACGGTAGCGCTGGTTGGGGAAACCGGCGCCGGCAAAACCACCATAATAAACCTGCTCATGCGATTTTATGACGTCATGGAGGGAAGCATACGCATAGATGGCATTGACATAAGAAAGGTCAAACGTGAAAGCCTTCGTGCTTCCCTGGGCATCGTGCTGCAGGATACCTACCTGTTCAACGCCACGGTGCGCGAAAACATACGGTACGGCCGCCTTGATGCCACCGATGAAGAGGTGGAACGGGCAGCCAAAATTGCCCATGCCCATGACTTTATTATGCGTCTGCCCCAGGGATACGACACGGTGCTCAGCGATGACGGCAGCAATTTGAGCCACGGGCAGCGCCAGCTTCTGGCCATTGCCCGCGCGGTACTCGCGGATCCCACCATACTCATACTGGATGAGGCTACCTCCAGCGTGGATACCCGCACCGAGGTATATATCCAGAAAGCCATGCGAAACCTCATGAAGGGACGTACCAACTTTGTCATAGCCCACAGGTTAAGCACCATAAAGGATGCCGATTTGATCGCGGTGATAGACAAAGGCAGGATGGTTGAAAAGGGGACGCACCAGGAGCTGCTGGATCGAAAAGGGGTCTATTACAACCTCTACCAAAGCCAATTCGTACGCAGCCGCCGGACTGACGATAAAAATATTGAAGCTGCCCTATGAATTAATAAGATGAGAGAGCGTTGCGCCGCTCTCTCATCTTCAAATCCCTATCCTTTCACCGGGTATCCGCAGGGTAAAATAAATCTTTAAGAATTGTTTATCAATCTACCTTATTCACATTCTCGCCATCCACGTACAACGGGTTCGATACTAACACAGGCAATGATGGAAAATCATCCATATAAGGCCTGTATATTTCCACTCGGTAGAACAGAACGTTTTTCAATTCTTTTTCGATCGCTATTTCCTTGGCATTGCTATCACAAATTATCTCTTCACTGCTTTCGCCTGTAATTATCTTTATTACATCATGTTTATACAGCCGTGAGAACGCAAATTTCACCTTTAAGCACGGCTTATATTTAACAGTTTGACCAAGGATGCTCCCGTTACATTCAATATAAGCGGTAGGCCCATTGGGCATATAAGTGACAAAACCCATACCTTGACGAATGGCATCATATATATCAGACGGAGACCTTGACATAGAATATATGCAGGTTGTTGGCCAACCAATACCTCTACCTATCTCGTATTTGTGAAAATCACTGCCTCCAACTATGGGTATCTTCCGCCCTTTGCACAATTCACCGTGCCACCATTTGATACATTCCATATCCGACCATTTCATAGGTCCGTTCCAAATCTCTATACAATCGTATTCTACGTTATTCAATCCCCATTTAAAGCCACAATCCGGGCAAAAAGGATGGTTAATTGATACAATTGCCCCTTTTTGGCGCGCCATCCTCAATTTTTCTTGGGTCTCTTCAAGGGTATTGGTATAGTAAACGCCATCGAATGCTTTCTCTATCCCCAGCATGCTCACATGGCCTTTAAAATGAGTCCACTCCACGCCTGGCATAACAGTAATATCTTCATCACTTGTCAAAGCCCTGTTATGAAAATAATTATTGTGATCAGTGATAAAGATAAAATTTAGGCCTGCCTTTTTAGCAAACAGGATTACCTCTTCCACGCTTAAATTGCCATCCGAACACAGAGTATGCACGTGTAAATCGCCTTGCAATAAGATCCTCTCTTTATACGTGAAATTGATTTCATATTCCACGGTGACACCGCTATCCATAATTTTATAAGCTCCAACTATAATCGCCCATTTTCCCTTTTTTATTTTGGTTTTAGCATATCCTAAACTAGCACCATATTCACTTATCCAGATATGCGTTTTATTGGAACCAGAAGCTCCTACAAATTTCCCATCCGCATCCACCAAACCAAGGTCAATTATATTCTTTTCGTATATTTCCTCCGCTATCCCATTTTTTACTGTCAAATATCGTGGATAAGAATATTTTATATCTATCCTCGATACGTTATCTGGAACTTCAAACGGTATCTCAAAATATTGTCCCTCTCTTTCTTTATCGATGAATACTGTGATTTTTTTGTAGCCTCCATTATAGTTTTCCTCCTTAAAATGTCTCCCCCATTTATTCTTTGATCGCTCCTAAAGTAATCCCTTCTAGTAGATATCTTTGTGCAAAGAAATAGACAAATAGAAGTGGAGCAGAAGATATAACAATGGATGCCATAATGGCATTATCCGGTGCAGGGGGTATCCCGGAAATAGAAGATGAATCAACAATAACGCTTTTCAGCAATAGCGGCAAAGTATAAAGCCTCTGCTCTGTCACCAAAGTAGCGGGTATCATGATAGAATTCCACTTTCCAACAAACTCTAGAAAGGAAACGGTCGCTAGACCTGGAATGGATAAAGGTAAGAAAATGTTCCAATAAATCCTAAACTCGCTAGCACCGTCCAATCTAGCCGATTCCGCCAAAGACAGAGGAACCGTTAAAAAATAATTTCTCATAAGCAGTATACAGAAAGCAGAGATAAGGCCATTTACAATTAAACCAGTATATGAATTGAGCAACCCCAATTGCTTGTTAACTTGATATATGGAGATCAGAGTAAGGTCCCCGGGTATCATCATGGTAAGAAGGATAAAAGAAGTCATCATTCTTTGAAAGGGAAGATCTTTTTGCAGTAATATGTAACCGCCTAAAGCCGACAATATAACTTGTGATACCGTAGAGAACAGAGAGACATACATGGAATTGAAAAATGCTCTTCCTAGCTTTAACACGCTAAACACATATGCATACCCTTCCAAACTAAATTTGCGCCACCACAATATGACGCCTGCGCGGGTAGATTCCAATGCAGTAGATGTAGATACAACGATGACATTCCACATCGGTAAAAACATAAGCATGAATACAATAGCCAAAAATACAAAATTTATAACCTTTTGTGAAACAGTCAACTCGTTTGCTAACGGATTGCGCTTTCTTCCTAGCATCAACTCACTTCACCGCCTTCTACTAATTAAAGGTTTCATCATACTTAGTCAACCTGCGGACAATAGTAGATATTATAAAAGTCGCCACAAGCACTATCGTCGCAGCTGCAGTAGCAATCCCTATCTTAAAATTAACAACACCTTCAGTGTATATCAAATACAAAAGATTTCTCACTTTACTAAATATATTTGCATTTCCCATAATGAAAATCTGATCAAAGTTGCGCAAAAAGTTCATTGAACCCAACACGGTTATTATTTTCATTGTGGGCACAAGGTTAGGAATAGTTATATATCCAATCTGTTGAAGCCTAGTTGCACCATCTATACTAGCTGATTCATAAATTGATTGGTCAATACTTACAATTGCTGTCAATAATAAAACGGCATAATATCCTGCTCCTTTCCATGCGCCTGTAAGTATCATTATTGTTCTAGCAAATTTAGGCTGAGCCATAAACACTATAGGGGTAAAGCTATCTCCGTAAATGAGTTTCAATATGTTGTTGAGCATACCTGTGGGCGCTAAAATGCGAATCCACATACCTCCAACTATAGCCCAAGACAAGAGATTAGGTATATATGTTACAGTTTGAATTGTAGATCGTATAGCCTTAATCCTAACTTCGTTAGCGATAGAGCTATAAATAAGCCAAAAATGAACTGTACTACAAATGTGAGAAGATTGACTATGATGGTATTCAAGAAAGCTTCGCCATAAAGAGGATTGGAAATGACATCCTTGTAATTTTCTAGTCCTACAAATTTAGGAGTGCCTATAAGAATCGACTCTCTAAAGCTGCTAATAATTCCTAGAATTAAGGGATAATAAGAAAATACAATAAAATATACTGCTATAGGAATAAACATCAAATAGATAGATTTATATTTTCTTATTTTTATCAATGTCTTTTTATCTATCACCATTTTCTACTCGCTCCTCACATTTAGTCAGTATTAAAAGCTAGGAACTTTTCATAGACGAAAAGTTCCTAGCTTTT
>Ga0134096_1001430_pt1 | contig 18825 bp, 14 predicted proteins | sample 7_2taG_FD_94448 | JGI IMG/M metagenome (GOLD analysis project Ga0134096, IMG submission 94448) | Switchgrass degrading microbial communities from high solid loading bioreactors in New Hampshire, USA - 7_21_20_110_A3 metaG | ecosystem: Engineered > Bioreactor > Semi-continuous > Anaerobic >... | reverse complement strand
TTATGAAAAAATGATCGACGGCTTCAGGGACATGGACGACGAACTGGTCAACGAAGGCTCGGACGATCTCATCGGAGCCCAGGAAGACATACAGAAATGGTATGAACTGATAGAAGAGGCAATAAAGTAATTTGCTGAATGAATCCTGGAAGACAATCTTATACAGCCCCTATTGAAAAAGGCTGGCGTACAGTAAAATGACGCCGGCTTTTTTTGCGCGAGGCATGCGCGTGACCTTGACGTTGAAAGTGCGCTATGGGGAGCTGATAGCACCAATCGTTAACTGAAAGCAAGGGTATCCATAGTGAGGTGGTATCTGGCGGAAGCTGAAGACAAAGTTCCGGTCTGACGGACAGAACTGTAAATGAGAAACATGTAATCGGACAAGTTTACTAAACAAAACGAGTTCAGTGTTACCTAAGGTTTACGGTTTAGATTCAGCAACAATTTTAACTTGATCTAATATAAAATTGAAATTATAATATAAGCAATAGATAATTATTTTTGACAATTTCATGAATTTTTCACTATGATAATCCATAGGATAAAAAGTTATAGAATAGTTTGCCACTATGTTAAGCCGTATTATAATATCATCTTTTGCTGTCATGACGCTTATAAATAACTACTAGGAAGTGAAGTTAGTGTGTCAACTACGGATAACAAACACTTTGCTATAAATGATGCGTTTATGGTATGGTTAACCGAAAAGCTAAACCCGAATATCGCGAATGATGTCTATATGGCGCTTTGTGAAGCGGATGATTTTCTGCTTTCTAATAAAATAAGCACTAAATCTATATTTGAATTGAATCAAAAAAAAGCAATTTGGTTACTTGCAAGTTTGCGTAGAAACAGAATATATCGTTACAAGGCTTCTTTCTCAATGGAAGCATTACAAAGAGCTACCAAACTGCTGTATATTTTCTTGAAAGAGCAAGAAGACCAAACTGCAATAGATACTATTGACAAGGAGTTTTCCAATATCACCGTTGGCGATCAGAATAATGAAGGTAAATTGGTAGAAGAGACCGAAGAACTCCTAGAGCTGAATGAAAAAGAAAAATTACTTATTGATTCGGCTGATAAGGCAATTAAATCGATCGAGGCTAGAACTTCTGAAATGATACCCTTAGTAAAAAATGAAGAACTTACGTTTAGCTCATTATTCGATGATGAGCAATATAGTTTGCTGCGCGAAACCCTTGTACAAAGTGGTATTACAACAATAGATGATTTAAGAAAAATAAATCTGTGGACATTTATGAATAGACATAGTTTATATAATATTCAAACCAGGTTTAAAATATCCTCAGAACTGAACAATAAGTTGCGTCAGATAAAAAAGCTTGATACTTCCACATCAACATTCAGCATTTATTATTCAGGTGAAGTTTTTATAGGTTCTACTCCATCTGAAGCCTTTATTGCTTTGTTGAGCTATATAGCAACTAAATATCCACTAAAGTTTCGTAGCTGTATTAACATTATTCATCCAGAAACAAGAAGGGTTGTCATATTTAGGTACAATTATGACGGAGCAAAGCTTGAACTCATGTGCCCACAAGTCTATGTTGATAAAGAACTTACTCTTGAAGAAGTCAAACTTTATGTTGAATGGATTTTACAGAAATGTACAGCTACAAACCCTGCGTTTGAAATAACAACTGATAAGCATCCTTCCACAGCTAAACGGATTTTGGATGAGCCAGTAATACCAGATGCGATTAAGGAACAAGATAATCTCATATATGCAAAACATATAGAAGTAAAGACATTGCCGTTACTTGCACTACCCTATATACAGCAAGCTGAAAAGTATCTTTTAGAGAAAGATCTTGAAGGTGCTACATATAAAGAGCTTCAGACTTATCTAAAAACGACAATGATAAATACAAAGAATGCTGTTGCCCAGTCGTCACACATAATTGAAATAAATCGGCGTCTATATCATGAAGAAGTCTTTGTTGATTTCAAGGAAGGCGCTGACTGTATTGAAGATACTCTTGATAAATTGCTTTGGAAAAACAATGGCATTGTTACTGCTTCACAACTGTTCGAATATGTCCGTATAGAGATGCCAATGTTTCTCAATGACAATGGTATTAGTGATCAGCAGCAAGTATTTGACCTTGCCAGGCATTTATTCGAAAAAATAAATTATCACAATAAACATTATTGTTTTAGGTCAAATATGTATATCAGTTTGCCGCAAACCGCTGTGGATTCTATCATTGATATCATTAAGAAATATGCTCGTGAGAAAGGGACAACATTTACTTACGCTGAAATAGAGAATTATTTGACCAAGATGGGACTGAATACTTGGAATTTACGTCAACGTATGAGGATAGGAGAAGAACCAATTTTCTTTGTTTATCAAGCAAATGAGTATCTTTTTTATGAACTTATCGACATGGATGACGAATTTTTCGATCACATCCGAAAGGCGCTTGAATACCTTTTCGAAGATGTAGGTGACCACGTGATAATTCGTAGTATATCGAAAAATTGGTATAACTTACTACCGCCACTTACTGCCGGACTTCACTGGACACCAATGTTGCTTCAGCAAATGCTTCATTTCTATTCAAAACAACTTGGTGCTAGAACAATAATGGCTATGGATTCACAAGATAGTAACACTCTACATGCTATGCTTGTGACAAATGACTGCTGGATATATAATTTTAAAGACGCAGTAGCCGCTTATCTGTACGAAAATATGCCTGATCGCACCTCCTTTGAAGCAGAGGAACTGCGTCAGGTGCTTGTGCGCTGTGGTATGATTAGTGGTAACGAGCTTATTTTTAGTATGCCAAAGGCTTTAAGCTGTGATCCACGCTTTTTATGGGATAGCGACGGTATGAATGTGAGTGTGAGGTTATAAGGAATGGCAAATGTAGCATTTACGCGAGATGAAGCAATTTTGCTATTAGATATGTTGTTCTTCTCAGGAGAAGAACACTTTTTTCCAGCAAATTGTGCGATTGTCGAACAAAGCAATTTGCTTAATGAACTACCGATTCACCCAATGGAAAAGCGATCTGCAAGTTTCCGGAATCCAACTGGCATTAGTAAACAAATTAACACACTTAAAAGAAGTTTACGAAAAAATATTAGAAATAACAATGTTGGATATATACTATACCAATTGTATGAAGAAAATCAGAATCAATTAGAACCTATTCATGAACTCGCAAATGCAATTAAGAGAAACAAGGTATATTTTCAAAATCACATATACAGTGATAAAATAGAAGCAAATGGTTTCCCAGAAGGAGTACTACTTGGGCACTTACATTGTTCACTAGAAATTAGAGATAGTAAATCAATAACACATGATACTGAGTGCAATGTGTGCTGTTTGAATCTTTCAGAAATATATAAACCTGTTAATGGTAGCTTAATGCAGCTGCACTTGATTGTTCCAATTACGGAACTTGACTACAAGAAGACATATAAATTAAATGAATTTATTACTGTCTGCCCGAACTGCCATGCGGTGCTGCACCGTTTTAGGCCGTGGGCAACAAAAGAAACAATTGGCAAAATACTACGGTGAGTATTGGAGGAGTATAAAAACTGTGTATGGCTATAAGTGGACAGATGAATACGGAATTTTTTGTTTAACAATAGATGAAAAAATCCAAAAGGAAATACGTCCTGTTTTCAAGGAGGAACTGGATTTTTTCCAAATGTATAAGTATTGGGATTACCCTGATACGGATGCACCATTGCTTTGGGCTGAAGGCGTGCGCAACTATGTAATAAACGGCATTTGTGTGGCAGAAGCAAAAGGTGGCAGCTTTTATACACAACCCACTATTGAGCTACATACCCAAGAACGTCTTCAGCTTAAGCCTATTGATACACAAAGGCTATACATGGTGAATGAAAAGCTCATGAAAAGTCTAGAACAGCGGGCCATTTCTTTTATTCGAACCCAACACGATACTTATAAGCCTAGGAACTATTCTTTCGTTTGTGCTTTTTCCGGAGGTAAAGACTCTATTGTTTTACTTGATCTTTGTGCTAAGGCCCTTGCACCAGATGAGTTTTTTGTTATTTTCAGCAATACAGGTATGGAACTATCAGATACATATCAGGCAGTTGAAAAAGCAAAAGCTCGCTGGCCGCAATTGCGGTTTTATGAAGCAGAAAGCCATATGGTTCCCTCTGATTCATGGAGAGAATTTGGACCGCCTGCAGCTAAAAACAGATGGTGCTGCTCTGTTCATAAGTCTGTACCAACGTTATTAAAATTGCGCCAAATGACAGGGGATTATAACACAAAGGCAGTTGTATATGATGGCGTACGTGCTGAGGAAAGTGCTCGACGTGCCAAATACGAAGAAATTAGCGTGGGTACAAAAAATGTTAGTCAGATAAACTGCAGTCCGATTCATAAGTGGAACAACGCAGAAATTTATTGCTATATACTTAAAAGCAATCTGATGATAAATTCAGCATATAGATATGGACTATTTCGTATTGGTTGTATGGTTTGTCCAATGTCATCTGATTGGTGGGACAGCTTAACGGGAATTCATTATTCTAATGAAGTAGCTATATTACGCGCTTTCGTTGAGCAATACTCTGCAAATTGCAAGCCACCTACTGAAGTAAAAAAATATGTTGAACAAGGTGGGTGGAAAATGCGTTCAGGAGGGCGATATCTACCAAATGGTGGAGATCGTGTAGCTGAGTTAATTGTAAATAATATAATACAATTCACCATATCTAATCCTACACAAAATTGGTTAGATGTTGCAAAAATACTGGGACCGGTAACAGAACAATATGAACGCAGTGGTGTGCAAAAAATTGGAGATACAAGTTATAAATATGAGATAAATATAGAAAAAGAACTGTTTACGATTAAATATCAACCATTTCAGTTAATGGATAGATATATAATCAGCCATTTAAGAGGAGTGGCAAACAAAGTTGCATATTGTAAAGGTTGTAAAACATGTGAAGTTCAATGCCCATCAGGCGCATTCAGTATACAATCTAATGGGAAAATTTTGATTAGAGAATCAAAGTGTATTCATTGTTCAAAATGCATTAGTTTTACTGATAAAGGTTGCTTAATAGCAAAATCACTATCTGTTACGGAAGGAAGAGGTAAAATGGATCTAAAAGGGATGAATCGATATCAAAACTTCGGATTCCGCAAGAGCTTTCTGGATCATTTTATGACATATGGAGTTGAATGCTTTACAAGGCATGAACTGGGCAATTTGCAGTATAAATCACTAAAAGTATGGCTTAAAGAAAGTAACTTGATTATTGTTTCAAAATCAACCAATGCTATTTCAATTACGCCATTGGGGAAAGTGATAATGAGATTTGGAGCATATAACCCCTTTACATGGGCTATTATTTGGGCTAATCTTGCTTATAATTCTGTTATTTGCAAATGGTTTTGCGTTACGGTTGAAGTAGGAACAAGCTATGATAAAGCCGACTTAATTGCTAAGCTTGGTGATATATATTCACCAACAACACGAGGGAATGCAGTTGGTTCTCTTCTTGAGACTTTTAGGCAGTCACCAGTTGGTGCATCGTTAGGTCAAGGTTTGCCAATCTCAAATACTGAATATCTTCGTACTGGCTGGGAAATGCCAAATGCTGTTGCATTATTATATAGCCTTTACTTGTATGCAGAACATACAGGACGCCATTCCTTCACCTTAACTGAACTAATTAAGGTACATGATAATCCAGGTGCACCAGGAGTCAGCCCTGCGGATATCTATGGCCTAGATAACAAGAAACTAAGAGAGTGTATCCAAGGTTTAGCACTGACTTTTCCGGATTACATACGCGTGTCTTTTATTAATGACTTGGACAATATTGTATTGGATAAAAAATTTACATCCCTTAACATTATTGATTTAGCTGAGTTCTAGTGATTTAAAGAAGGAGGAGAGCATTCCATGCCAACGGAGAAATATAGTAATTACCTGCAAATAAACCCTTCTTTTGAGTCAGTTATTGATTTAGCTGCCGATAGGCGTAATAAGAATTTATGGCGTGAGTATATAGTTGGCGAAGATATGGAAAAGCTTGTTGATTGTCTTTGTCAAACGCTTGGTTATGAAACCCCAGATTCACGCCGTTCTTTGTGGATTCACGGATCCTACGGGACAGGAAAGAGCTATGCTGCTATCTTATTGAAGCATTTACTGGAGGAAGACCCCAATATTGTTGACAGTTATCTTCAAAACAATCAGAAGCTTTGCAAATATCGTAATCGCTTTATGAATTGTCGAAAAAATGGCGATTATTTGGTTATTTGGAAGACTGGGTGTACAGGAATACGTACTGGTGATCAATTGCTGATGGCAATAGAATTCGCTATACGTGAACGGTTGAAGGAGAAATTTGGTGACAAGGCTAACTATGGTACTACTTCCCTACAGGAAGCTGTAAAAGCACAACTTCGAAACAAGAATATCAATTGGGAAAATGTTCTGGAAACTACTATCTTGGGTGAAGATTATGATAACGTTGATGCACTACTTGCTGCCGTGGATAAAGGGGATCTTAAGGCAACACAGGCAGTAGCTGAAGTTATTCGTAACAACCACTGGGGGCTCATCAATAATGTGGAAACTTTTAAAAAGTGGATCGAAGATATAATTACGGCAAATCAACTGGAGAGTAGCGGTATCTTCTTTATTTGGGACGAATTTACAGATTATCTCCGTCATAGCGATGATCAGGTAGTCATGCAGCAACTGAGCGAATTCTGTAAAGAGCAGCCACTATTCATGTGCTTTATTGTACACAAAGATTCCAGTTGGGTTGATGTGATTGGAAATGCTACTTATCAGCAGATCACACACCGTTTTCACGAAGTAGAGTTTCATGTTTCTCAGGATGCAGCATATGACCTGATTGCAGGTTCTATCAGCATTCGCAACGGGATGGAAGTTTACTGGGAAGAGGCACGAAAGGATCCTATTCGCGACATAAATCCCTATCTACCGGAGATTTCTGGGCTAGACGATAAAGTCTGTATTAAGATAAATGAGTATTGCCCAATGCATCCTATGACCATTAAACTTCTCTCAAGCGTTGCAGAAAACTTTGCTGCAGCTCAGCGAACTATGTTTCGTTTCATGAAGGACTTATCTAATGAGAATCAGGGGTTTGTTGGCTACATTTCTCAGAACGGTCCGAAGGATCAGACATGCTGGCTTACACCGGATTGGTTGTGGGATTATTTCTTTACTCGTGAAAGTGACTTTCATGATAAAGATACGAAGGTGCCTGAATATATTCGTCATTATGAAGAAAACAAGCATTTAGTAGAAAATGATACTAATGCCCATATGGTTTTTAAAGTAGCGATGCTACTTATGGCAGTGATGTCTACAACAAAAGGCCTTTATGCTACCAAGAAATCTAATGGTGGTATTTCTGCAACAGTAGATTGCCTTATAACCTGCTTAAGTGGTGTATTGTCAAAATCTCAAATCGAAGATTATCTTGCAACATTTGAAGAGAGTAAAATTTTACTTTGTGATGTGCTTCCTAATGGAACGAAACGCTTACAGTTGCCTTTCCGCATGGCAGCCAATGAATTTCCCATTAGATATGAGCAAAATGACAAAAAATATACACGTTATCAGATGTTTTCCAAGGATGGTAAGCTGTCTGTGGCATTTGAAAAGAGAGCATGGGATGAGAACGATGCGACTTACCGCAGAATGAAGATTGTAGTTTGCTGCGCAGAAACTAAATCATTGGATAACCGTATTAAGGAAGTAACTGATGAACTGGAAAAGCATCCATATAAGTTAGGGCTTGTCTATATAACAGTAAAAGATGATACACAGGCTCTCTCTATTCAACAAGATTTGAAAACACGCGCTCTTGAATCCGGTCAGAAGCGGTTGGTGATTGCACTAGTGTGTTCACCATTTACTGATGAAATGCGTAAGCAGTGGCTGACTTCTTTAACAAAAGCAGAAATGGCGCGAGAAAGCAATCATACAGCAGACGCAAACCGTTATGATTTAGAAGCTGAGACTATAATTAACCGTTGGGTTGTACCTGCTACCAGTGATGGTAAGATGATTGTTTGGTGTGGCGAAAAGCAGTGGAATAATATCTATGGTGTCGACCAGCTGCGCAAAACCATTAAAACAGCGATACTGGAAGATATATTCCCATACGCACCAGAAAGTATTGTAGTAACCAATACAGCATATAGAAGTTGTAATGACAGTGCTCCGTTGGCTGGTATTCAGCGTGAAACAAAGAACTCGCAACTCTATAGTGTTTTAGCAGTAATCAAGCAGTTAGGTATTATTGATGTACATGACATAGCTGTAATTGAACAGAAGACTGGAAGTAAAGATGCTAAATCGATCAGTGCCCTTGCTAAACTTATTCGAGAAAAGATGGAGTCTGGTCGAAAAGTTATATTGAGCGATATCTGGACCGAGTTACAGAAACCACCATTTGGATATTATAATACTATTGCTTGTGGTGTATTGCTTGGCTTTGTGTTTAGCTGCTATAAGGACAGTGCATTTAGTTATACCGACAGTACGCAGGCTACATTTGTGCTGAATGAATCTGCTCTGAAGGTAATAGTACTAAAGATGTGTAGAGGTGATATGAGCACAGACTATCTATCTGCTGGATCTGTAACTTGGCAGAATTTCCGTGATTATATAAAAAAGATTTTTAACCTAAATGACAGTCAAACAGCTAATGAAATTGAAGGTATGCGCTCTGTACGTGAGAATATAACTATTGCTGGTGTGCCTTTCTGGAGCTTAAAATACCTTTCTGAAGAAGACTATGGGGGTTTAGATTATAAGAAAGCAGCCTTAAAAATTATTGATAATATGCAGGTGTTCATTACCCAGGAAGGTAACACAGATGAAGCAATGAGTAATGTTCTGCAGCTATTTTCCGGCCGTGGTAAACTTCGTGAGCGTATTACAAAATTTCTCCAAGACAAGGCTGTTATGTACAAAGCTTTTAGTGTATTTTTATTTGAGTCTTGCCCTGAACTGAAAAGTATTACTGAACATTTATCAGTTCATCCGGAAGATCTACACGATAAAATATTTAGTGTCATGCAAAACGCTGTGTATACTTGGACGGAAGAACAAGTCAAAGACAAACTTGCTAGTGTTGTTTCTGAATATAAATATCTGGATGCTCTTAATAATGCGATGCGCAAAGTATACCACAGCCTGGAGGAGGCTATCAAGGATCTGAGGAATGCATTTGGCTTAATGAGAGTAGCGATACTTGCCATTGAGCGACTACATTTACCTTGGTACGAGGCTTTGAAAGTTCTTAGACGCGTATCGTTACAGGGGATTTCTCTTATGACACGCGAAGAACGAGAAGCAGATATTGAAGTATTGAGTGCATATGGAGCAACTGCATGGGAGTGTATTAAGGATGCGAAGCCTGTTCTAGCATCTATTCTAGAACATTTGCAAATTGACTGTACTAACGAAGAACTGGATACGATTTATAATGGACTTACGGATATTTCTTGCGATGCTACGGTAAGTCAATTTGAAAAGGAACTTAGATATCAAATAAATCGTATCAGCCAGGCAAGAAATCGGTCTACTTTGCTTGAACGTTGGATGACGCTCAGTGGTACTGAAAGCGTAAAAGCTTGGAGTAATGCAAATGGTATTCCACTGCATTGGATTGTTCCAAAGGAAGCTACCAGAGCCATAAATACGCTTATTAGCGTGCAAAACAACGAGCGGACATTGGACCAGGATGTACTCAACGCAATCAATATACTTGACAGTATGGATACATCAATCCTAACAGACAGTGCTAAGGCTGAAGAAGCGTTCATGAGAACAATCGGTGATGACTATCGTGATATTTTTAGTGAGAAGAAAGTTGAAATACTTACTGAATTGATATTAAAGCTTGGCAATAATGTAAGTAATTGGTCGTTTTCTGATATTGCTACTGTACAGAAAACATTAAAAAAATATCAGACTGAAAAATCCAAAAAAGAGAAACTTCAAAATACACAACGTAGCATTTATTCCATTGATGAAACCATACTCCGTAAGAAGGTTATAGATTTCTTAAGTGCTCATCCGGAGTTTTGTGATTATTTTAATTGTTAGGGAGGCCCAATAATGAAATTCGAGGAATGTTATAACATCCTCAAAGAAGAAAAGGATAATAAAACTACTTCACGTTTCCCATGTAGAGTTATTCTAATTAATTGCTATGATACATATCTTAATGTGGTAAAAAAGCTTTCGACTCTATGTGACAGGACTATATCAATTGATGACTTGTTTTCCGGCCCTGATGTTATGCCTGCATATGATGATATACTTGAGAAAATGAAAATGTCTGAATGGTTGCTGTTACCAGGAGTTGGTGAATATTTACGCCTTTTTTACAAGAGCGAGCTTCGTTCAAAACGTTTTACGAGACTTTGGCATGGTATGGTCGACGCAACCAGTACAGGACGGGTAATAATTCCGCTTTGGAATTGTGATGCGTTATGGCACGACAAAACTCTGCAGTTACAGTCCGATGAGCGGCAGAATGATTTTGTGTATACTATTGATGATGAAATTAAGCCGCCGCAAAAGCTAAACATTTTGGTCTTGTCTTCAGTTTTTGAAGGATACATCGATAAACTTAACAGTAAATTTACATTACACGTAGGTTTACGTGAATGGTATGATTGGCTGATCAATATGCATAATTTAGATAGACTTAGTAATTATTGCCTTTTGACAAAACATGCAAGGTTGATCGATTCAGTTATTGGCGACATTTCTATACGAGTAATCAATGACAAATATACCTTTGTGCGCGAAAATCTAGTTGATGGACAACGCCTTACACAAGATAATTGTACCGATGAGATATTAGACGAACTATTTGAAGAAGCCCTTAAGGGTACTTCTATAAATAAAGCAATTCTGAATAGATTTAATGTAGTATGCTTTGACGGACTCAGTATAATGTCTAGTTGGAATATTATGCCAAAAGGTAAGCGCCAACTTTTAAAGCTATGGTATCAACTCAATCCTGATCACAGCTATCTTTGTCACTGCATGGTGAACTCAACACTTCAGGATATTGAAAAGTACATACTACTAGATATTTTCGATACTATGACACTTCATCCGAATTGGGTTCAAGAAAGCCAACAACTGATGTTCGCCTTAAAGTTAAAGAAGACTGATGAATTTTTTACGAAACTGGATACTATACCTGTATATGAGGACAAGCTTTCTTTTTTGTCGGCAGATACAAAAGAAGAGCGTATTTACATTTTACGAATGGTTGGTCAGTGGCTTAAGCAGGACGTAACACAAGTTCGCACCTCTGATATGCTTAAAAAGCTGTATCCAGCTCTCTTCGAATACCTGCAGAGTATGCCTGAAAACATTGAGCCTATTTATAACGATTATATTTTAGATTATAAAATATACAAGCTCTCTAATACTTTGCCTGAGTCTGAAGAATCTTACTTTAGGGGTATAAACCCTGAAACATTACCATATCGATTCAAGCTGCTCCAGCAGAACATTAAGTCAGATACTGTGATTCTATGGATTGATGCAATGGGTTTTGAATATCTATCTCTTCTCACTTGGGTGCTTGGTAAGAATCCAAACGGTAAAGTTGTATATGTTGCACTTGCTCAGGCAACGTTACCAACAGAAACGAAATTCAATATGCAATGGCACCAGATGGGTATTCCTTATAAGAAACTTGATAAACTAGACAAGCTTGCTCATAAAGGAGTGGTTGATGAACCGGATTATTATGTTTGTATTGAAGAGCAACTGACATTCATTGAGAGTATTGCGGCTGTTGTAAATGAACTTTTGAAGAGCTATCAACGCATCATCATTACAGGTGACCACGGAACTAGTCGCCTTGCTGCGCGGTTCTTCCATGAACGAAAAGGATTAACGCCTCCTAAGGATACTTTGGTTCGAAGTCATGGAAGGTATTGCCAGATACACACTGAGCCGACTGTTATATATGATACACTTAAGAGTGTGAAAGACTCTGACAATAACCGATATCTTATATTTTCATCATATGATCATTTTTCAATTGGCGGTTTTGTAACTGGTGGTGATGATGAAAATGCTATCTATGGCGAAATACACGGGGGCGCTACACCGGAAGAAATAGTTGTTCCAGTTATTGTATTTGATCGAAATACATCACTGCCATTGACAGCGAAATGGTTAAATGATAAAAATATAGTTGTCCTAAAGAAAAAAGCAATTAAGGTTGGATTGCAATTCAATCGTTCTGTTAGTTCTCTGCAAGTTAAAATAGGTGGTTATGATGCTTCATGCCAGAGGGAGAATGATATGTTGTGGGTAATTCGAGTAGAAGGCATTGCAGCAGGCACTTATAATGCAGTAATTGTCGCAGATGGCCAACTGTTAGCAATTAATCAACCGCTCATCGTTAAACCCGCTTTAGGTGGTGGAGATGGAGACCTATAATGTCTAGAAAGAAAACTTGCTGTGAATGTGGTAAGACCTTAACAAATGATGAAGTTGCATTGACGAGAAAATTAACGGATGTTGATACTGAAGATTTGTATTGCCTGTTTTGCTTTGCAAATTATCTTGGGTGTAGCGAGGAAGATCTGAAAATTAAAATCAGAGAATTCAAGGAGCAAGGCTGTACGCTGTTCTTATAAGGGTGAAATATTATGCTTGAAGATAAAGTTCGTGATGTTTTTGCAGATATGGTTGTTTTGAAGGATCCGAAAAGGAGTGAATTCTTCTCAAAGCTCAGTATACCATCTTATATGCGAGACTGGTTGGTCATGAAGTTCTCTGATGAGGAAGGTAATATAAATTACGATGCTGTTAGGCGGTACATAAACCGGTATATTCCTTCCAGAGAAGATTATGAGCAGTTAAAGTTTCATATGGTAAATGGAGAAACAGTTCAATTTTTAGCACGTGTTCGTGTAAACGTTGATATAAAAACAGGTAAAACCCAGTTTGAGCTTCCAGATTTCGGCGGTAATCGCGGAGGTGCAGGTGGCATTGTTAATCACGATATCGTTGAAAGATGGCAAGATATCCTATTACGAGAAAGTGAAAACTGGGGCATAATTACTTTAACATGGCATGTTGAAGGCACCTCCTCAAAAGTGAAGGGTTTTATTTCGATGGTGGATTATAAACCCTTTTGCCCATATACGATTGACCTAGATGATTTCAAGGAATATCGAAACGCTTTTGATATTCATGAATGGATTGATGTTATTTTGTCGGCAATAGACTATAACCCAGATGGCTTTGTGGATGAGACAGGTAAGATAAGTGAAAGAAAAAAGCTATACTTTCTTCGCCGCCTTCTTCCATTTGTGGAGAAACGAGTAAATATGATCGAGTTAGCTCCCAAGGGAACTGGTAAAAGTTACGTATATGAAAAGATAAGTAAACGGGGCTGGCTTATAACCGGTGGTACTGTTTCAAGAGCTTCTTTGATTTATGATAACGTAAAAAAAACTGGGGGCCTTCTTACCCGTTTTGATTATGTGGGTTTTGATGAAGTTCAGTCCATCACTTTTACCGAGCCTGGCCAGATTCAACAGGCACTAAAACACTATATGGAGTTTGGCGAAATCAAAGGATTTGATGCTCAAACTCCGGCAGATGCCGGTGTTATTGTACTTGGTAATATTAACGCTGAGCGATTTGATATAAATAAAAACATGGTTGAGCACATCAGCAGTGTTTTTGCAGAATCAGCAACGTTGGATCGTTTCCACGGTTTTATTCCCGGTTGGGAAATTCCTCGCATGAATTCATCAATGATAGCCAATGGATGGGCACTAAATACAGAGTACTTTGCAGAAGTTATGCATGCACTACGTGATGACTTAGTTCAAGATGCTATAGTGGAGGAATGTTTAGATATTCCTAAAGGAGCTGATCAGCGTGATTTAACTGCAATTAAGCGCCTTTGCACCGCGCTAGTAAAACTTTTATATCCTCATGCACGAAGAAAGTCAGATATAGCTCCGCAGGAGTTTATTGATTACTGTCTAAATCCTGCAAAAGAAATGCGTGCTGTCATTAAAAAGCAACTTTGCATTATTGATCCGCATGAATTTGATAAGCCAGGCAAAAACACAATACCTGATATTCAATATAGGTTTTAAGTGAAATATGAAGGAATATGTTTACGCCGATAATGCCGCAACTACAAAACTAGATAAAGACGCATTTGAGGCAATGATCCCTTGGCTCATAGATGAATACGGAAACGCCTCTCAACCGTATGCTTTTTCCAGAAAACCCAGGCAAGCGCTTGAGGAAGCTAGAGCTACGATTGCTGCATGTGTCAATGCATTACCGGAAGAAATTTACTTTACTTCTGGTGGCACTGAAAGTGACAATTGGGCAATCAAGGGGTCAGCATTTGCTGACTGTGACCATCAAACTACAATTACGTCTTTGCTTGAACATCATGCCGTCCTTCATGCTTGTGAAGCTATTGAGAAAATGAATTATCCGGTTGTATATATGCGGCCAACAAACAGTGGCTATATTCTTCCTGATATACTTGAAAACCATATCAATAAAAAAACCCGTCTCGTATCTGTGATGCTAGCAAATAACGAACTAGGGACTATACAGCCCATTAAAGAGCTCTGTAAAATTGCTCATGCTCATGGCGCTATTTTTCATACGGATGCTGTTCAGGCTGTTGGACATATAAAGATCGATGTTCGAGAACTGGATGTTGATATGTTATCTGCATCGGCGCATAAGTTCAATGGACCTAAGGGCGTCGGTTTCCTCTACATAAAAAAAGGTGTCACCATTCATCCTTATATTGATGGCGGAGCACAGGAAAACCGAATGCGAGCAGGTACAGAGAATATTGCATCTATAGTGGGAATGGCAGTCGCACTTAAAAATAATTGTGATGCTCTTGAGGCAAACATAAAACACATAATGCATTTAGAACGGATTCTTATTAGGGAACTTAATGAAGCAGGCATAAATTATGTTCGTAATGGTGGTGCGTCAAAGCTTCCGGGATTTGTTAGTCTATCTTTCCCTAGAAAAGATGGTGAAGTAATCCTTCATCGTATGGATCTTATGGGAATTGGTATTTCTACAGGATCGGCTTGTAATAGCGTAAACAAGGAGGTTTCTCATGTGCTTAAGGCCATCAGACTTGACGAGTCGTTAGCTAAGGGCACAATACGTATTTCTCTTGGCAAATATAACACGGAGGAACATGTGTATAAAATTGTTGATGCGTTAAAGCGGATTGTTAAGTAAAGCATTTATGTTAGAAACTTCAATCGCAGGGCACTGGAAAGATAATGCATATTCGAAAAAGTATCTGATGCTTCAAGAAAGGAACCTGTAGTTCAAATCTGGTGAGAGTTGTACATATTGACTTGTTAATGCTACTCTAAAAGCGTACCACAGGAAGTGCGGACATTTTTCTGGACTTTTTCATGCTATTAACCCATACTACGTGAGGATGTATTCCAAACTGTGTAAATGGTAATAATCTCCAATGAAATAAAGTAAAGGAGATGTAACCATGTAAGCGTCAAAGAGACCATCACATAGTATATCGGTTGTCCAGTTGATACAATCACAATAAAACCAGTTGAAAAAGGCTTAAAAAGTTAAAAAAGCAGGCATACTTTTTCAACCTGAATTGGAGTGATCGTATGGACACGAAGAAAGCAACAACGGAGTACCGATTGTCGCAATGGGCGAAAATAATCCAGGCTCGGCTTGATAGTGGACAAAGCATCAAAGATTTTTGTATCACGAATGGAATAAGCAGAGACTCATACTTCTATTGGCAGAGGAAACTCAGGGAAGCAGCATGTACAACGCTTACAGAATCAGAAGTGTCCAAGGATATAGTGCCTGGCGGATGGATGCAGCTTTCGCCGAAACAGGTTTGCTCAGCAAAAGGGACACTGGACATTGAAATCAACGGCTGCAATATAACAGTCAATGCAGAAACAGACTTTGAACTGCTCAAGCAGGTATGCCGGGTGTTGATGTCGCTATGATAAGGTGGAATGACAAACCCGTGTACCTTTGCTGCAGATACACGGATATGAGGAAATCTATCAATGGACTGATAGCAGTTGTACAGGAAAGCTTTTCTCTTGACCCGTTTTCTGACGCACTGTTTGTGTTCTGCAACAGGAACCGGAACAGGCTAAAGATTCTGGAATGGGACGGCGATGGGTTCTGGCTGTACTTTAAGCGATTGGAACGCGGACGATTCAGGTGGCCATCGGAAGGAGATTCTGCGACAATGGTCCTTAATGTTAATGAGTTATCCTGTCTGATCGAAAGTGCCAGGCTGGAGAAAAAGCTAAGCCGGAGGGAAGTAATCGAGCGGCAAGTCTCATAAAAATTATGCAGAGGATATTACTCCAAATATGCCGAAAAGCTGGATTTCAGGCGGGTTTTATGGTATTATTGGTATATGGAGACACGAGAGATAACAGTAGAAAAACTGCTTGGCATAATTGAAGGAAAAGACCGCAGGATCGCTGAGCTGGAACGACAAGTTCAATGGTTCATGGAACAGATTCGCCTTGCGAAACGCAGGCAATTTGGCGCATCAAGTGAACAAACCAACGCTTTTCAGATAAATCTTTTCAACGAGGCTGAAGCAAGTGCTGATCTGAGTAAGCCTGAGCCCTCATTGACGGAGGTAAAGGCTCATTACCGGAAAAGGACCCGCCTGACAACTGACAAACTGCCGGAGGATCTGCCTGTCGAGATAATTGAGCACGAACTGCCGGAAAGTGAACGTGTCTGTCCGGATTGTGGCGGTGAACTGCATACGATGGGCAGGGAAACACGAGAGGAACTAAGGATAATTCCGGCAAAAGCTGTGATAGTACGGCATGTACGGCACGTTTATTCTTGTCGGAATTGCGAAGAAACTTCAGAGCATGTACCGGTCGTAAAGGCAGATATGCCGGAACCAGTCATAAAGGGCGGGTTCGCGTCGCCGGAAACGATTGCGCACATTGCAGTACAGAAATTCATGATGGCGTCGCCCCTATACCGGCAGGAGCAGGAATGGAAGCAAAATGGTATACTGCTATCAAGGCAGACCATGTCAAACTGGCTCATAAAAGCTTGTGAGAACTGGCTGGAACCGATATACGAAGCAATGAAGCGACGATTATGCAGCCATGATGTACTTCACGGAGATGAAACAGTTCTGCAGGTGTTGAAAGAACCTGGGAAGGCGGCACAGTCAAAGAGTTACATGTGGCTGTTCCGTACAAGCGGAGAGGCAAAACACCAGATAATACTATATGACTACCAACCTGACAGGAAGCATACACATCCGGAAGAGTTTCTGAAAGGTTTTTCCGGCTATCTTCATGCCGACGGGTATGAGGGATATCACAAGCTGCCTGTAAACATCACTATCGTCGGGTGCTGGGCGCATTTGCGGCGAAAATTTTTCGACGCTATGAAGGCCTTGCCAAAAGATAAGCAGGCAGATTCAAATGCCGCAAAAGGGGTTGCATATTGTGACAAACTGTTTCAATCAGAGAAACAGTTTGCTATGTTGACACCTGAAGACCGGCACAGAGAGCGAGAACGACTGTCGAGGCTTCTGATAGATGAATTTTATGATTGGATTGGGAACTTGAATGCCTTGCCTAAAACATATCTTGGGAAGGCAGTACAATATGCGCAGTCCCAGCGTAAATATCTTGAGCGGTATTTACTGGACGGGCGTCTTGAAATATCGAACAACCGGGCAGAGCGAAGTATCAAACCCTTTGTCATCGGGCGCAAGAACTGGCTGTTTTCCAATACACCGAACGGTGCGAGAGCCAGCGCGGTGTATTACAGCCTTGTAGAAACCGCAAGAGAAAACGGCTTGAATCCGTTTGATTATTTATCATGGATTTTCACACAGGCTCCCAACCTTGGGAAGCCAGGTTATGTATCCGCGGTGGAAGATCTACTGCCAGGCAGCGCGAAAATACCGCAAAAGGTATTCATACCAAAACCTCAGAGAACAGAACCAGAAAAATATGCATGGGAAGAAGACTTATGAATATTGGTGAACAAACAACTTTTATGATTAATTTCATATCGGATTTCATAAATGGTGAACTGGATCGATATTTTTTCGATTTGGATTACTCCGCCTATGTAATAGAGCATTTTCCTTATATGGAGTTTGAGAATAGCAAATTGGCAGACAGGTTCGCCTATACTGTGGATCGGGCATACGAACGCGGAACTGCTCTTGGTCTGTCAGATGAAGAGTTCAGAGCTGAAATGTCCAACGCACTTAACAAATGGTTGGGCAGTATGAAGCCTGATACACCTTAATGTTGGTCAACTATATTTGACGCTTACGTAACCATGGCACAATTGAGTGAAAGGGAAATGGAGCTTGCAGCATTGATATGCGAAGGCTGCACCACACCTGCCGAACTGACGGCAAAACTTAAGAATCTATTCTCCGGGGCACTGGAAAAAATGCTTGAAGCAGAGATGGCCGAGCATTTGGGTGTTTTTTGCAAGTGAAAAATCCCCATTTTTGCAAAAGTTTTTCCCAAGGCACCGGTGGGGAATTTTTATGTAAACCTCATCAGTCTATCAGACTGAATCTCATGTAATCAATGCGGCTTCACGCATCCTGTCACCGCCGGGGTATAATTGACCCATAAAGCCGGACAAGAATTGACCCACACCAAACAACGGTCTACCATAAGAGTGAGACAAGCTTTTATGGGAGATGACCGTATGATAAGGAGTGGGC
>Ga0134096_1001429_pt1 | contig 18826 bp, 19 predicted proteins | sample 7_2taG_FD_94448 | JGI IMG/M metagenome (GOLD analysis project Ga0134096, IMG submission 94448) | Switchgrass degrading microbial communities from high solid loading bioreactors in New Hampshire, USA - 7_21_20_110_A3 metaG | ecosystem: Engineered > Bioreactor > Semi-continuous > Anaerobic >... | reverse complement strand
TGCGGCTACGAGTGAGATTTCCGCTCGTAGCCGCCACGGGAGCGACGGGCGTCGGGCGACGACGTGTATAGTCTTGCTCTTCATCCCGAGCCACGTAGCGCAACAAAGCCTGGGATCCGAGTCTCTCACAGCATAGCGTTTCGACCATGGCGCAGCACCTGCGCCGGTATAGCCGAAGCTCGTCACGCTCTCGCCCGCACGGGCATAGAGGCTGCCGTAGGGGTCGAAGGTCTGGGTGAGCCATCACCTTACCGAGAGAAACTCAACCAGAGTTTGACACACCTTCCCTGGCGGAGCCGGAACTTCCAACTGTCAGAGTCGAGTCTGGCTGACTGAGTGCCTGGCGGCCTAAAGCCGCATTATCTCACGTTACAGGATGAGCATCGCTCATGTTGTAGTGTGAGATACGTTTAGATAGGCCACACTACTAGCCAGCCAATCTCAGCCCCCGTTGGGCGGCGCCCCAGCTTAGTCCATTCCTCCTTAACATATTCTACAACCTGTTGCGGTGACGTTTGCCACTGATACCATTCACTATCCTCCAGTGTGATGAAACTGATGTCTGGCTCTAATTCAAGAATCTCCCGTATCAAATCGAGTGTCTTCTCCTTATACCATTCGCTGGTTCTACTTGGAAAGGTGTCTTCAAGCGAACGCAGTAGCTCCCAAACATCTACCAGGTCAGCTTTAGCCTCTGTAATCATGTATTGGCGATTTATGTCCCATTGCCTCATCATATCTTCCCTCAGGGCAAATTAAACTTGACCTTGTTAAACGTAACGCCTGCTCTTTCGACTTGTATAGTAGCGATAGTTTGGTCTCCACTACGAGTTGCCCAGGTTCGGAATGAAGCCCATCCACCATCCGCAAAATCAACTCGATAGATGGGACCGTTCGGCGTATCAATCGTCGTTGATCGAGTTGCATACATTGAAACATCGTCCCAGAAAGCTTGTGCAGTTGCTTCACTAGCATATACCTCGCGTGTCCTTGGTGTACTACCTGGCCGCCCAATGGGCTGACCTCCGGGCATAAATTGTACAACTAAGCTTCTTCCCGGACAGGTTGCAAGAACAGATTAACGGTATCGAGCGGTCGACGTCCCATGTTCCGGTAGCCCTGGTGAGGGCGCTCGGTGTTGTAGTGCACTAGCCAGGTGTCGAGGTCCTCCTGCAGGGCCTCGACGGACTCGTAGAAGGTCTGCCGGAACGCCACCTCGAAGAATTCCTCTTTGACGGTCCGATTGAACCGTTCCACGAAACCATTCGTCTGCGGTCGCCCCACCTGAATACGTCGGTGCTCGATGTCATTGAGCTCCAGATACAGTTCGTACGGATGGGCTTGGGTGCCACAGAACTCACGGCCGTTGTCCGTCAGGACGGCGTCGACGGGCAGCTCGCGCTCCGCATAGAACGGCAAACCCTCGTTGTGCAGCACGGCGACGGCTGCTTCCGGGCGCTTGGAAGTGTGCAGGAAGCCGAAAGCGTAACTGCCATAGGTGTCGATGACCGTGTGCAGATAGATGCGCCCGATGCCCTTGATGGTGCCCACCGTGAACACGTCCTGGCACAGCAGTTCGCCCGGCCGGGAGCTCTCGACGTGCCGCTCGCGGAAGACAGGATTAGCCTTCTCAATCGCCCGGACCTGCTCGTGGGTGAGCTCCACCCCCTCCTGCAGGTGGCGTCGCTCCAGCTCGAGCAAGCGCTGATACTTCTGACCCAGTTCGTGCTTGATGAGGATGTTCTGCACCGTCGGCGAGCTGACCGATACCCCCTGCAGCTTCAACCAGTCACTTAGCTTCACGCAGCCCCAGGTCGGATGATCTAGGCTGGCTGCCAGGATCCGCTCGACCACCTCCGGCGGCGTAGTGAACGGATGGTCTTTGGGGATTGGCGGCAGGTCCTTCAGTCCCGCCAAGCCCTGTTCCTGGAAACGCTTCTTGTACTCATAAAACTGCGACCGGGCCATGCCGCGCTGCCGGCACGCTTCCGATACGTTCCCCAGCGTTTCCGCCAACTCCAGCACACTCATGCGCTGTCGTGCAAGCTTCTCTTCAGCGTTCATCGGCTTCTCTCCTTGCGCTTATTATGCGCCGATTCTGTCCTCAGAGAAACCTAGTAGTACACTTTATGCGCAATCTCTTCTCGTCGAAGTCACTTCCGCGACCTAACAAAGCTCTCTGTTACGAGATTGCAGTTACACATTTCATGTTCTAAACAAGGAGATACTTCTGAGGCAAGCAGGTTCTTCAAAAGCTTGTCGAAACTATTGCCGACTAACTATGGTGATTCACTCGCTTGTGCCAACTTAGTAATAATTACATATTGGCGTGACTGCCTCTGGATTTGAAGGCGTTCTCTCCCAGTAACTAGAAGTGGATCCACAGCAAAACAGCTCGTGTGCTGTCATCAGCACGTTGGTGATAGCCTTATACACCGTCTAGAGGCGAAGATTTCGCCAGGCTGTCGGTAAGTCTTCTAATTCCTCTCCCTTGTTAGCCTGTTGTTTTGCTTCAGAAGAATAAGCAAGTTGATACGAGAATGGCTGCTCCTCCCGATCCGCCAGGCATTTGTTCGCCTCCGAGAAGATAGGATCATCACTGAATGCTCGCAAATAGCCAGACTGAAGATTCCCCGCGATGGTACGAATGCCACCGTACTGCCTCAGACTCTTTAGGAAATCCGCTCTTGCTTGTCGGTCCCCATTCGCAAGTCGCTGAAGCGATTCCATGATGGCAATGGTCGGAACTAGGCGCATCTCCTCGAGGAAACGCGACGGCAGAGATTCTCCCAGTTGACGGTTACCACCATGCGCTGAATTAATCGCTCCGATATATACGGCTTTCTTCGCACGGGTTAAGGCAACGTAAAAGAGGCGGCGCTCGTTCTCGATTGCCTCGGAAGGTTCTGGTTCGGCTGCGATCCCATGTTTATCGGAGATTCTATTGCCGGTCCCATACAGGTTCGGCATGTACCCCTCTTGGCAATCGGGGATGATGACGTAGTCATACTCTAGACCCTTTGTGCGGAATACGGTCGTAACCACAATCTGCTGATCAGGGTCAACACCACGTGTAGGATCCAAATTGGTGACGTACTGCACGAAGTCCAGCGGTTTCATCTCCATCGAGGCTGCAAATGCGATGAAATACTTCACAGCCTGTTTCCGATCGTAAGATCCCTCCCCCTCACCGTAGTAGTTATCAAAGTGCTCCAAGTACCTGGTTTGATCGACGATCCATTGGAGCAATGAACCCGCATGCAGGTTGTTATCTGCTTGGATGCGTTCGCATATGGCACGAAGGAGCTCGACAAATTTGATGACTTCTTGTGACTGCGAGCGTCCGAGTGGCGAACGTGGGTCAGTGACCAACATTTCAAGAGCTTGGAGGAGTGTCATTCCCCGTATACGGGCGCTTCTCATTGCCTGCTTGAGGATATCCCGAGATAACATTCTCGATGGTAGGTTGGCGACCGTGAGCAACCACTCTTCAGTGTCTTCAGTGATGGACTCATTCAATGCCGTAGCCAAGAGAATATAGTACAACAGCGCTTTGATCTCCCGCCGTTCGAAGAATGGCTGCTGCCCAATGACCCGATATGGTATTCCTGCTCGCAGGAATTCAGCCTGGATGCCGCTCGCTTGAGCATACATTCGCACGAGGACCGCGATAGATTCCGGTTTAACGCCCTTCTTTGTTACGAGCGTCGCGATCTCTCTCGTGAGTTGCTTGTTGATGTCGATCGCGTCCTTCTCATCCGCAGTGATGATATGTATCTGGGCCGGCTGGCCCACCCGGTGTGCGATGAGCAGCTTCTCAACGCGAGTAGCATTGAAGGTGATGACGTTGTGCGCGCATTGCGCAATGACAGGACCAAACCTGAATGAATGCGACAGTCTGTAATCGGCGTGCGGCTTGTTCGAGAAAACCGAGCGGAACTCACGCAGGATATAACTTGGCTGCGCACCACGCCATTCGTAGATGGTCTGGTCGTCATCGCCGACGACCATCACGTCTGCGCGCTGTCCTGCCAACAGCTCAATCAGCTTCTGTTGACCTAGATTCACATCCTGGTATTCGTCAACAATGATGTAGTCAACCTGGTTGCACCACTCCCGTTGAATTTGAATCCTGACTTTCCAGGATGCCGATGACGAGTGGTATAAAATCGTCATATGTGAGTGCTTGACGCTCGATCCTCAACCGTTCAAACTCGCCGTAGACAAGCGGTAGAAAGTCGTTCCCACGGTAGCCCGCTCGGTGCGGTGGGATAAGCGATCCCTTCCATAGGCCAATCGCTTCTTCTGCTTCTGCAACGTCCACCGAGTCTGGTGGTATCTTCGCCCACTGCTCTAAGTTTTGAATGGCCTTATGAAGGATGATCCGGACCAGTTCCTCCTTGTCCTCCAGCCAGAACGTTGTGCTCTCCGGCAGAAGGCCATCTTTGCGCATCTGCTCAATGAACTGGTAGGCAAACGAGTGGAACGTGTGTACCTGCGGCTGTTCATCCCTTTTTAAGCCCATGCTGGAAAGTTTTTGTTGGAAATCTTGTCGAGCCGCCCGGTTAAACATGAGGACCCGGATATTACTTGGTGCAATGTGTTTGTCTTGCACCAAGTATTTGACGCGGTGAACCATGGTAGTCGTCTTGCCGGACCCTGCCACGGCGAGGACACGCGCATGCTTGCCATCTGGGTGAGAGACAACCTTAAATTGTTCATTCGTGAGAGGATAGTCTGCCATATGTAATTATGATCCCGGACTAGTTGAGCGGCTCTCAGCATGAGAGGGGAGAGCCGTGAGCGGATGTATTTGTTAGGAAGGGACGGTGAAGCGTAGGTTTACTCCCAAGTTACCATCCCAGTACTCCCGACCAGTCACTGCAGTAACCGTAGCCCGCACCGGATCGCCGTATCGATCAAAAATTGGCGCTAGCTCTGCAGCAAGCTCACGGCTAATATAGCCGACAGCCTGACCATTTTGGCGAACAACCTTGATCGCGTTTCGATCATGAGGATTTGTAGGTTCCCGAACCAACCATACTGCTTCGTTCACGGTCATCTGAGCAATAGTGCGCTGGCGCCCTTCGAAGGTTACCCCTACGGCCTTCGTGTGAATTGTTTGTCCAGCCCGAATTGAACGTGACGGCTGCGGCGATCGGTTAGAGGGGATTGAAGACTGACGGCGGTAACCATCCGTCGATTTTGCGGTAACTCCACTGAGTTGCTGGAACCACCAATCTGCACCGGTGTCGACTTGGGGAGTCGATGGGGTTGGTTGAGACGGTTGAGGAGAGGGTTGGGGCGGCAGATCAGTTTGAGCAGTAGCTCGTGATTTGGTTTGTGTGGAAGCACTGCTTAGCTTCTGTGCCTGTATGTACCACCAGCTCGCGCCAGTATCGCCCTGGGCGGCCTGATCCTGATCCCCCTGCCCGAATTGAGAGGAAGCCGAATTGAGTTGGCTTCCACCCGACTCAGACGCACTTGGCACTTTATCTTGTTCTTCTAAGACTGCCTTCTCTGGCTCCTCAGCTTTTAGGGCCCAGTTCTTTAACCTTTCCAGAAGCCTCATAGTTCATTTATTCCTTCCTTCGCTACGGAAGAGATTCACAAACGAATCCATCGTTGTCATCGCCGTCTAGCTGATGAACATCGCCAGCTCCAACACTTACGCAGTAATCGTAGCATGCCTGTGCTTGCCTGTGGGTGGAGAAATCGCCGCAGTTGTAGAGGTTGCCAGAACAGTCACAAACCGCTGCAGGTGCGGATGCTTGTATGGCCCGGATGGCTACTGGCAGTTGAGTTCGTTGTATCACCCGTCCTTCTGTTGGTGCCGTCCAGACGCTGGTTGACCAGCAACCACGGCCCGAGGCCCGCGCCCCAGCAGCAAGCTGCGCGAAGTGGTCAGCGTACCGAACATCAGGTGGGTACGTAGCCGCTTCAGCCCAACCATCAGCAACAAGTTGCGCGTTAACCATCATATCACCGACGTAGACGTAGCGGAGCAAACGACCATACTGATCGGTCTCGCTCACATCCTTCACCAGCCGGACCTGCTGGCCGGAAACTATAGCCGCGTTTGCCTGGGTAGCTTCACTGCCGCACACTTGATCTGTCTCCGGAGTGTTGATGCCAATGTAGCGCACCCGGTAGGTTGCGCCATCCATAGAGACCTCGATGGTATCACCGTCAATGACCCGTATGACAGTCGCAAGCGTCTGATCAGGAGGCAGAGGCGTGCTGTTTGCTGCTAGCAGTGTACTCGTGGGATCGGGTGAATTGGTCACGACAAGCGCATCAACGGGAGCATGTGTAGTGGTTGGGTTGTCCACACGAACTGGCGGCTCTATAGGAGCCGACACTCGTACATTCTGCAGGTCCGTCGTCCTAGCGGCCTCGAACTTGTTTAGCCCTGTGGTGCCGCAGGCAGCCAGCAAGAGAGTGAGCAGGGTAACAATCGTGAGTGCATTATGCCTGTTGAATCTCCTCACCCCAAACTGGTCGGTAGTTTCCATCAAAAGCTCCGTGCTAAAGAGCAAAGTACCACAAAATGTACTGCTCGGTGCGCAAACAGTATTGATCATAAAGATTCGCACGTGAGGTGTGCTTGGGGGCGGGCTCGGCGCTGTTTATGCTGCATCCGTTAGCTAAATCCGTTGTAGTGGTCTCCGAATTTAGCAAGGGCATCATCAATCATACCCTTCCTCGGGCTCTAACTGTGTGAAGAGATTGTGAAAAAGACAGAGCGTCTGGGGTGTCGTCTGCTTTAAGTAAGAGCATGTCATAAGCCCAGCTCCGCTGCTTACATTTTGAGCAGCGAGAGCTCCAACGACTCAGTCACAAGGATTTGACAGTTAGCGCTGAGCCGGAAGGGAGGATGCTAAGTGATCTGGAGATTAAGTTGGGAAGAAATAAGTCGGACTCTTCGATAACTATTCGTGTCGAATGCGAGGTGGTAGCCTCAGGAGGCTCTAGATGAAGTGCGTCAAGCAGATAGGGAACGAACACCGGTGCAGAAAGGATCAGCATCGGCCTAGCTAAAGCTGATTGGGTATATAATCGACTAACATTATCTGCCGATTCTCAATGGCGGTAGGCAGATTAGTGGTACAGGCGCTTTCAAGATCTGCAGGTGCACCACGAGCTTGCAGCACATTATCAACAGCTCCCTGTTTTTCGACTATTGTGGTGGACGCCGGGGGTGGCTGGCAAGTCGCTGAGATGGCTCATCAGGTGGAGGACGTGCTTACGCTGGCTCGGTGCATGCTGCAAGGCGGAGGATTGGGCGCAGGTAGTGACCCAGCACGTAGCAGGACAAAACATGCGCCTTAATGACTAGGGGTGCTCTTGACACTCAAAATAAATAAACCTATATCAGCGGATTCGATCACAGGCTGACACTATTTTTTGTGCCTCAATAAGCTTGTCGCGGATGGCGCTAAAGTTACCACTAGCGAGCCACTGTTTCTTCACCATCCAGCTTCCCCCACAGGCAAGTACGTTTGGTAACTGTAAAATGCTTACAAAACTGCTTTCATCAATGCCACCTGTGGGCACAAAGCGAACTTCTGGGAATGGACCCTGCAAAGCCAGCAGCATTTCTGCTGCCTTCAATCCCATGGCTGGAAAGAACTTCAGGACTGAAAGCCCAAGACTCTGTGCCAACATAATCTCGGTCGGTGTAACTGCTCCTGGCAGGATAGGCACTTCATTTTCTAAACACCAATTAACGATGTCTGGGCTAAGCCCTGGGGATACAAGAAAGCGAGCGCCAGAATTAACGGCCTCTATTGCTTGGTCTACAGTGCGTACAGTTCCGGCTCCTACCTCTAAGGATGGAAACTTTGCAGCTAGCTGCCCGATAGCTTCGAGAGCGGAGTCAGAGCGTAACGTGACCTCAATGAGTGGTAGGTCAACATCAACCAGAACTTCTCCGAGTCTGACGATGGCGTCAACCTCGTCCACTGTGACGATCGGCAACAGTTTGCACCGTTCGAGTCGCTTTAGCCAAGTGAGATGTTGTTGTGAAACAGATATTGACATTATCGTAGGCTCTCTGGCTACAATCTATTCTATCTCTTATGGCTCTGCTGGCTCTGCGCCACAGCACAGAGCCAGCTCCTCCGCAGAAATCCACTGACTCCATTTACATGAGCAAGTTCTTGCCACTCTGGCTAGCTAAGATCATATACGGTTTCTGATCACAGGCTACACTGTATTCTGAATCAATTGCCTGCTGAATCTGACTCTGCCACGATGGCAATAACATCCATTTCGATACAGGCACCATCTTCGAATCCGCCGGCCTGGATCGTGGTGCGAGCTGGCCGATTTTTGCCAAAGCGCTTCAGGTATGTCTCGTTGAATTCCTTCCACTGTTTAATGTCCCTTAAAAAAACTGTCACCTTTACGACGTCGTCCAGCGAGCTTCCCGCTGCCTTGAGGTCAGCCTCAATACGGTCTAGCACGATGTTGGTCTGTTCTACAATATCATCAGCCGCCAGATAGTAGCCATCCGGATGTTTGCTAGTGGTTCCAGACAAAAAGATAAAACCGTTGGCAATGACGGCACGAGGAGTTCCCCAGTCTGGCGATGGAATACTTCGTTTCATTTCAGGCAACCTCCTTTCATTGAATAATGGGCTCGCCATAGTACAGTGAAGCGCCCGGCTGCTCATTCCGATACAGTAACAATTGGTTATTCGCTCCATCAGTCACGAGAAAGACGGGGCGTCCTGAGCGGTCAAAAGCCAGATTAGTTGGCCGGTTTCCAGGCACGGGGATGCGGCGATAAACCTTCCCTCTCTCGTCGAGGACGGTGATGTCACCTTGAACGAGTACCGCAACATACAGATGCCCCATGTTGTCGAAAGCGATCCCGTCCGGGCCAGCTACTCCATCGTAATCGCTTGGGTCAGCCTCCAGAACATTTCCAAAAATCTCTCGCTGCCATACCCCAACTCGGTAGCGATAGATGTTTCCCGTCAGCGTCTCTGCCACATACAGTTCTTGGCCACTCAACCCGAAGGCAATGCCATTGGTCAGTCGCAGACCCCGATCGAGTACTTCGCACTTGCCAGACAGTGGATGAATGCGGTAGAGACGACCATCAAAGGGCGCTTCCTTAAGTTGAGATGGTGTTAACGCCCTCATAGTGGCTAAATCTAAGCCTGAGTCGGTTAGATAAAGCCAGCCATCGGGCCCAAAGCATAGGTCATTGGGTAACAGAAATGGCAAATGTTCTGGGCCACGGCTGATTTCCGTCACGGTACCATCTTTGGAAATCATCAGAAGGGCTGGGCGAGCGGCTTCCGCTACCCACACGTTTCCTTTCAAGTCCAGGGCGAGCCCGTTTGGCAACTCGGTGTAACCGACATCAGAGCGAGACTTTCCATCCTCCGAGAAGCAAATAAGACTGCCTGTATCCATGGAAGTGACGATCCATCCGCCATTCTTCAGAGAAACAGGGCCTTCTGGATTCATAACTTCTTTAGCAAATACGCTGTACGGTTGATGATCAGACGAGTTCATCCCCGCCACTCTTGGCCTCCTCAGTTTGTTGAAGTAGTTCGTCGACCTGTTCTCGATATGGAATAGCAGAGACTGCACCCAATCCCGTGGTCTTTAGGGCGGCTGCAGCGTTTGCAAAACGAGTAGCGTGTGTCAACGACGAGCCTTCCAGCAATGCAACTAAAAAAGCGCCAACAAATGTATCACCAGCGCCGGTGCTATCAACAGTGTTGACCTTGAAGCCAGGTATCAATGTCATACCGGATTGTGTTCCTATCACCGCCCCATCCCGACCAAGCTTGAGAATGACCAACGACGGACCTCTGTCCAATAGGTAATGAACTATTTGCTCAGGCTCTCTACTACCAGTGAGAGCCTCTCCATCCTCGAGGCTGGGAAAAATGTAGTCCACCATGGGAAGTGTCTGATGCACCACATCCCGCGCTCTTGCGAGATCCCACAGGCCAAGACGGATGTTGGGATCATATGAAACAACCACTCCTGCCTCTCGTGCCTTTTGGATACCCCATTCCACGGCCTGTAGCGCTGACTCACTAATTGCCTGGCTAATCCCCGACACGTGGAATACTCTGGCTTTTGCAATGTAACTGGCTGGAATATCCTCTACTTGCAAATGGCTGGCAGCAGAGTTCTCTCGGTAATATGTGAAATTGTGCTTGTCTTTGCAGCGCGAGATAAAGTAGATGCCGGTTGAGCCACCGGGTTCAAACACAACATGTTGGGTGTCAACACCCTCCCGTTGCCATAAGTCCCAAATGATCTGCCCAAATTCATCATCACCTAGACGTGTGATATAACCTGCGGACCCACCAAGCCGTTGAACGGCAATAACAAGGTTTGATGTATCGCCACCTACCCCGATTTCATAATGGCGAACGTCCCTCAAGGGTCCTTCTTCTACTGCGCTGAACTCGAGTAATGGTTCGCCAACGGCTATCACATCCAGACTCATAAAAATCGGCGCAAGAAGACCCCGGTTCTGACCAGGGGAGAAACTGCGCCCCCTCCTTTCGATACTAAACTTGTTTCAAGATCAAGATGCTCCAGATTGCGAACATCCCGTGGAGCAAACAACTTGAGCCCTTAGCAGCTGAGGTGATATGAGATTGCATATAAGCCTATGCCTTTAGGCATGAGGAGTGTCACTGGCTTGTATAACCACCTTCAAAGGGAAGAACAGCGCCGGTCAAAAAGGCTGCTGCTTCTGAGGCCAAATAAACGGCGAACTCGGCTACTTCCCAGGGTTCGGCCATGCGCCGGATCGGGTGGAGATCGATAACCCGTTGCCGTTCGCGCTCAGGATCCTCTGCCGCCATGAATTGCTGCTCCATCAAAGGTGTTTTTATACCACTCGGGCAAATGCAATTCACGCGAATCCCTTCACTTGCGTGATCCAGCGCCATCGCTCGCGTTAGGCCAGCAATTGCGGCCTTAGAGGCAACGTATGCGGCGTAGCCGCGAACCCCGACTAGACTGGTGACGGATCCCATATTAATGATAGATCCTCCGCCTTGACGGCGCATGATGGGGACAATTCGACGAGAGAACAGATAAAATCCTTTCAAATTCACATTTAGCTGCAGATCCCACTCCGCCTCGGTTAACGTGTCTACCGTTCCTGGAATTGCTAGCGCTGCGTTGTTGACTAAGACATCAATCCCACCCCACAGCTCTTCAATGTGGTCAACAGCTGTATCTACTTCTTCTGCGCGGGATACGTCTGCCCTGACATAAACGGCCTCCCTACCCATTTGTCTGATTTCTTGCTCCACGTTTTCTCCAGCCTCGTCTTGTACATCGACCAAGCAGACTTTGGCACCCTCTTTAGCAAACGCGAGGCTAATTGCCCGGCCGATTCCTGATGCACCACCGGTGACCAATGTTCTATACCCTTCGAGTTTCATTGGATGCTCTCCTTAACCTTTAACTGCCCCCGCAGTCAAACCGCGGATGAACTGACTCTGTAGGATAATATAGAGGATGACTACTGGCAGTATCGTTAGCGTTGTCATAGCCATAACGGGCCCCCACTCATAAACGACTAGCCCAACAAAGAGAGTGATTCCTACTGGCAACGGTCGCATAACTGTGTCAAACGTCACTACGAGAGGCCACAGGAAATCATCCAGTGAGCTTACCAATGTGTACAAAGCCAAGCTGGCAAGGGCAGGTTTGGACATTGGTAGAACAATTCGGAAGATCACTCCCCACTCGCTGCACCCATCAATCCGAGCTGCGTCTTCTATTTCTTTTGGCAGGCCTAGAAAGTACTGGCGCATCAGGAAGATCCCGAAAGCAGTTACAGCCGATGGAAGAATGATTCCCTGATAGGTATTTAACATATTCAGCCGATTTGTAAGGACGTACGTGGGAATCAATCGGATATGTAGCGGTATCATCATCGAGCTCAAAATTAGGAGGAACAGCGCCTCACGACCGAAGAATCGCTTGCGAGCTAACGTATAACCCGCAAGTGAACAGAAAATCGTGTTTGTTATGATTAGGATAACGGCGATGACTATCGAGTTAAAGAAAAGGCGCGGAATTGGCAACAGGTTGAATGCTTTTCGGTAGTGCTCAAAGGTGACTGGATCTGGGATCCACTGGGGCGGGTACTTGAGGATTCCCTGACTGGTCTTAAGTGAGGTAGCAATCATCCAGTAGATGGGAGCTAGGATAACGGTGAGCACAAGAATCATGGCGAGGTAGCGCACAAGTATTCCAAGCACTCGCTTTATTCGCTGCCGCCGTGCTCGAGCAGAGATAACCTTTTGCTGAGGATGTGTAGTCATGAACGCCCCTACTGAACTTCACTTGTACGAAAACTACGCATGAGGAGCAGGGTGAGTACCATGATCAAGATAAACAATATGACGGCCATTGCCGATGAGCGACCGACATTAATTGATCGAAAGCCCTGCTGATAAATTAAGTAGACTATTGACACCGATGAATAGGAGGGGCCGCCTTTCGTCATGACGAACGGCTCCATGAACAACTGGAGTGTCTGGATAAGATTAATAACCGCAACGAACAGTGTCATAGGTTTGAGTAGAGGAAGAATGATGTGCCAGAGCCTTTGCCACCACCCAGCACCATCGACGATGGCAGCTTCAAGTAGGTCATCATCGATGGCGCGAAGGCCGGCAATGAAGATGACCATTGCAAATCCCATGCGCTTCCAGACACTCATGAGGATGAATGCTGGAATCACCCAGGCTCGCGATTGAAGCCAAGGAACGGGATTGATACCAAACCATTCCAAGGCTATGTTGATTAATCCATACCGTGGATCGAATAGCCAGTACCACAGCAAAGTATGAGCGGCATAAGGAATAACGTAGGGCATGAATACCCCGGCTCGGAAGAGTGTACTGCCTAACTGAGTGCGCTCGAACATGAGTGCGAGGGCTAAGCCGAATACAACGGTTCCGATGACCGTTCCCCCAGCATAGTACAGAGTATTAAAGAGTGCCTGCCAAAATATGCGGTCGGATAAGACACTCAGATAGTGTTGCAACCCGACAAATTCTACCTTTGAGTAAAGACGGGTTTGGAAGAAGCTTAGAACAAAAGAATCGAGCGTGGGATAAAAGACATAGACTAATAGGAATAGCAGAGCTGGTCCTAGTGTCGCTACTATAAACCAGCGTTCCCGCCTGTGACGATTTACCTTTGCTGCTTTTGTAGGGGGGGTGGTTGACAAGTCTACACTCAAGGGTAACCTCATTATTCTTGCCCGGGATAGTTGCAAGGTGAGGCAAAGACCGGACCGGTCTTTGCCCCACCTTCTCTCTTACACGAAGCCACCAACTAGCTTTAACCCTCTAATAGAGAGTTGATCTGATTGCAGGCATCCGCAGCAGCCTGTTCTGGGGCCGCTACGTTATCACGCACGTCGCTAAGCATGTTCCACACCACCTCAGAGATGGCCTCGGCGTTGGGAACATTGCGCAATGAGCGAGTGCCCCGAAGTGCTGAATCGAGGAAGGGTTGCAAATTCTCATTCGAACTCAGCCGTTCGTCCTCGAAAGCTGCAGTCGTCACTGGGATCTGACCGGAGATCAGATGCCATTCAGCCTGTATTTCGGGCTGAAGCATGAAGGAAATCCAATCGAATGCACCTTCCTTGTTGGTTGCGCCTGCTGGAACAATCCAGGGATTAGGATGCCCGTAGCTCAGTTCGGTTTTACCAGAGGGTAAGACAGTGGCTGCCCACTTCCCCTCTAACTCAGAGCGGTCCTGAAGCAGTCCGAGCCACCAAGGCCCCGACTCCGCCATAACGTAATAGCCATCGATAAAGCCCTGGAAAGTCTCTACACGCTTTGTGGGATCCAGGGGGATGATGTTGCTTTCATAAAGGGATTTATAGTACTTGAGCGCTTCGATTGTCGCCGGCTCGGTCAGGGTACAGGCCGTGCCATCCTCGTTGACGAGGTCTCCGTTATGGGCGTAGACTAACCATGAGAAAAAGTGGAAGTCCAGCCACGACTCCTGGTGAGCAACGCCAAACTGATCGACGCCGTTCGACAGTTCCTGACCCATTTCGGCCAATTCTTCTAGGGTGCTAGGCGGCGCGGAGAAACCAGCTTCTTCGAGCAGATCTGTGCGGTAGAAGAGAACGCGGGCCTCGAACACGGCAGGAACAGCGTAAATGGTGCCGTCCGTATAGCGGAAGTGCTCCCAAGCATTTGGCAAGAAAGCATCTTCCTCATAGCCCTTCTCAGCCTGGAAACCTTCTACCGGTTCGAGTCCGCCTAGCGCAGCAAATTCGCCGACCCAGTGATCAGCTCCAAGAAACACATCGGGCAGTTCACCACCGGTCAGGCTAGCCAGAACCTTATCGTGTAGGCCATCCCACGGAAACTGGACAAGTTCGACATCGTACTGGGGATACTGCTCCTCGAACCGAGCTGGCAAGTCGGATTCCATCATCCAACGCGCTTCGTCCCCGGGCATCCAAACCGTTACTACGGTTCGTTCCGTTGAGCCAGCATCGGCCTCGGTGCTATCTTCAGCGGATTCGAGTTCTGCTGGGGGGGGCGGGGTTGTTGCGGGCTGGCAAGCTGTGAGCGTTAGTGCAAGCAAGAACAGCAGTGCCAACAGAGGAGTAAAGGATCTCTTCATCGGTTTCTGACTCCTTTAAATAGAGCTGTTAAATTGAAACTTACATATTTCTATAATGACGCATCCTCCAAACTTCTGGGCAAAGCTAATCTTCTAAGGACTTCTTGCTCTGTTGCACTGATTGGTTACGAACAATTGCAAGTTGGAGAAGATGGGCAATACACTGCTTGGCTACTCAATGTGCCCTAATCGGCGAGATATAAGTCGAGCGGCAGTACGGACTTGAGCGCCTAGATCAGCAACGCGATCCAGCGTAATTCGATTTGATGGTCCGGACACGCTCATGGCTCCAACTACTTTGCCGCGATAATCAAATATAGGAGCACCTACACACCGGACTCCTTCTTCGTTCTCGATGTTGTCAACGGAAAATCCTTCTGCCCGAACTCGCTGCAGTTCCTTAACCATGAGATCGCGATCGGTAATGGTGTTGGGGGTTCGGGCAGGCAAGCCACGATCCAAGATTCGTGCTTGTAGTGTCTCGGGTAGGTGAGCAAGAATAGCTTTTCCAAGGGAAGTACAATGCATCGGCATACGAGTGCCAATTTGAGCGTTCATGCGGATCGAATGTACGCTCTCTACCTTGGACACGTAAATCACCTCATGGCCTGCAGGAACTGCGAGATAGACGGTTTCGCCCGTCCGCTCTGACAACTCCTGCATAAATGGTCCCGAGACGTTTACTAAGCTCACACTGTCTAGGTACTTCCCGGCAAGCTCTAAAATTCCCCATCCCAGCTGGTAATTATCACGATCATTTCTTTCGACCATGCCCAACTGTTCTAGCGTTTGCAGGTAGCGATAGACGGTGCTCTTGTCGAGATCATTTTGTTGCGAAATCTCAGCCAAAGAGAGGCCGATATGCGGGTCTCCTTTACCTACACATCGCAGGATTTCGAATGCTCGCGCTGCCGAGGAGATTGCGTATTTCGATGTTGCCATTCAAGTTCCTTACCTAAGCCGATGCAAATAGTTCAACGCGCTTGCACTATAAGCAATAGTATCATATAATGTGCAATGATCATGTATATACTGCAACACAATCATACAAATGTCAAGTGACAACTTTTGAATTAGGCCCCCCTAATTTCCCTGTTGAACCTGTCATCGGAGCAACTTACGGTACTACAAGCGAAACTGATCCTTTAACCCGTCCGCTAGCTTAGACTGTTTTCTAAGAAATGAGGAGGACAGTGCTATGTCCGAGGTTCGATGGGGGATGCTCTCCACGGCCAGCATTAATCGTCACCTAATTCCTGCTATTCGCGAGTCGCGCTGGGGACGATTAACAGCAGTCGCCAGTCAAGATATTGAGCGGGCAAAAGCTTACGCCGCTGAGTGGGGCATTCCACAAGCATATGGTTCTTATGAAGAGTTGCTTGCAGATCCTACTATCGACGTGGTGTATATCAGCTTGCCGAACCATCTGCATGCGGAGTGGGCTATCCGAGCTCTTGACGCGGGGAAACACGTTCTCTGCGAGAAACCTTTAGCTCTGACGGTAGCCGAAGTAGATCGAATGATCGAGGCGAGTCAGCGGAACAACCGTCGGCTAGCGGAAGCCTTCATGTATTACCATCATCCTCAAACAAAACTCGTCAGAGAGTTCATTGCAGCCGGCAATCTGGGCGAGATCCAACTGATCCGAGGGGTGTTTACATTCTATTTGGAGTCTGTGTCAAACATCCGCCGTGTCCCCGAATATGGAGGTGGAGCGCTGTGGGATGTCGGTGTTTACCCAGTAAGCTTTGCCCAGATGCTCATGGGAAAACAGCCCATACAGGTGAGCGGACAGATGACCCGAGGGGAAACTGGTATCGACGAAGTTTTCAGTGGGACGCTTATCTTTGATAATGGCGCGCAGGCGCAGATCGCGGCATCCTTCCGCTCTCCTTTCTACACGCATGTCGATATTTTGGGTACGAAGGGACAGCTTTTGCTGACGCGTCCGTTTAACCAACTCGATAAGTATCGCCAGTTGATATTCTTCCCCCGGACGGGCGATCCGGAGGAGCTTGCCGTTGAAGAGAAGTCCCTATACCTGGGCGAAGTAGAAGACATGAATTCCGCCATTTTGGAGGGGAGCCCTAATGCCCTGTCGCTTAAGGACAGCCGTGGGCACATCGCTACAGTTCAAGCACTGTACCATTCAGCAGAGATTGGGGAGCCGGTTTCTCCTGAATAATTCCTCTAATCATAGTTGCACATGTGCAAGGACTGGATGCGGCGTCGAGGTTCGCAGTGGGTGAGAGTTCACTGTGACTCTAACTAGTCAAAGTAGAAAGGGAAAAGGAAATGAGAGAAGAGGATTTTCAACTGGCTAGCGTGGAAGATCGGGAGAAGTACATTGTCCGTCCGTATGACGATGTACCATCTACGACTCTGGTTGAGGGTTCCACCAGCCATCTCGTAAAAAGTGGCCGGGCTATTATCAGTTTCCTCACTATGGAAGCCGGTTCTGTGTTCGAACTTCATTCCCATCCAGAGGAACAAATAATGATCGTCATTGAAGGATATTGTGACGAGGTTATCGATGGCAAGATATATCGGGTCGGCCCGGGCGACGTTATTTACCTCCCGCCTAATGTCGAGCATGGAGCCTTCCTGAGAGATGTCGATTGCAAGGTTATCGATGTTTTTATTCCTTCTCGTGCTGACTATGAAGAGAAGTTCCGTGTCCAGCACCCGGATGCGAGGCTCCGGTTCGAGACAAATTGAGGTTGAAGACATTCGCCCACTGCATCGCTGTAAGGAGTAACCGATAATGTATATGCGTAAAAACCTTCTCAAAGAGAAAGTTGAGCGGGGCGAGCTTGTTCTCGGTATGGAGGTTTGGTTGCGCGACCCCCGGGTGATGGAACTGATGGGACAGGCTGGGTTCGATTTTGGCCACATCGAATATGAGCACGTCGCTCAGAACTGGGAGACGGTTGAGAACCTCATTCGGGCGGTTGAGAGAATGGGAATGACCCCCCTTTTCCGGACCGAGCAGTGCGTTGGTAATCAGCCACCTGTGAACCAAATTATCAAGGCTCTGAAAGCTGGAGCTCAGATCATCATGGTACCGCAGGTGTCGACTGCTGAGGCTGCTCAGAAGATTGTCGAGGTAGCAAAGTATCCTCCTTTGGGCAAACGCGGTATCGCTACTTGCGACCGAAGTGCCATTCAGATCGTGCCCAACGAGACTACTCCGCTGGATATGCAGAAATTCACTGCCGAAGCGAACGAGCAAACCATGTTGTGGGCCATTATTGAATCACCCGAAGGGGTCGCAAACATCGATGAAATACTATCGGTTGAGGGAATTGACGCGGTCGGATTTGGTCATCAGGACTACGCGGCAGCAGCTGGGCTAGCTTCTGAAAGTGCGCTGGAGGTGATTGAGGCTAGAGAAAAGGTCTTTGAAGCAGCGAAGCGGCATGGCAAGTTGATGTGGTGGAATACTGATCAGCTAGATGTGGTGGCAGAACAACAAGCTCGAGGAATTCAGATCTTTCTGATGGGTGTCGATATCATCCATCTCAACAAGTTGTTCCGTGACATTGTCGGTGGGGTTAAAGGCAAATACTATAATCGCAGCTTGCATAGTGAAACCGCGTTGTAAGGAGCCTCCGTTTTTGCTGTCGTCCTACTAACGATGCAAAGGTAAGTGACTTGTCCGAATAATGTGGGCCTACGACGGTGCGACGCCCGTCGCTCCCGTATAGGCCCACAGAGAGCCAGGCGATCAGCCTGGCTCTTTTGATTCCTGGCGCTGGCGACACACAGGTGCTTAGCTATCAGCCCCTTCGCCTCCTCAATACTATAAGACCTTGGCGGTCGCATAAGGATTATGCGACCAGGTGAGCCTCACCTGTACAGCCCCGATTTGAGGACGCTAAAAAACTTCCCCCGTTTGTCTGCTAATCGCTCTACTATATAATGATCCTAACATCCCTCTTAACGGCGGAGACGTTTGTCCATGGCCGGGACGAGAAAACTCCTCCTACATTCATCGATGTGCTGTCTGCTAGAACGCCTGCATGCAGGATAATACATAGATCACCGCGAGGGAAGGGCATAGCAAACTTCTCCTGACCAGACAGCAAAATAACCGTGGTTTTCGCTCTCAGTTGGAACATATTTTTCCAACTCCGGTATATGCTGGGAGAAAAGGAGAGTTGCTGCC
>Ga0134096_1001402_pt1 | contig 19107 bp, 14 predicted proteins | sample 7_2taG_FD_94448 | JGI IMG/M metagenome (GOLD analysis project Ga0134096, IMG submission 94448) | Switchgrass degrading microbial communities from high solid loading bioreactors in New Hampshire, USA - 7_21_20_110_A3 metaG | ecosystem: Engineered > Bioreactor > Semi-continuous > Anaerobic >... | reverse complement strand
GGCTCGGCGTCTGGCACTAGCTCGGCGTCTGGCACTAGCTCGGCGTCTGGCACTAGCTCGGCGTCTGGCACTAGTCCGGCCTCTGGCACTGGCTCGGCCTCTGGCCCTGGCCCGGCCTGCGGCGACTGCTGTCGCTCTGTTCTGCCTCTTGTTCGGAGTGCTGAATCATTTACCATCTGTCGGGCACGTCGCAAGTGCCGCGGCAGGGCAGACTTATGGGGAAAGCCCTGGTGACTCCGTGATCGATGACTCCGTGACTAGCGGCATGCTCGAGGCGCTCTCAGGCACCACCGTTCAGCTTTCGAGCGAGTACAAGGACGGGAAGTACGTCCACACTCAGCAATTCGACGTCAGGCTGGCTCTTCTCGGATGGAATGTGAACCTCGATGCTGCTCTCTCGACGGAGAAAGACGCTCGAGTCAGGTTGAGCGCTAGGAAAGACATGGAGAAGATGCAGATAGACGCCGGGTACCTGACTGAGAGCACGCCGTTTGGACTGGTCATACCGCGGTCAGGTGTGACGGGAGTCCGCATCCGCACCAAGATCGATCAGCTGCCAGCCCGGTTCGAGTTCGCTGACATACTCACAAGGTATGGTCTTATCCCTCGAATGGGATCGCCCTATGCCAGGGTGCACCTGATCGCAGGCGAAGTGCGCGAACAGCTCTTCGCGGGCTGGTGGCTGTACGAGCCGAAGTGCTCTATAGGCTTGTTTTCTCCGGCAGGGCATGACGAGTTCATACTCTGCAGCCTGCATCAGCTTCCTGCAGGGTTCGGTTCAGTTCAAACTGCTGTGAGCTTCGGCAGCGGCCTGGCCTCTCCTAAGCTCGCGTATGAGGTGAAGGCAAGGGTCGACTCGGCTCTCGGAACCACGCGTGTCAACATTGCTAGAGTGCCTCCTCGGTTCTCCGGCTTTGTCGAGAGCTTGGGGGAGAGCTCTCACGCCCGGTCCAGCCTTGAGGTCTCGCACTCGCGCAAATCCCCTTTGGACCTGTCGATCACATGGTCTCAGGAGTTGCGCGATCCGCCCGGTTACCTGCCCAGACCTCAGGAACGCGTGGCTGTCACTGGAATCACCGTCGGCACGCCGAACTACTACCCCTTCGACTTGAGCGTTGGATGGACCAGGCGCGAGTACGTGAACGTCACAGATGGCGAGGGACTCGAGTTCCGGACTGTGCTCCGCGCAGGCATCGACTACCGCTGGGACTACAAGCCGTGTACTGCTTCCCTGTCTGCCGAGTATAGGGATGGCGGATCTGCCTCGTTGCCGGGATACCCGGGATACCGAGGCTGGTTCGAGAAAGGGCAGAAGCAGCTGGTTGTCAGTGGGTCTTTCAACATCTACACGTTCCTCGGCTATATAACGTTCTCAGGGCGTCACCTCAAGACGACCACGACTCGGCTCGATGAGACAAATCTTCGGTTCACCTCGTGGAACACGCTCACCAACGAACTGTCGGCAAGATGGGACTGCATCCCCATAGAGCCGTGGACTGCAGCAAATGTTACGCTGGATCTCAGAAGCTACACCCGAGTGATCCAGTCCTGCACTGGAGGAGTTCCGGGGAGCCCGGGCGCAGGCCCTCTGTCCCACAGTCTTGAGGGGTACGAGTCCATCTCCGGGACCATATCGAGTGCAGTGAGGCTGTCGACAACTCAAACCTCGGCGCACACAGCGGTTCTGTCCTTGTCGGGAACGGTCGAACTCAGGCGGGCACATGGTTCGGGAGTTGTGACGCCTGTTCTTGCTGGCAAAGTGGTATATACTCTGAAGCTGTAGGCGGTGCTGACGCACACCGTGATACCATAGGTCGTGCCGGCGCGCATCGAATACTCATTTGGTCGCGGCTTCTGATATAATTCTGATTGGAGAGACAACCTATCCTTGGCAGACTGGCCGCGTCCCTCGGCAAGCAGCTGGTCGAGACAGTCTGGAGGGTGCATCATGGCGCGAAGACGTGCAAACCGCACCGAGAGCGTCGCGATCGTCAGAGCGAAGTTGGATAACCTTGAGCCCATAGACGGGAAAAAGCCTTTTGCAATTGTCGCAGTCGATTCGGACCAGAGCCTGTCGCACTTGGCAGCTACCATACTCCTCAATTTCGGGTTTGAGATGGACCACTGCTATGGCTTTTACAGTGACACCCGGTACTACACACGGTCAACTGAGAAATACGAGTTGTTTGCAGACATCGGTGAGGCGGAGGGCCCCGGCGTTCAGCGTGTCCCCATTAAGCAGGTCTTCTCGCCGGGCAGGCGGATGCTCCTGTTGTTCGACTACATAGGCCAATGGCACTTCATCGTGCGCCTCGAGCGGTACGAGGATGCAGTTCCGGGTCAGGAATACCCGACTGTGCTGAGGTCGCACGCAATACCGCTCGACGACTACTACGTGCGCGGGGTGAGCGGGTGGCCAGACGACGACGATGATGACGATGGCGACTACTACGACGGCTACGATCCTCGGTTCTTCGACAGCCCGGACGTAGACTGGAAAGACGAAGTGTCGTTTGCTCGAGGCGGAGCCCGATCAGACCGAGCTTCAGCAGATGCCACGCATGTGCTGCCTCCCTCAAGGGAACTTCCCTACATACCTCCTACCCTGCAGCAATGGGGCGATCTCTTCGATGCAGCTATAGAGTTTCGTGACTCGCGCTGCTATGAGTGGGTCGACGACACTCAGCTGTTCGGCGTTGCAGATCGCGCATCAGGCAGTGTGTGGTACTGCCTCATCCTTGGCAACTCAGGAGGGGTGCGAGGGCTGGTGGCTTACGAGGGCCCGATGGGACTCGCTACGCTCCTCGAGACATTGGATCCGAATGCCAACCCCGAAGACGCTATTGGCCCCAATGCGCCTAGGAGCATCCTTATGTTCTTTGGCAGCAGGGATAAGATGGACCCGGAGGATCTAGGGGTTATCAAACGCCTCAACCTGAGGTTCAGAGGACCGAATCAGTGGCCGCAGTTTCGGAGCGTTGTGCCAGGGTATCGGCCTTGGTACCTTGCAGGTGACGAAGCGGTCGCCATGACGTTGATCATCAGGCAGTCGCTCGAGGTCGCGCGCAAGCTCCGTGAACAACCCGACCTTCCGCTGGTCAAAGGGGACTGGAGCATTCTGACCAGGGTGCCCGTGGGGAGAAACGCTGCAAAGTTCAAAGATGCATATGTCAAGCCGGACACAGAGGTGGCTGTTCCCGGGTTCTTCGATGTTCCCATAGACGAACTCAAGATCCGCAGACTCAAGCGAGACATGGTCCGCTCCAAGTCGACATGGGAGGTAAGCGCGAAATGGGTCGAAGAGCCCATGCGACAGGACCAGAGGTCTCGACCCTTCTACCCGATCATGCTGGTATGGGTGGATCGCTCGACCGGCATCGTGCTGTCAGCCAGACTCACGAGCTTCCGAGGGCTGGCCGATGAGCTCGTCAACTCGACCTTAGCCTGCATAGAGCAGCACGCGATGATCCCGAAGGAGATCGAAGTCGACTCGGCGGATTCAATGGTCATTCTTGACAAGCTGTCGCGGTTGCTCGGTGTGCAGCTGCGGCAGGTAGACAGGCTCCGCAAGTCAGATATCGTCCGTGACGAGCTCTACGAGTACCTCAAGCGACACAAGCAGTCGTAGTTGTGGAGGTCTAGAGACAGGGTTGCAGGCTACTCCGTCTGAGAGACGGTACAAATGCGACGGCAACTGGGTAACTGGCACTGCTGAGTGATAGGTGGCTGAGCAAATGAGACGTACAGGCGGCAGCACGCTGTCTGTAGGTGAGACCACGCATCGGGCAACGCCGGTTGCTTGCCTGCTGAGTATGCTCGTCTGTCTGCTGATGACTGCAATACCGATCATGCTGCCCGACTGCGCCTTTGCAGATGACTCTGCCGACATACTCCCTCCGGACATATCAATAGTCAGTCCTGACCCTGGTGTTGATCTCTACTCTCCCCCCAGCATCACAATAGAGGTGGAATACACCGACCTGGGCTCAGGCGTCGATCCAGCGACGGCCTACCTGTTCGTCAATGAGGCGGACGCAACGTCTGAGATGGAGGCTTCCGAAGAGAGAGCTATGCTTACTCTCACCGGATTGCGCCAGGGGGCTTACTCGGTCAGGTTTGGTGTATCGGACAACGCAGGGAACAGAAGCGAGGTCGCGTGGTCTTTCGAGGTTCACGGTGTGTTCGAGGAATTTGGCTTCTCAGGCACGAGCGATCTCCGGCTCGACTGGAAACCTGTGAAAAAGGCCACTGAGACTCTCGATCTGGCTCTGACAGGAACGCTCATGGGCTTCGCCGTCGAGAGTCGAACAAGGCTAAGGGCCACTGATTGCCCGGGCGGTCAGCCCGTGTTGTCGACCAGTCGACTGAACCTCTACCTGGACAAGTGGTCGGTGGCCTTGTCGAGGGCGAGCGGTTCATTGACATTCGGCCATGTGCAAGCTCCGGTCGCGCTGGAGTTGGCCGCTGTCGGCCCGCAGATGATGGGGGCTACCGGACGAGCGAAGCTTTCTCTTGCTGGCGGTGGAGTTGACATACAGGCCTTCACCGGCCGCATAGCTCGCTCAACGGGATTTGGCATCTCGGTGTCGGATGCTGTGGGCGCAACTGCCGAATTCAGTGCGGGCGGGCAAACCGCACTCAGCGCCACCTACGTCTCTCTCGCGGGGTCTGGCGGCTACGACATAGCGTCGATCAGGGGCCAGGGAATCTTGAGGAGAACCTTGAGGGGCGTAGTTGCTGTTGCAGAACTCACCTACGCGCGCATGCACTCGTCCGGCACCTCAGGCTTTGGCCTTGCCACGCACATCGATACCGCGCTCGGGCCCACACACGTCGGTATAGATGTCCAGCTGATCGAGGCGGGCTATCCATCGGCGATTGCCCCATCGAGGCTGACGGCGGGAAACGGAGGAGTGATGGGGGTTTCTGTGAGGACTACTACCAGCCTCGCATCTGGCAGCAGCCTCCGAGTCGATGGAGCATTCGTCGGCGACAATCTCGACAGAAGCAGGCCCACCACTTCCCAACAGATCAATGCGCTGATCAGCTACCGGCACCGGCTGGCCTCCGGATGGATTCTTGGTGCAGACCATGGATACCAGTTCAAGACTACCATAGGCGGGGCTGGTTCGGGGGCAGGCCTGACCTCGAGGCATTATGGCGTTTCAGCCGACGGTCAGCTCAGCATCGGAGGCGTCAGTCTCCCGACAAAGAGCCGCATCACTGTCACGGAATCTATAGATGCGACAACCCTGAAGCGGACTGGATCGCAGGCTCTCTCACTGTCGATGACAATCCCGGCAGGAGCGCGACGGCTCACTCCGGCTCTGACACTGAAGAACACCCTTAGTGCCTCTGGAACGACCACATGGTCGGCAGAACTGAAGCTCGGCTCCATAGAGTTCTCTCTGCCCTTCGATATCAAAGCTGCAGCGTCGTTCTCGGCGAAGGGAGCCGCGCGAGTGCCCGCGGGCGCATACGCACCAGACAGGACCACCGCTCAGGCGGGGGTCCAGATATCGCTGTCCCGGCAGGTGTTCGCCAACTCGACTGCACGCCTCGATGTCGGCATATCCAGATGGTCCAACACCGATGTCACTAGCACCTCTGGATGGGATCATTCGATTGGATTGGGCCTGTCGACTAGCTTCTGAGGAAATGCTTCTGATGCAGCACTTCTGACGCAGCTCTTCCGACGCAACTCAGCTTCGCAGTGCTGCAGCAATCCAGCAGCCATCTGTCTCGCGGCTCGATGAGCAGGTCAATTGCAGGAAAGCTTACCTCCGCGTGAAGGGAACGAAACTCACCAGGCCGTGGTTCTCCATGTCAAGGACATCGCCGTTCTTGGTGACTCGCCACAGAGTTTGAACTGCTCCGGCAGGACCCACGGGTATCACGATCCTGCCCCCGTCTTTCAGCTGTTGGATCAGAGGGTGAGGGATGCTGGTCGGCGCAGCCGTGACGACTATAGCATCGAATGGGGCTTCGGACTCCCACCCGTAGTACCCGTCCGCCGACATAGTGTGTATGTTCGTGTATCCCAGCTCTGCGAGCAGCTTCGTGCTCCTTTCCGCCAGCTCGTCTATGATCTCGATCGTATAGACCTCAGCCACTATCTCCGCAAGGACTGCAGCCTGGTATCCGGAACCTGTCCCGATCTCAAGGACTCTGCTTCCCGCGTCCACCTCGAGCAGTTCGGTCATAACGGCGACCATGTGCGGCGCGGAGATTGTCTGTCCATATCCTATTGGCAACGGAGTGTCCACGTAGGCATCGTAAACATACTGATCGAGCACGAACCTGTGACGGGGGACTGTCCTCATGGCGCGTATCACTTCGGGATCGCTGATTCCGTATCTCTCAAGGTTGTCAACGAGTCTGTTGCGTTCTCTAGTGAACCAGTCTTCATCGTAGGCAGAGACTGTCTGTGGAAACACAAGTGACTGGAGGAAGACGATGACAAGGCAGAGAAGGATTACGGTGTCACGGCAAACGGCGGATCGGCGGAGCCGGTAAGCGCATGCAGCCACAGGTATCCCTCCTTTGCTTTATTTCACTCATATTATACCCGACAGGAAGTCACTCAGGAGGCATCTGCGTGCCATGCTGATCTATCCCGTCATAGCGATCGTATCAGCATCTGGGCTGATCCTTCAGATCAGCCTCACCAGGATATTCGCGGTGGGGCAGTGGTACCACTACGCCTTTCTATCTGTAAGCTTGGCGTTTCTGGGTTACGGGGCGAGTGGGAGCTTGATGACGCTCTGGCGCGAACGGCTTGGCCGCGTGCCTCTGAGAGAGACCCTGAGCGTCGCCGCGTCAGCCTCCGGGCTCATGGCCTTCCTTGGGTACCTGGCTGTGAATCTCATCCCGTTCGATCCATTTCGGATCGTGCTCGAGCCAGTTCAGCTGGTCTACCTGGCGATTCAGTATGTCACCCTGTCACTGGCTTTTCTCGTCTCCGGGTTTGTCATCGGCTGGTCTGTGAGCACCATGCCGGCGAGGGGAGGAGCTCTGTACGGTGCGAGCATGGTCGGGTCAGGAATAGGGGCGTTGGTATCTCCGTGGTGCCTGTCGATCGCAGGGGAGCCGGGGGCAGTGCTGATCGTTACAGTCCTGGGCGGCGTGGCGGGCCTCCTCGCAGCGATCGGTGGGCTGCAGGGCGGTCAAGGCAAGACAGGGGCCAACACGGCCCGGTCGGAGGCGCACGGGGCGGGCACGGCTGGATCGGAGGGGACCAGACCACAGGACGCCGGACCGATGCCGGTCAGGTCAGAGAAGGCTGGACCTGGAGCGACGGGACCAGCGGTCGGTGAACCAGGGGCAGCAGGGCCAGAGGAATGCCGGCCAGAGACTGCACAGCCACAGCGCGTCGGACCAGCGGCAGCCGGACTGGATGCAACCAGACCGGCGGCCGGTGAACCAGAGACAGTCGGACCAGCGGTCGGCGAGCCAGAGGCGGCCAGGCCTGAGACATCTAGATCTGAAGCAACCAGGCGGCGCAGATGGGCGGGCAGTATGTTCCCTCTGTTGCTGTCAGTAGCAGTTCTGGTCTCCGGCATCGCCTTCCTGATCACCGGGCCGGCATTCCTAGACATACGCCTGTCCGAATACAAAGGACTCTCACAGGTGATGCGGTTTCCGGACGCTCAGATCGAATACGAGTCTGTGAGTTCGCACTCTCGCGTGACGGCCGTGTCTACGTCGCTGATCCACGAAGCTCCCGGGCTGAGCTACCTGTTTGCAGGCAGAATTCCCAAGCAGGTGGGCCTGTTTGTAGACGGCGAGAGCGTGACTCCAGTGACGATTGCCGGAGCGTCTGACTCGGAGTTCGCGACCCGCCTACTTACTGCTGTCGGCGCAGTGGTTGGACGCCCGGCCAGCGCCCTGGTGGTAAACCCAAAGGGCGGAATGGACCTTCTGACCCTTCGCGCGCTTGCCGTAACCGACGTGACAGCACTCGAAAGCGATCCTTTGGTGGCGAAGGCGGTGTGGTCTGTCATTGAGGGCACTCCTGCTGAATCGGTCTTCGCGGGAGTAGACCTGCACACTACCCAGCCTAGGAGCTTCCTGTCCCGGACAGACGAGCGGTTCGACTTGGTTCAGATCTCACTGTCCGACAGCTTCAGCGCAGTCACGGCAGGCATGTATAGCCTGCACGAGGACTACCTCTACACCGTCGAAGGCATTGCAGCCTGCCTCGACCGGCTCACAGAGGACGGGATCCTCGAGGTGACGCGGTGGATCCAGATACCGCCGAGCGAGTCAGTGCGGTTGTGGTCCACGGTGCTCGAGGCCGTCCAGAGCAGAGGCGGCCTGGATTCCTGGTCACTGGCTGCGGTAAGGACCTGGAGAATGCTCACTGTGCTCGTGAAGCGCGGCGAGTTCACGCCGACCGAGATTGCCCGCCTCAAGCAATTTACATCCGAGAACGCGTTTGACCTGGTGTACTACAAGGGAATGAGTCGAGACGAGGCCAACCGGTACAATCGTCTCTCAGAACCGATATACCACGACCTCTTCACCCGGATGCTGACAAATGAGCGAGATGAGATTCTGTCTGGCTACGAATACGACATTCGGCCTTCGACAGATGACAGGCCGTTCTTCTTCCACTTCTTCAGGTGGGCGCAGGTTCCAGCGATGGTGGCAAACATAGGCCGGCAGTGGCAACCGTTTGGCGGAGGGGGCTTCTTGGTGGTGCTTGCGTATCTCCTCGTGGCGGTTGTCGCGTCACTAACCTTCATCCTGCTGCCCCTCCGAGCGCTCAGACAGCATGCTCTTTCGCAGAAGTGGCAGGGACGATGGCCGCCGCTGGCGTATTTTGTCCTGTTGGGACTGGCATTTCAGTTTGTTGAGGTGCCTCTCATGCAGAAGTTCATCTTGTTCCTGGATCATCCGACTCAGGCGTTCTCAATAGTCCTGGGCGGGATGCTGGTGTTCACGGGGATCGGAAGCTCGCTCTCGTCGAGGGTGCCGGCTGGCAGGAGTGGCCTGGTTGTGGCAACTGCATCCTTGGTGGTCATCGTGTATCCGAGCCTGCTGACTTCTCTCATTCGGAGCTTCCTGGACACAAGCATCACAGTGCGCTGCGCTGTCTCCCTCGCGTGCATGGCACCTCTAGCTCTGATGGGAATGCCATTCCCGCTCGGAATAAGGTCGGTATCGAGGAGCAACTTAGCGGCCGTGCCCTGGGCTTTCGCGGCTAACGGAAGCGCCGCCGTCATAGCGTCCATTCTGAGCGCCTTGGTTTCGCTCAGTCTGGGGTTTTCGGCAGTGCTCCTCGCTGGAGGCCTGGCCTATCTGCTTGCGGCGCTTCTGATCTACAGGCTGGACAGACCGACTGGATAGATCGATTCGATAGACTGATCGCCTGGCCTAACGAGTATCTCGAGGAGGGTTAAGAATGCTAAAGGTCTGCTTCATTGGCTCATCCGGTCACTATCGGTATGCCCTGGACGGATTCAGGTTCATACCGGATGCCTCTGCAGTGGCTGTTGCGCCTGGCTGCGAGGGTGAAGATGTCGATGCCGCCATTGCGAGGATATCGAACGCTGGACAAAGCCCTCGCAAGTACGAGGACTACAGGGAGATGCTCGATCGAGAGAAGCCAGACGTGGCCGTGATCAACACCTACTTCGCGTTCAACGCCGGAATAGCAGTAGAGGCGCTCGAGAGGGGCATCAACGTTTTTGTGGAGAAGCCTGTCGGCACGACCTTTGAGGACCTTGAGAGGGTCAGAACAGCGCTCGCGGCGAGCGGCAAGAAACTTGCTGCCATGCTTGGATTGAGATACGCTCCTCACTTCTACACCGCATGGAAGGCTGTGCGGGAAGGGGCCGTTGGCGAAGTGCGACTCATGACAGCGCAGAAATCGTACCGCCTTGGCGAGCGAGGTCCGAACTACCGCAAGCGAGAGATCTACGGCGGGACGATACCGTGGGTCGGAAGCCACGCCATCGACTGGCTGTACTGGTTCGGAAACAAGAGGTTCAAGTCGGTGATGGCTTCTCACTCGAGGTGCTGCAATAGAGGGCACGGAGATCTGGAGATGACCGCTATATGTCACTTTATCTTCGAGGATGAGGTTATCGGCGCTGTCAACATCGACTACCTGCGCCCAAGCACGGCCCCAAGCCATGACGACGATCGAGCGCGAATCGCGGGCACATCAGGAGTAATTGAGGTGCGCACGAACAAGGTGTATCTGATAGGCGAGCAGCGCAGCGGAGTTCAGGAGTTGGCGGTTGATAACCCCGGGTCGATCTTCGCCGACTTCGTGGCCGAGATCAGGGGCGAAGGCAAGTGCCTGGTAAGCGCAGAGGACTCCCTCTACGTGACGGAGGCATGTCTCAGAGCTCGTGAGTCCGCCGACACTGGTAGGCTGGTGACATTCTGAGTGTATGGGAGTCCTATGATCAGGCAGTCGAACGGCTTAGCCACGAGGCTCTAGACACCCTTTGAGCGTTCTTGCAGGCGAAAAGCGAAGTGTGTTTTGTGTATCTAGCAGGAAATCATGGTAATTAGAAGAATTTATTACTAATTGATGGATGATCGTGCGGACGCGGTGGAGGCCCGGTGCGGACATGCCTGCCCGCCGATTCTGCACAATAGCTGGCAAGGTTCTTTCACCCAGTCTTGTTTCGAGGGAGGATTTCCACCCACAGTTATTGAATATGGCAAGCAGTCGGCTTGGCTGACAGCGAATCTTCGGCACAAGCGCGAGTGATGTTGCGCCTGCGCGGACCACTGTTGAGGGTAGGAGTTAGAAATGAACGGCGCAGAGCACAGCTGGTATGCAGTAGCCACCAAGCCGCGGCAAGAGGACTTGGTGTGCAAGGTATTTGACCTGTTCAACATAGAGTACTTCCTGCCCAAAATATCGGTCCCCAAGAGTCCCTCTATACCTGGAAGCTCAGACTCTGCCGTAAAGCCCATGTTCCCAGGTTACCTCTTCGTTGATGTCGTCCCAGACACCGCAGAATGGGCGAGAGTCAACTACAGTCCGGGTGTGAAGGGTGTGGTATCCTTTGGCGGCATACCAGCCAGGGTTCCGCACGAAGTAGTCTCCTGGCTGCGGGAAAGGACGATGAGGGACGGAACCCCAGATGCATCGCGCCCATTCACAGAAGGCGACATGGTCGTGATCCGCAGAGGTCCGCTGAAAGGACTGGCAGCCATCTTCAAGGGGTATGTATCCGACAGCGGGCGTGTGAAGCTCCTGATGGAGCTGCTTCGCCGCTGTACGGAAGTAGAGGCGCGGGTTGACGAGATAGAGAAGATCGAATGGGGCGGACAGGGTTGTTGACTCAGGCAGTGCGTTTGCGACGTGCCCGTCAGGGCACTCCGTGTCACGAATGACGCGGCGCGGCAGGTAGAGGAAGTTCTTGGCCTGCCCGCAGTTACAGACAGATCGTTCATAACATCATAGATGCCATCTCTGTGCGAGCCTCCCTTGATTCCTAAGACCTCGTCCAAGGAGCGAGGGAGCTTGCAAGGGCGGAGCTATACGCTTCGTGCGGTATCCGTGGACTTCGATGACCAAGCGGCCGGAATGATTTTGGCAGGAGGTATGTAGTACGGGAATCGAGGCTCGGCATAAGGTATATGCACTGGTCTTGGCTGATGCGGCCGCAATTGTGCTCGCAGGGCTTTTCGCGGTGTTACTTCGGTTCGAGTTCAGCCTGCCGTTGGACTACGTCCGGCGCTACTTCATGTTAGCCATTCTCGAGATTCCTCTGCGCATAGCTATCTATAGTCTCTGCGGCCTGTACAATCGGCTCTGGAGATACGCGAGCGTGAGGGAGCTTATCGCAGTCGTATTTGCGGTGTCGCTAGGATCCGCTATGATTTTGGTTGCTGTGCATGTTGAGCCCTTCCTTGGGTTCCCACGAAGCGTTGTTGTTCTCTCTTGGTTGATCAACATATTCGCTGTAGGCGGAATCAGGTTTGCAGTGCGGCTTAGCCAGGAGTTCCGTGGCAATGGAGCCGCGCAAGAGAGCCGAGGTTCGGCCAGAGAAACACGGCTTCTCATCATCGGCGCGGGTGCGGCTGGCGCTATGATACTCAGGGAGATAGACCGCTCTTCTCAGGACGATTACAGCGTGATAGGCTTTGTGGACGACGACCAGCAGAAGGTCGGTTTTCGGATGTCTGGAGTCCCTGTACTGGGGACAACTCGGGACCTCGAGCGCCTTGTCGAGGAGCACCAGATCGACGAGGTAGTGATAGCCATTCCGTCACTTAGCCGCCAGGGCATGCGCAGGCTGGTGAGTGCCTGCAAGGACCTGAAGGTCAGGCTGAAGACTCTGCCTCGGCTTGTCGACCTAGTAAACGGGCAGGTCACCCTTAAGAGCATACGTGACGTCAAGCTCGAGGACCTGCTGCAGAGAGACGAGATCAAGGTCGACCTCAAGAAGATGAGTGGCTATCTGAAAGGCCGCGTCGTACTCGTGACTGGCGCAGGTGGGTCGATCGGATCTGAACTGTGCAGGCAGATCTGCAGATTTGCGCCCAAGCAGCTCCTCCTGTTTGGCAGAGGCGAGAACAGCATATACGAAGTTGACCTCGAACTGAGGGAGCAGTTTGAGGGCTTAGACATCGTTCCCGTGATTGCAGACGTAAGGGACAGGGATAGAGTCTTCCGCATCTTCGAGAGGTACAAGCCGGAAGTCGTCTTCCACGCTGCAGCCCACAAACACGTCCCACTCATGGAGAGCAATCCCGAAGAGGCAGTCACCAACAACGTGTTCGGCACAAAGAACGTCGCTGAGGCTGCGGACAGAGTGGGAACCAGGAGATTCGTGATGATCTCCACGGACAAGGCAGTCAATCCAACGAGCATAATGGGCGCAAGCAAACGTCTGGCTGAGATCGTGGTGCAGATGATTGGCCGAGAGAGCTCGACGAAGTTCGTCTCAGTCCGGTTCGGCAACGTGCTGGGCAGCAGAGGCAGTGTCGTGCCCCTCTTTGAGAGACAAATAGCGAAAGGCGGGCCTGTCACAGTCACACACCCTGACATGGAAAGGTACTTCATGACGATCCCCGAGGCAGTCCAGCTCGTTATCCAAGCTGGAGCGATGGGTAACGGCGGAGAGGTGTTTGTGCTGGACATGGGGCAGCCTATCAGGATTCTAGACATAGCCAAGGATCTTATAAGGCTGCACGGACTCGAGCCAGGCGTGGACATTCAGATAGAGTTCTGCGGTATGAGACCGGGAGAGAAGCTGTTTGAGGAACTCCTGACCGCTGAAGAAGGAACTGACGCCACCACGCACGAGAGGATATTCGTTGCCAGAGGCAACGTGCCGTTTGGCGGCAGCCTTGATGAGTTCGTGCAGTTGGTTGAGGATGTGTCGGCGGGCAGGCATGCTGACTACAAGAGCATCACCGAGCTGGTCAACAGACTGATCTCCGTGCCTAGGCCAGCGGAAGAACAAGAAGCAAGTGACATGGTGGCAGCAGCTACCGAACCCACGGAGTCAATCGGACACGCTGCTGAGGCATAGAGAAGAGGGACATCGGTGGGTATGGATACGCGGCGCAATATCGCCTTCTCGCCTCCGGACATCTCCGAGGCTGAGATAGCCGAAGTGGTGGGGACACTGAAATCCGGCTGGATAACGACCGGACGCAGGACGAAGCTCCTTGAGGAGCGCGTCGCTGAGTATATCGGTGTTCGCAGGGCGGTGTGCCTCAGCTCGGCAACAGCGGCGATGGAACTTACCCTGCGAATCTTGGGAGTTGGCCCGGGCGATGAAGTAATCACATCGGCCTATACGTACTCGGCATCGGCTGCAGTGATTGCCCATGTTGGCGCCAAGATCGTCCTGGTCGATGTGGCTCCCGACTCGTTTGAGATCGACTATCAGAAGCTTGCCGATGCAATCACGGACAGAACTAAGGTAATCATCCCAGTGGACATTGCTGGGAGAATGTGCGATTACGACAGGGTCTTCCAAGCGGTAGAGGACAAACGGAGTCTGTTCACTCCGAAGGGTGAGTTTCAGGATCGCTTCGGCCGAGTGATCGTATTGGCCGATGCGGCCCACGCGTTTGGAGCCGAACGGCGTGGAGCCAAGTGCGGACAGGTCGCCGACTTCACCTGCTTTTCGTTCCATGCTGTCAAGAACCTCACAACCTCAGAAGGCGGTGCGGTTGTTTGGCGAAACGACCTGGGGCTCGACGATGATTGGCTCTACAACCAGTTCATGCTCTATTCGCTTCACGGCCAGTCCAAAGATGCGCTTGCGAAGACGCAGAAGGGGGCATGGGAGTATGACATCAAGTGCCTCGGGTACAAGTGCAACATGACCGACATACTCGCTGCGATCGGCCTGGTTCAGTTGGGAAGGTATGGCGAGCTCCTCAGGCGACGGCGGGAGCTAATCGAGAGGTATGATAGCATCCTGCGACCTTTAGGGATCCGGAGTCTGGAACACTGCGGCGACGACTTCACCTCTAGCGGTCATCTTTACCTAGCGCGGATACCGGGCATAGGCGAGACGGGTAGAAACAGGATCATTGCCAGGATGGCTGAACTAGGCGTGGCATGCAACGTTCACTACAAGCCACTGCCTATGTTCACCGCGTACAAGCAGATCGGGTTTGAGATCGAGAACTACCCTAACGCCTATAGGCAGTACGCCAATGAAATCACGCTTCCCTTGCACACCTTGCTGAGTGATGAGGATGTGGAGTATGTGTGCAAGAGTCTCGGACAAGCTGTGCAGATCGAGATGGGCAGCTGATCGGTGGTTGTGGGCGGGGTGAATAGATGTACAGGCGCTTCTCAAAGAGGTTTCTTGATCTTGTGTTCGCTCTAGCTGCGCTGCCGTTCTTGCTCGTAGCTCTTGTTGCCCTTGGTCCCATTATCTATCTCGAGGATAGAGGGCCGATACTCTACTGCGGACCGCGCTTGGGCAAAGGTGGCAGAGTATTCCGAATGTACAAACTACGCACGATGAAGGTCAATGCCCCTGACATCAGGAACGATGACGGTTCGACATTTAACTCGGAGGATGACCCTAGGCTCACTCGCGTCGGGAGGTTCCTTAGGAAGACGAGCATTGATGAACTGCCTCAGGTCTTGAATGTCTTGAGAGGAGAAATGAGTTTTGTAGGACCTAGGCCAGATTTGCCGGAGCATCTCTCGCAATATGACGAGAGCGAAAGGCGCAAGCTGGAGGTTAGGCCTGGTCTTACAGGCCTCAGCCAGGCGTATTTCCGGAACTCAATACCATGGAAGCAGCGCATTCAGAACGATATCTGCTACATTGACAATCTGTCTGTATGGCTTGACGCCCGGATTTTTCTCAAGACCTTAACTTCGGTTTTGGGATGCAGACGGATCTACATTGCGGAGCATCGCCCTAATGTGAACCAGAGTCGCTCAAGTCGTTGATCGATCCCGTCGAGGAGGTCTACTGTGAACTGCGGGCTTACCTTACGCGAGCTGGATTGGGATACCGAGTTCTTCGGTGTTAGCTGTGCCAAGGCAGTCCTGAATCGAGCGCTAGGACAACCAGAGTGGGTCTCTTTGATTGAGAAAGGCAGACAGTACGACCTTCTCGTCATTGAGAATCGCCACTCGATCCCCACCAATGCCCAATATATAGGTAGGAATACCACGGCATTTCTTGCGGATGTGAATATCCAGTTCTCAAAGGATATTGGCGGATTTCACGAAATGCCTCTCGGTGTGCAAATAGAGCAGGCTATGAAGCCGGATGACCGAGTCGTTTCAATGGCCGAATTCCCCTATTCCCGGTTCTTGGACGATCCTGAGTTAGCGAGGCGGGGTGGAGGAGAGGTGTATCGGAAATGGGTGGCCAATGCATTTGGTGATCCTCACAAGCATTTTGCCATTGCCCGAACCGATAGTGGAGAGGTTTCTGGCTTTTTGCTGCATTCCTACTCAGCTGACATTTGCACTGTAGAGCTAATCTGCGTATCACGCCAATCCATCAGGAGTGGAGTAGGAACCAGGCTGTTCAGGGCAACTGAGTATTCAGCAAGCCAGCGTGGCATAGCAAAGATCCGAGTTGGTACTCAGATCAGAAACCTGGAGGCCATAAACTTCTACCATGCGATGGGCTGTCGGCAATCAGGATGCCACCAGATATACCATCTTTGGAACAGGCAGCAGATTGGCTTAATTTGGTAACACGTGTGTCGATGGGTTGAGACACGCGGACGCCGAGACTCAGTAACCAGAAGAGCCTCTTGTGAGATGTCTGCATGAGGGTGGCTTTTCAGCCGTGGCTATGCCTGAGCAGTACGTATGTGCGCGGTCTGAGCGCCTCCGGTCGATCTGGGTTTATTGTCGAAGAACGGAGCATCGTGGCAGAGCCTAAGGGCTACGTGTCCGTATGCAACATCCCAAACGGGCGCCTCCTTTCAGACAGATCGGCAAACGGGAAAGGTCGGGTTAGTGCGCTCGATATTCGCTCGGCCCATATAGAGACTGTGTGGGCTTCTAGTGTCCCACACTGACAGATTGGACCAATGCAGTGGCGGCCCTGGACGCCACCACTGGGTGGAGAGGGACGTGATCTTACGACGAGAGTCGAGATCGGTCGGATCTGTGAGGGTCTGCTCGACGGTTGCGTAGGAAGCGGCTTCTTCTTCGAATATGAGACCACAGACCTTGCAGATCTGTTGCCCATATGCTCGACAAAGCTGCAGACGGTCGGGGTGCTGGGTGTCCCGGCCGATACGATCACCCGCTTTATCGCGGAGAACCGACCCAAAGGCATAGATAGAGTCGTGCCAGTCGGCAGAACGATGGATTTCTCACTGATCTGGGATGGGTATGATCTCATAGGTCATCTGACGAGATCCGTGAGTGTTGTGTGCAGTGAGTGAACACAGCCTGGCGGAGTTGAGGAATGGCATGAAGGCGTTGATCGTTTCAAACCTGGAGAGAGGGTTTTCGGCCGGGCATCTGTCAATGATCGGTCCGCTGCAGGAGCTGGGATACGAGGTAACGTGGGCATCGAATTTCAGTGAGTTCAGGGGAGACATATCGAGTTTCCCGTGCAGGACTGTGCAGATCGACTTCGTGAGACATCCTCTCCATCCCGGCAACCTTAAGGCGTATCGGCAACTCACGAGGTTGATGCGTGAAGAGGACTTCCGGTTGGTCCACTGTAACTCGCCGGTAGGTGGGGTGTTGGGCAGGATATGCGGAGCTAGGGCGGGAGTCCCGACGATCGTTTATACTGCGCACGGGTTCCACTTCTACAAGGGGGCTCCTCTTGTGAATAACACGGTGTACAAGTGGGCCGAACAACTGATGGCCCGTTGTACGGATGTCATCATCACCATCAATCAGGAAGACTACGAGGCTGCGCAGAGACTGCGGCTGCGTAACGGAGGCAGAGTCTATTATGTCCCTGGTGTCGGCATCGACACGCAGGACTTCCGTCCTCAGGGCGTAGACACAACTAAGGTGAGACATTCCTTAGGTCTTAGAGAAGACGATGTCGTGCTAATCGCGATGGGTGACTTGATAAGAAGGAAGAACTATGCAGCGTCGATTAGAGCGATTGCGAGAGCAAGTAATCCCAGACTTCAGTTTCTGATCTGCGGGGTGGGCCCCGAGCTAGACAAGCTGAGGGCGTTGTCAACGAGGCTGGGTGTAGGACAGCAGGTGCGCTTTCTAGGTTTTAGGAGGGATATAAAGGATCTGCTAGCAATCTCCGATATATTCCTTTTTACGACTTATCAAGAGGGGTTGCCTCGATCAATGATGGAGGCAATGGCGTCGGGCCTGCCCTGTGTTGCCTCGCGCATACGAGGAAACATCGACCTGATTGAGGATGGCAGAGGCGGGTTCTTGAGGCACCCTGACGACATCCAGGGCTTGGCCGATTCCATCAATGAGTTGGCTGGTAACGAAGAGCTCAGGAAGCGCATGGGCGCCAGCAATCTTGTCTCAGTCCAGAAATATGACGTTGAGGTTGTTAGGAGAGAGATAACGGGGATCTTCGAGAAAGAGCTGACTTGAGCGGCAACTTACGAGTATTGCTTGGGATAGGGGCGAGTGAGAGGTTGAGGCAGTCATGCAGGACGAATTCAGCCATAGGTTGCCAGGTACGGGAGTTAATTGCTAGTGGGCAGCTGACGGCATCCGTGTAGTTGCCATGCGCTAATACGGCAAAGGTCGGTTCTACGGCGCTGTACTCGGGCTCAGGAGCCTCCTCTCTGCTCTCTTGCTTCTGGAGTGACTATCTATTTCGGGCTGATCAGGCCGCTGGGCACAGGCACTGCCTGCAGTGTGCTTGAGGCCATAGCTATGGAGCGGCGAGTCATTGTGACTGACACACCTATAAGTGCCCGCAAGAGGATAGGCGAGTAGAACAGGCTTCTCACACGATTGATTGAGGGCAATCGCTCAGACCTGAGTTGGGAGGAACACCGTGGATCTCGTGTCTGTAGTCGTCCCAGTGTACAACACAGAAGAATACGTTGCAGAGTGCGTTCGGAGCATTTTGGGCCAGTCTCATTCGAACATCGAGCTGATCCTGGTCGACGACGGGTTCACCGATGGGTCGCTAAGGATATGTGAAGAATTCGCTCTGTCGGATTCGCGGGTAAGGGTGAAGTCTCAACCCAATAGCGGAGTATCTGCAGCAAGGAACAACGGACTTGCTGACGCGAGAGGTCAGTATGTGTGTTTCGTCGATTCGGATGACGCGATACGGCCAGATTATGTGGAGCGAATGCTAAACGCAGCGGCCTCTGGAGATGTGGATGCAGTCTTCTGCAACTACGAGTATCTCTACGGGAAACGGTATGTCAAGAAGAAACCGCGTCTGCCAGCAGGAACTTACGATACCGGCGAGATCATGAGTACACTTGTGGACGACGGTACTCTGTCTGGGATCTTGCTCGGGAGTGTGTGGTGCGCACTATACCGCATGTCAGTTATCAGCAGGGCGGGTGTTTTGTTCAGACAGAACATCAGACGGAATGAGGACGGGCTGTTCAACATTGAGTATTGGAGTTGCCCCGTTTTCGTGGACAGGTCTCCGCTATGCGACGGATCTCTCACTCGTTTCCTGAGAGAGCAGCCACCCCCTCTCGAATTCGTCTGGGCTTAGG